>Ga0335081_10004237_pt1 | contig 22637 bp, 22 predicted proteins | sample Lox_Sample_35_FD_206713 | JGI IMG/M metagenome (GOLD analysis project Ga0335081, IMG submission 206713) | Soil microbial communities from Loxahatchee National Wildlife Refuge, Florida, United States - Lox_Sample_3.5 | ecosystem: Environmental > Terrestrial > Soil > Wetlands | place: USA...
GGATTACGGCCACCCCGTAGAGTTACATTTCTGATGGCTTGACGGCTCTCTTGAAAGTTACATTCTTCAATGGCTTGACAGGGCGCAGAGTGGTCGCTTGCCGCTTGCGCCACCCCGAAAAAAAGGAATTGAATCGCGGCGCGCTCGACCGGCGCCGCAGCCCCCGGCTATTGAAATCCCGAACGCTGTGCGATACGATGCTGCCACGCTGAACGCTGCGAGGAGCACGCTATGCTTCGAGTGATTCATGCCTTTGATGTGAAACCCGGAATCGTCGAGAGTTCGTTCGTGGAGTGGCTCGACACTCAATTGGACCAGGCCACGCGCCGCTTCGGATGCATCGAGCGCAAGACCTGGCTGTTTGTGGACGGGATTCACGGCGACTATGAGCGCGGAAGGCCGGAGCGGCGGCCCAAGTATCTCAACGAAGCCTTCTGGCCGGACCAGTCGCACGCCGACCGCTTCCGCCAGTGGCTGCTCTCACCCGAGGGTCGCGATCTGCGGCAGCGCTGGTTCAGCTCCGTGACCAATCACACCGTCCTACGCTACGTGGCCGCCCCCGTGGCGCGAAGCGCTGTCACGGATGATTGAAATCGCGCGGGCCTAAGCGGGCAGGCGTTCGGCGCGCTCGCCTAACCCACCTCTTGCAGCGCGGCGTCTGGCTCCGGCGCCAGCTGGGCCTCGATGGTCCGCAACAGATCTGCGGCGCAAATTGGCTTGGAAACGTAATCGTCCATCCCCACCTCGAGGCAGCGCTCCCGATCTCCCTTCATGGCGTGGGCGGTTATCGCGACGATGGGCAGATGCTGTCCGTTCCGGCGTTCGCGCTCGCGAATGGCGGCCGTAACTTCGAACCCATCCATTTCCGGCATCTGTAAATCCATTAGGACGAGATCGAAGGGCCCGGTTTCAAGCGCGGCCAGCGCTTCGCGTCCATTGGCGGCGACCGCCACGCCGTACCCGTGTTTTTCGAGCAACCGCACCACCAGGATCCGGTTCACGGCGTTGTCCTCAGCCACCAGGATGCGCGCCGTGCGCCGCTCCTCGCGCAATGAATGGACGGTCACCAGCGGCGCAGGGACGTGCTGTGGCTGGTGGTCGAGCGCCCCCAGGAGGGCCGTCCGCAACTCCGAGCGTGGAATCGGTTTGGTTAGATAAGCGGCCACACCGAGCGCCCGGCACCGGGCGGCGTCGCCGCGCTGGCCAGCGGAGGTCAGCATCAGAATGGTCGCCTGCCCCAGCTCGGGGTCGCGCTTGATCTCCGCCGCGAGAGCGAAGCCGTCTGTACCGGGCATTTGAACGTCCGCCATGACGAGGCGGAACGGCCTGCCGGCGGCCCGGGCGGTCCGAAGGGCAGCGAGGGCGGCACCGGCATCTTCCGCCGGCTCCACGTCCATACCCCAGGTGGTCAGGATGCCCTGCAGGGTGCACCGGCTGCTGGCGTTGTCGTCTACCACCAGAACCGGCACTCCGGCCAGCGCCGGCGGCTGAAGCTCACGGGTTTCGTTGCCGTTCGGGGCGGCAGCCGCTCCGAACTGGGCCGTGAAGTGGAATTGACTGCCCCGCCCTTCTTCACTTTTCACCCAGATGCGTCCTCCCATCATACGCACCAGCCGCTCGGAAATCGTGAGGCCCAGTCCGGTTCCACCGAAGCGGCGGGCAGCGGAGCCGTCCGCCTGCTCAAACGCGTCGAAGATCGCCGTGCGCTTCGCCGGCGGGACGCCGATGCCGGTGTCGCGCACCACGAAGTGCAGCCTGATTCCGTCTGCGCTCGGCGCCTCGAGCTGCACCTCCAGCACCACTTCGCCCTGCTCGGTGAACTTCACCGCGTTGCCCAAGAGATTCGTCACGATCTGCCGCAGCCGGGCAGGGTCGCCGACCACAAACTCCGGCGCCTGGGCATGAATCTCGCACACCAGCTCGAGTCCCTTGCGGTGGGCCTGGGCGGCCATCGATCGTACGGTATGTTCGAGAGTGGTCCAAAGATTGAACGCGATGGGGCACAGTTCAAGCTTCCCGGCCTCAATCTTCGAGAAGTCCAGAATGTCGTTGATGACGGTGAGCAATGCATCCCCCGAAACCTTCACCGCCTCCAGGTACTGGCGCTGCTCCGCGCTGAGTTCGGTCTCCAGGGCAAGGTCGGTCATGCCCAGAATGCCGTTCATCGGAGTGCGGATTTCGTGGCTCATGTTGGCCAGGAATTCGCTCTTGGCGCGGCTGGCAGCCTCCGCCGCGGCCCGGGCGCGCTCAATTTCCTCTTCGGCCTGCTTGCGGCTGGTGATGTCGTGGCCGACGCCGACCATGCCGACGATCTTGCCGTCCGCGTCTCTCAGCGGAACCTTCGTGACCAGAATCCAGGCGGCGTGCCCCTCGGAGTCCACCATCCTCTCCTCGAAATTCAGCAGCGCCTGCCCGGTCTCCCACACGCGCCGGTTTTCGGCGTAGTACCGTCGCGCTCTTTCCTCGGGGAAGAGATCAGAGTTGGTCTTGCCAAGCAACTCCTCTGGCGACCTTGCCCCCACCAGACGGGCGGCCGCAACGTTCACAACCAGCAGCCTGTCCTGGGTGTCGCGGACGTAGATGAGATCGGGCACGTTATCGATGAGCGTCCGCAACAGGTTGCGCTCGTCGGCCAATTGGACGTCGGCGCGCTTCCGGTCGCTGACGTCCATCATGGCGCCCAGCGCCCGCACGGGCCTCCCCGCGTCGTCGTACATGAAATAGCCGCGATCGAAGACGTACGCGTATTCCCCGCCGGCGCGACGAAAGCGGTACTCGCCGGACCACTTCTCTCCGCCGGCGGCCACCACGGCCTGAAGGCTGGCCTCCACGCGCGCCCGGTCTTCGGGGTGAATGTGCTCGTGCCACCACCGCGCATCCGGGCCCACCTGCCCCGGTGCGTGCTGAAAGGCGGCGCGCAGGTTGTCGCTCCACCAGACGGCCTGAGTGAGCAGATCCCAGTCCCAGATCACATCGTTGGTGGCACGCGCCACGTAGTGGAACCGCTTTTCGAGAGCAGCTTCGTTTTCGAGGCGCCTTCGGATGGTCTCCGTCTGTTGCTTTACGCGATGGCGCAGCACTCCGACCCACACCAGCACCGCCAGGGTCAATAGGGCGAGCAGCGCCAGTACGACAGAAGTGTTGCGCAAGGTCCACCAGGATGGGCGCGCGAGTACGGTAACGTCCGCAGGAGAATTGAGCAGAATCGCGAAGCCTTCGGGGACGCGGCGCGGGCCCACATCCACCGAGCACACTCCCGTCAGCCGCAGGCGGCTACCCGGAACGAACGAGGGCCAGCCCGGGAAAGGCTTGTCTACGGCGAGCCTCGCCTCGAAGAGCACGCCGCCGTCTTGCAGCACCAGGGTATGATCGGCCTCGCTGCGCCTCTGGTCGCGCAGGGTGGCGTCCAGTGTGACGCGCAGGGTGTCGAACGCGCCCGTGAGCAGTTGCGTGGCGTTTACGCTTAGAGGCGCGGGCAACGGCGCGCCGCCCGTTTTCAGCACCAGGGCGTGCCTGAGAACCGGCGTGTAATCCCCGACATCGGCGAAGCCTACCACGCTCACGCTGTCGCCGGGGTTGACTGCGACGTGCTTTGGAGCGGGGATGTAGAGACCCTGGCCGCCGTCCTGGATGAAAACCCCGCGCGGCCGCTGGAGCGTGACCGTGCCCCGCACTCTGATCCGGTGCTCGGAGGTGCCGTGGGCGACAAATGACAGCACAGTGCCGAGCGAGCGGAGGGGAATGCTAAACGGATCTGCGGGCGCCGGTTCCTCTACGGTGAGCTGCCGGGAGTCCGGCGTGACTAGCCGCACGCCAGTCAACTGGTTTTTCGAATTGAAGATGGAGGCGCACACGCCACGGATCCGTACCCTGGCGTCAACCAGGCGCGCTGGCGCAGGATCGTCCGTGGTAAGAATGTACGCCGGCAGGTCGTCGCCCACAGCCCCCAGTTGCAGCGTGAGATGACCTTGGTCCTGGGTGGCCTCGTGCACGATGCCGTCAAACTCCACCCACTGGCTGTCGTAGCGGGTTGAAGCCAGATCCTGAAGGGTGGCCTTGGGCGCCTTGGGCAGCGGTGCTTCTCCGAGCACCCGGTAGCGGGGCTTTCCCACTTGCGGAGCGAAGTCCGGTTCCTCGGTCACGCCTTCGATTTCGATCAGTTGGCCTGGCTTGAAGCGAAACTGCCCATTAAGGTCATTGATGTAAATTCCTGCCGTCGAGTCCTGCACGAAGTAGTCGAAGGTGGCTGGATCATTGTAGGTTACCACCGCCCGCAACCGCACGGGGTAGCCGCGGTTCGCCTGATCGTGGGTGAGTTCGCGAATCTGTTCCGCTGTGGTCAGCGTGGACAAATTCGCAGACTCTACGCCCTTGCCCTCTGCCGCCATCCCCGCGGAAGTCGACATGGCTGCAAACAGGGCGGCACTGAGACACAACCGCAATCCTTTGAAATGCCGTCTGCTACGGCAGGCGTGAGCCGTCACACTCCACCTCGTAACTCCAGGCAATACACATGTATACCTTCGGCAGTCTCTGAGCGGATCATTAACTGGCTTTTCCGGCGGTTTCCCGGCTTCAGGAGCCAGGTCCGGGACGTGAGGCGAGAGGGTCGCGCTGGGGACGCGCCGTGACCGGCCAAGACCGAGGTCGCGGACCCGCCGAAGTCAGTCCGTCGGAACGCGAGTGATGGCCGCCCGCGCCGGGTTCACTCGGGCTCCGTCAGTGCCCACCCGGCTCCAGGGTCGGCGCATAGTCGACGTTGTTCGGTTTGGGATCAACGAGCTGCCAGGCTTGACGTAGATACCGTTCTCTGCCAGCGAGTGTCCTAAAACTGTACACTTTTTCCCATGGTCTAGCTGTTCGAATCCGCCCCGACAAAATGTCGTTGTATGAACGCTAAAACTGTCAGGGAAGAGGTCTGTTTTGAGGTCATTTGAACGCAAACTTCCAAAATCGCTACACTTTTGATTTTGGGAAGCTCTCGCCCAAGCACGCGGTAAGTTATTGAAAGTTTGTTGGGAACGGCCAGCGAGTGACAGGCTGTAAGTTGCTGAAAATACGTTGTTGGCCTTCTGAGGGCGCGGGCCGTAAGTTGTTGAAAATAGCTAGGAGGCCAAGTCCCACTTCTAGCTCAGCGTCGAGGGCCCGGCCGCATCGGAGGGTATGCCGTTCAGGGGGCGCGGCGCGCACTGGCGTAGCCAGACGCAAATTGGGCGGCGGTCTGATGGCGAGTAACTCACGCCTCGAAGATGGAGGCCACAAACTCCCGGGGATTGAAGGGCAGGAGGTCTTCAACCGTTTCGCCGACGCCCACAAATTGAATGGGCAGGCCGAGCTCATGCGCGATGGCCACCACCACGCCGCCCTTGGCGGTGCCATCGAGCTTGGTGAGCACGATGCCAGTTACCCCGGCCTTATCGGTGAAGATGCGCGCCTGTTGAAGGCCGTTCTGGCCTGTGGTGGCGTCGATCACCAGCAGCACCTGATGGGGCGCGCCGGGGACCTCGCGGCCGGCGATGCGGCACATCTTCTCGAGTTCGGCCATCAGGTTGTACTTGGTGTGGAGGCGGCCGGCGGTATCCACAATCACCGGGCTCTCGCTTCCCTTCCGGGCCTTGGCGAGAGCGTCGTAGATCACTGCGGCGGGATCGGCGCCCGACTTGAGCCCCACCATTTCCACGCCCAGGCGGCCCGCCCAGACCTCGAGTTGTTCTCCGGCGGCCGCGCGAAACGTGTCTGCCCCAGCCAGCAAAGGGCGCGCGTTGTGGTCCACGTAGTAACGGGCCAATTTGGCAATGGTAGTGGTCTTTCCGACGCCGTTAACGCCAACCATAAAGATCACTTCGGGCATTCCGGGCGGAGGCTTCGCCGGCGCCGGGCACCGGGCCCCGTCCGGGTTCTCAAGAATGGCGAGGAGCTCCTCCTCGATCGCCGGCCTGAGATCGGCGGCGGCGCGGATCTCGCGTTTGCGCAACCGCCCGCGCAGCTTGTCGATGATCACTCCGGTGGTCTTCACGCCCAGGTCGGCCTGGATCAGGGCCATTTCCAGCTCGTCCAGCGCGGACTCGTCGATGCTTTCCCGGCTTTCGGTGATGGCCTCGATCTTCTCTACAAGCTGCGCCTTGGTGGAGGAGACGGCCTGCTTGAGGCGGTCGAAGAAGCCCGTTTTCTTCTCGCCTTTGCCGAACAAACTGAAGGCCATAGAACTTCATTGTAGCCGAACAGCGCCCATTGGACAGAAACGGAGGCCGGCGAGTTGCATCTAAAACGAGGTGGCGAGAGCTTGCGCGCGGCGCCGCCGCACGCACCGCGCATGGTATACTGCAGGATGTCGAAGGCGCCGCCAGAGCCTGGAAACGAATCGATGAACAATCACTCGAACCCGTTCTCAATCCTCTCTCAGCACGCAAAACAAAGGAGTTCCGCCATGTATCCTGAAGAATTTGTCGCGCCTATGCGCGAAGAGCTCACCAACATCGGATTCCGCGAGCTGCGGACGCCGGGCGAAGTAGACGCCCTGCTGGGCGCACCGGCGAGCGGCACCACCCTGGTGGTGGTCAATTCCATTTGCGGCTGCGCGGCGGGCAAAGCGCGACCGGGCGTGGCGCAGGCGCTCAGCCACGCTGCGCGTCCCGAGGTGCTGGCTACCGTATTTGCGGGGCAGGATCGTGACGCCACCGATCGCGCACGCAGCTATTTCACCGGCTACGCGCCGTCTTCACCGTCCATCGCCCTGTTGCGCGACGGCAAGCTCGTCTTCATGATGGAACGCCGCGACATCGAAGGGCGCGACGCCTATTCGATTGCCGAAGATCTCACCCGCGCTTTCGACCAGTTCTGCGCGCCGGCTACGTCGAAAGCCGCGTCTTAAGCCCGCTGGCCCTTGCCGTTCTCGCGAACTTGGTCAAATCACCACCCTACTTCGGATGGGAAGTGCTGTACTTTGCCCTCGCGACGAGGTCCTTTCCCTCATCGGGGTCCGCCTCGCTGAGAGCAAATTGGGTGTCGTACTCGCCGTTCCCAACCCTGTGCGGGACGATATAATACGTCTCGCCCGCCACCGCCTTCAGTGCGTGCAAAGAAACCTGCGTGGACATGCCGAGTCTGCTCATGGCGCACAGGTGGTGCTCGCCCGGATCGATCGGAACCAGGAAATAGGTCAGCCCGTTGCTGGCACCCACCCACTTGCCATCGACTCCGAATCTGCTGCGGATGTTATCCTCCTGAACCACGTAAATCAGCGCCTTCCCGGCCTCCGGCGCCGGAGTGGAGTGCTGCGACGCGTCAACCGTCACCTCGATTTGCGAGTTACGAGGTCCGCAGGCCGACTCGGCAGCCGCGATGGCCGCCTTATCCTGGCCGAACGCACAGCACGATAACAGGAGCATGGTCGCAAGGGTCTTCATGCGCGCCTCCCTCTGGGGCCAACACTGCCCTCGACTTCCGCCCATTATACTCTCGCCTTCGCACCCAACCGGTGTTCCGTGCCTTTCAGCAGCCTTATGAAGTTGGTGTAGTGGCGGCCGATGATGAGCAGCGCGCAGCCTACAGAGCCGATCAGCAGCGCCGGCGGAGGATGGTTGAGCGCGGCGAAGAGCAGCGGGAATGCGGCCGTGGCCACGATCGATGCCAGCGAGATGTAACGGAAGAGTCCGACCAAAGCCCCGAAGATCAGGAGCACGAGCGCCATCGGCACCGGCGCCAGGGCGAGGAAAACGCCCACGCCCGTGGCCACGCCCTTGCCGCCGCGGAACCCCAGCCACACCGGAAAAATGTGCCCTGCCACCGCGCCCACGGCGGCGGCAGCCACCCATCGAGGATCGTTTCCCGTCAGGCGTGCTGCCAGGAAGACTGCGCCCACGCCCTTTCCGAAATCGAGGAGAAAAGTGGCCAAAAACCCCGCTACGCCCAGGTTGCGCATCACGTTCGTGGCGCCCGTGGCGCCGCTGCCGGTGCTGCGGATGTCGATTCCCTTTGTCCAGCGAACTATCAGATAGCCGAAAGGAATCGAGCCCAGCAGGTAACTCGCGAGGGTTGCAAGCGTCCCGATCATCACGGCCGGGCTCCCGGGAAGGCCGCCAGTTTCAAGTATTCCGCGCCGCCCGGGCGCAACTTGCTCTCGAAGAGAAAGAACTCGTCCACCTCGAAGCGGCCGAGGCTGATCGAGCCGGTGCTTTCGAGCGCCGCCGCGAGGTCGGGGTCCGCTCGTGGCGTCCGGAAGCGAGCCAGGGTGAGATGAGGGCGGAAGGGGCGGTCCTCGGCGGCGAAACCGATTATTGCGAGGGCCGCTTCCACGCGCCCCGCCAGTTCGCCGAGGGCCGACGGCGCTTCGAGTCCAGCCCAGAATACGCGCGGGTGCCGCGCGTCAGGGAAGAAGCCGAAGCCCTTGGCCTCCACCTCAAACCTGCCGAACCCGCGGAGCGCTTCGAGCGCCGCCGTTACGGCCGCCACCCGTTCGGCCGGAATCTCGCCGAGAAACTTCAAGGTGACGTGCACACCCTCGGGGCGTGTCCAACGAAGCTCGGAGTTGCGCGCGCAGGCAGACCGTAAGCGCGCCTGCTCCTTAGCCAGCGCGGCGCGAACGCTTTCGGCGAGATCGATGGCGACGAAGGTTCTCATGCAGCGGGAAAAGGGAGTTGGGAGTCGGGAGTTGGGAATCGGGTGAGGCGGTTTTGAAAGCCCTACTCCATACTCCCAATTCCCTACTCTCTCTCTGCAGTTCTGCAGTCGGCGGTGCCTAGCTTCTCACCCGCCGCCGGATCATCTCCAGGGCAGCCACCGAAGCCCACGTGCGCACACGCTCGCGGTCGCCCGGGAAGCGAAACTGGCGCACCTCGGTGGAGCGCTCGTCGGACAGCGCAATGAATACCAATCCCACCGGCTTCTCCGGCGTGCCGCCGCCCGGCCCCGCGATGCCCGTGATACCGAGGCCGAGGCTTGAGCCGGTGCGTCGGCGGATGCCCTCGGCCAGCGCCTGCGCCACCGCCTTCGACACAGCGCCGTGCTCGGCGATCAGCTCTGCCGGCACGCCTACCAGGCGTGTCTTCAATTCGTTGCTGTAGCAGACCACGCCGCCCAGGAAAAAAATCGAACTGCCCGGAACCCGGGTGAGCCGCTCGGCCACCAGGCCCCCCGTGCAGCTTTCCGCCACCGCCGCCGTCTTCTGCTTCATCACCAGGTACATCCCCACCACTTCCTCCATCGACTCGCCGCGGGTGGAGAAGATGTGATCGCCGAGCGCCAATTCGATCTTGTCGCCGAGCTCGGCGAGCAAAGACTCGGCGTCGGCTTCCGACCCTCCGTGCGCCCGCAGGTGGACTTCGATGGTGCCCATGGTGGAAAGAATGGTGGTCTCGGGGTTCGTATAAGGCCGGTAATGCGGCGCGATGCGGCGGTCCACCTCAGACTCCGGCAAGCCCACCACTTTGTAGACGCGGCTGCGAATCCGCCGGCCCCCGCTGCGCCCGGCGAGTCGCGGCAGGCAACTAGCCTCAAACATGGCCTCGAGCTCGTGCGGAGGTCCCGGCAGCAGCACCATGATGCAGCCATCGTGCTCGATCCAGAGCCCCGGGGCCGTCCCCCGTGAATTCTCCAGCCACTCGGCTCCTTCGGGCACCATGGTCTGGCGCAGGTTGTTCTCAGGCATGGGGCGGCCGAGCCGCGCCCACCGCTCCTCGATCTTGAGGCGGATCTCGTCCACCTCGCGAAGGGGGCGGTCCAGAACCTCGGCCACTACTTCGCGGTTGAGGTCGTCTTCGGTAGGGCCCAGCCCGCCGATCAAGATCACCAACTCGGAGCGCCCCGCGGCCAGGCGCACCACCTCGGCCAGGCGCCCGCGGTGGTCGCCGACGATGGTCTTGTAACGCACCTCGATGCCGAGACTATTCAGCTTGCCGGTGAGGTAGAGCGAATTAGTGTCCTGGTGGAAAGGGGTGAGCAGCTCGGAGCCGACAGCGATGATTTCCGCATCCATGTTGAAGCAGTGACAAGTGGAAGGTAACGAGTCATCGGGTGATCGGGCGATCGAAAGATTGACTCATTGACCCGATGTGAGCCGCTTGCTCCTCACTTGTCACTCGCCACTTCTCTCTCGTCACTTGCCACTTGTCACTGTCTTTACACCAGCGGCCGGCCCTCGATATCCAGGAAGATCTCGACGAGCGAATCCCCGGTGGCCAACACCATCGACCGGTGGGGCGTGAAGGTCAGGCCCACAATCCCCTGTCCGGAAACGACAAGCTCAGCCTCCCGGCCGTCAGGGGTGAGACGGACCACTCCACGGCGTCCAGCCACACTGCCCGCGACGTAGAGATTGCCGGCGGCATCGAACGCCAGCCCCTGAGGGCGGCCGAGGCCGCGGTAGAAGCTGGAAACGTCGCCAGCCGGCGAGACCCGAAAAACGTGGTCGAAGCTTGAGGTGGTCGGGCTGGACACGTAGAGATTGCCGTCCGGACCGAACGCCAGGTGATAGGCCGCCACGCTCTGCTCCAGAGTGGTGAACACGAAGATCTGCCGCTCGGGATTGATCTTGAAAATGGTGCCGCTCCGGTCGCCGACGTAGAGATTCCCGGCGCCGTCGAAGGCGAGACCCGTAGCTACGCCCATGCCCTCGGCGTAGACCTCGCGTTTCCCGTCCGGCGTCACCCGGTAGACTACGCCCTCGAGCCGGCTCGAGATGTACAGGAAGCCCTCGCGGTCGAAGGCGAGGCCCGTGGCATTCATCAAGTCGCTCAGGAAGGGCCTCGTGGAACGGTTGTTATCGACCTTGAACACCGCCACCGGCACTTTCTGCCCGCGGCTGCCGCTGAAGGTGCTGAAGATGTTCCCGGCGGCGTCCACGGCGGGGTTGGCCACCGGATGCAGGTTTTCCGCGATGGTTAGCCCCACCGCGACGGAGGCAGGCGCGCTCACGCCGTGCCCGGTGTCCACCGTCACGTCCCCGCTGGTGGCGCTCTGCGGCACCCGCACGATCAGGCAGGTGGGAGAGCCGAGCACCAGGTTGCCGGCCTGGTCGCCGAAGCGCACCCGCGGCAAGGTGTGCCCGTTCTCAGTGAAACCACGGCCGCGCAGGGCGATCTCGCCGCCGGGGATGACGGCGCGCGGTGTAACGTCCTCGATGCGAGGCTTCGCGCCGGGCCCGCTCGAGCGCTGCGTCCCGTCAGCCGCTTTACTGTTCTTCTTCCACAGAGTCATTTCAGCCAGTACCTCATCACCAGGCTGAAGGCCACCAGGCTCCACAGGCCGGCCGCCACGTCGTCCAGCATGATGCCCCAGCCGCCGCGGAGGTGTTCGAGCCGCCGGGCCGGGAAGGGCTTGATCACGTCGAAGAACCGAAAGAGCAGATACGCGGCCAGCAGGCCTTTCCACCCGCCTCGCGGGCAGGCCGCCAGCGTCACCATCTGCCCAACCACTTCGTCGATGACGACGTGGCCCGGATCCTTGCGGCCGAAATAAGTCTCCGCTCCGCTGGCCGCGCCCACGCCCAGCGCGAAAATGAAAGCCGCTCCGAGTGCCACCAGCGTTGAAGCCCAGAACGCCGGCACAGGCAGCCGGCCGAGAGCCACCACCAGCGCCACCCCGAGTGCAGCGCCAACGCTGCCGGGGCCGACCGGAAAGTAGCCCAGGCCCCCACAGGTCGCGACCCAAACGGCCCAACCCCGCCGGTCACTTTCCCGCGGTCGAATCGGATTCCCCAAGCTCTCCCCCGACGGATTCCGCTGCCCCCGCGTCGCTGCTCTCGACGGGCGCGGGCACGCGATAGCGGCCGGCCAGCCAGTTGTCGAGATCGATCAGTTTGCAGCGCTCGCTGCAGAAGGGGCGGAACGGGTTCCCTTCGAAGTTCGCCTTGCGCTGACAGATCGGGCACCGCACGGCACCACCGCCTGGTCTGGCGTTACGACGCGAAGCCCGCCGGCACCGCCACAGCTCCGGCGGCTCTAATCTGAACGAGCCCTGTCGCACGGCCGGCTCCGGGCATCTGAGCCAAACTCCCGCGCGGCTCGCCATGCTGCCCGGTAAAAGTCGCGGCTTCGAGCCGAGCCACCAGGTCGTACTCGCCGGCTTCGGTGATCCGCGCCCAGCGGAACTCGCCGGGCACGGGCTCCGGGCCTTCAAAATCGTTGATCAGTACCCTGCCGTCGATCTCGGGCGCCTGGGACTCGAGACGCCCCTCGAGCAGCAGCTCCGTCTCTTCGGCCCGGCCCTCCACCAGCACCGGGACCCGCTGCCCTACGCGGTCGCGGAGCTTACGTGCCGAGATCGTGCGCTGCAAAGCGAGTATCTTCCTTCGGCGGCGCTTTGCCACCGAAGCCGGCACAGTGCCGGGCAACTGAAACGCCGCACTCGATTCCTCATTGGAATACGCAAAGACGCCGAGGTGGTCGAACTGAGCCTGCTCCACAAAATCGCTGAGCGCGCGGAAGTCGTCTTCAGTCTCGCCCGGAAAGCCTACGATCATCGTGGTGCGCAGGGTGACTTGCGGTATGGCGGCCCGGATCTTGGCGAGCATCTTCAGAAAGTGCGGCGCCCCGGACCCCCGGCGCATGCCCTGGAGCACCGAGCGGCTGGCGTGCTGCAGCGGGATATCGAAATAGCGCGCCACCTTCGGCGATCTTGCGACGGCCTCAATCAAGCGGTCGGTGAGGCGATTGGGATAGCAGTAGAGAAAGCGCACCCAGACCAGCTCGGGAATTCTGGCCAACTCCTCGAGGAGCAACGCCAGCCCGCCGCGCAGGCCGAGGTCTTCGCCGAAGCTCGTGGTGTCCTGCCCCACCAGCACAAGCTCGCGAACGCCGCGCAGCGCCAGGTTCTCGGCCTCGCGCACCACGCTCTCGAAGCGGCGCGAGCGGAAGCGGCCGCGCATCTGCGGGATCACGCAGAAGGTGCAGGGGTGGTCGCAGCCCTCGGCGATCTTTAAGTACGCCGAATAGGAAGGCGTGGAAAGCACGCGGGGCGTAAACTCGGTGTAAAGATAAGGATCGAAGGGACGGCTCGCGGCCCGCCCCTCCCCGCCGGACTCGCAAGCCTCCACCACCCGCTCGAGTTCGTTGGTGCCGATTACAAAATCGACTTCGGGGATCTCCCGCAGAATCTGATCGCGATAGCGCTCTACCAGGCAGCCCGCCACCACCAAACGGCGGGCGCGCCCGCTCTTCTTGTGTTCGGCCATCTCCAGAATCGTGTCGATGGACTCTTGCTTGGCCGGCTCAATGAAACTGCAGGTGTTCACGATCAGCACGTCGGCCTCGTCCGGGCGGGACACCAGCTCCCAGCCCCGGGAAGCAAGCTGCCCGAGCATCACTTCGCTGTCCACCAGGTTCTTGGGACAGCCCAGACTCACCATCCCGACTTTGGGCATAGGTCACAAGTTAGCGCGAGTGCGCCTGACAGTCCGACTTAAGAATTTTAGCACAGCGCGACGCCGGCGGCGGGCTGCTGAGCGCTGCGCCGCCTCGTTTCCCGCCCATGGGTAGGCGGGCTTTTGTGAGATACCCCGCGTGGGATGGGAAGACCCCGCTGAGGATGGCGTTCAGCAGCTAAGCGAGGTTGCTGCGCGAGAGAGGCAATTCCCGAATCCGTTTGCCGGTGGCGGCGAAGATGGCGTTACACAGCGCAGGCGCGAACGGCGGCACGCCCGGCTCGCCTACCCCGGCGGGCGGCGCCTCGCTTTCCACAAGGTGAACGTGGATCTCCCGCGGCGCCTCGTTGATGCGGCACATGGGATAGTCCTGGAAATTGCCTTGATTAATGACTCCATGGGTGGCCGTTATCTCGCCGTACTTCGCGAGGCTGGTGGAAAACACCGCGGCGCCCTCGAATTGGTTGCGAACGCTTTCCGGATTCACGATGGTTCCGGCGTCCACGGCGGTATCGACGCGCCCGATGCGCACCTTGCCCTTGTCGTCCATCTCCACCTGAATGGCAGTGGCAACGTAGGTGAGGAAGCTCCGGTGCACGGCGATGCCGATGCCCTGCCCTGAGCCTGGCTTCCGTTTGCCCCAGCCGGCCTGCTCGGCCGCCATTTGGGTCACGCGCCGCAAGCGCGCGGTGTCGATGGGGTAATCCTTGTAGTCGCCGCCCATGTTGTCGTAATCGGTCCCCAGCGCCGTCTTGGGAATAACTCGATCGGGCCCGATAAGCGCCAAGAGATAGTCCAGCGGATCGCGCCCCGCGGCGTGCGCCAGCTCAGCGGCGAACGACTGCACGGCGAAAGCGTGGTAGATATTGGCCACGGAGCGCAGCCAGCCGATGCGCACGTGGGCGGTGGCGGGGCCGTTCTCCGCGCGCAGGTTGGGTACGGCAAACGGCGTGTCGGTGAAACCCATCCCCAGCTCGCCGCCGCCGCCGTAGGTGGAGTTGGGCGCGAACGTCGACCCAATCGGCGGAAACACCGAACGTTGCAACCAGGCGGAGGGCATGCCGTTCGCGCCCAGAGCCGCCTTCATGTACATCGCGGCCACCGCGTGGTAGTAGTCGAACTTGATGTCGTCCTCGCGCGTCCACACCACCTTCACCGGACGGCCGGCTTTCTTGGAGAGAATAGCGGCCTCAGCCACATAATCCGGCATGGATTTGCGGCCGAACGCTCCGCCCAACAGCGTGACGTGGCAGATTACGTTTTCCTTGGGAATCCCGAGGACCTGGCCCACGGTCTCTTGCGCCGCTTGCGGATCCTGGGTGGGCGCCCACACTTCCACCTTGCCGTCGCGATAGTCGGCCAGCGCCACGGGCGGCTCCATGGAGGCGTGCGCCAGCAAGGGCACGTAGTACCCGGCCTCGAGGGTTTTGCCGCCTTTGGCGAACTCGGCGTCCACATCACCGACGTTCCAGGCCACCTTGCCCGGCTGGCGGGCGGTTTGCTCGAGGTCTTTGCGGTAGGCGTCCGAATCGTAGGAAGCATGCGGGCCGTTGTCCCAGGCGATCTTGAGCTTCTGGCGGCCCTGAAACGCCGCCCACGTATTCTCCGCGATCACGGCGATTCCGCCGAGCGGCTGGAAACCGTGAGGCGGCTTGAACGGATCGATGGCCACGGTTTGCTTCACGCCTGCTACTTTGAGGGCCTCACTGTCGTCCACGGAGGTTACCTTGCCGCCCAACACCGGCGGGTGCTCGACGGACGCGTAAAGCATGCCGTCCGCGCGCGCGTCCATGCCGAACAGCGGTTGGCCGGTGCAGAGCCCTTCGAGGTCGAAGACGCTCGCGTCCTTGCCGATGTAGCGCCACTGGCTGCGCGGCTTGAACTTCAAGGTGCCTGGGGCGGGCACGGGCAAGGCAGCGGCCGCGGCGGCCAAGCTGCCGTAGCTGGCGGTGCGCCCGCTCGGCCTATGAACAACCGTGTGCAGCCGGGCTTCGCATTCAGCCGTGGGCGCCTTCCACTGCTGCGCCGCCGCCTCTACCAGCATGGTGCGCGCGGTGGCGCCCGCCTGGCGCATCACGTCGAAGAAACTGCGCACGGAGTGCGAGCCGTCAGTGTCCTGGTTGCCGTACTTCGGGTCGCCGAGAGCCTGGACGATCTTCACCCGGCTCCAGTCGGCCTCCATCTCGTCGGCAACGATTCTCGGCAGACCCGTGCGGCTACCCGTGCCCATCTCGGAACGGGCCGCCACGATCGTCACCGTGCCGTCGGGCTCCAAGCCCACGAAAACGCCGGGATGAAACGCCGCGCCGCTCAAGGGATCTTCGGCTTCAATCGCGGCCGCCCAGAGCGCCCGCGGAAACAGCCTCGCGCCCAGTACGAAGGCGCCGGCCGAAAAGACGTTCTTCATGAATCCGCGGCGGCTGAGGTTCAGGATCTCGCTCATGCGCCCTCCCCGGCTGCCGCCTTGATGGCCGCGCGAATACGCTGGTAGGTGCCGCAACGGCAGATGTTGCCCTGCATCATTTCGTCAATGTCCTGATCGGTGGGATGGGGCTTCGACTTCAGCAGCGCGACCGCCTGCATGATCTGGCCAGGCTGGCAGTAACCGCACTGCGGAACGTCGCCCGCCATCCAGGCTTTCTGAACCGGGTGCAAGCCACCTGCACCTAACCCTTCGATGGTGGTGATTTCGACGCCCGCCAACGACTTCATCGGCGTCAGGCAGGAACGAACGGCCTCGCCGTTCTGGTGCACGGTGCAGGCGCCGCAGAGCCCGATACCGCAGCCAAACTTGGCCCCGGCGAGCCCCAGGACGTCGCGCAAATACCAGAGCAGTGGCATCTCCGGATCGCCATCGAACGAACGGCCGACCCCGTTGACCTTGAGTTGCATCGCGTTTGCCCCTCGTGCGCCGGCGGAGTGGCTGCCGGAGCACACTTCCTGAACCACGGATCGTAACTCGCGGCTGCGCTCGATTTCAAGCAATCCTTGCCGCTCGGGGCGGCGAACCCCAAATAACAACGCAAGGAGGTTTCGGCGGGCTCCGGTGGAATACGGGAATTTGCGTCCAGGCGCCCTTCAGAGCGTCGCCCGAGGCCAGGCTGGCCCCTGACCCGTGCCAAGCGTGTTACACGCCAGGGCGGTGCCGTGACACGCATGCACGGGGGTACTCTGGAAGCTCGAAGGTCGATCCGGAGGCATTTTTCGCTTCGGAGGACCTCGGCGAGGCTTGGCGGCCGCCCCTAGACGCCTCGCAGAACTATAATTATAGTAACTGGGGCGTTCTCAGCCGGGCTGGAATCGACCTCTGTAACACGGATTGGTACACGGTTTCATGTATTTCTGCAGCGCCGCACTTCCGTACAATGGAGGGGCTTCATTAGGAGGATAGGGCAACGCAGGGATTCGACCCGAGCGCCGAACCAAGCGTGAAGTGGGCGGCGGCCTTCGAGCCACCTCCCAGGCTGCTCGCTGCGCCATCTGAGAAACGGCGAAATTTTGCCCAAGCCATGGGGTCGACCCCAGAGGTAGGGACGCATGAGGGTTTTGAAGAAGCAGGAGCAAACCGCCATCGAAGCCGTCGCCAGACGGTTCTCGGCAACCTGGGAAAAGGGTGGTGATCCCCCCGACGCCACCATCCTGGTCGCCGGCAAACGGGTTGCGGTTGACATCACGACCCTCAAACGGCGCGGCACTGGCCAAGGCAACGCTGTTGCGCCTCGCTTGAGGTTCGATAAGGTCGCGACCCGGGTCGTTGAACGCCTGCAAGCCAACCTTGGCGAAACCGTGCCGGACGGCGTCACAGTGTTGCTCACCCTCACCGCTCCCATTCGTTTGCCATCGAAAACCACCGCCTCGCTGGAAGACAAAATACAAACTCTTCTCCGGCGGGGATCGCCGAGTCGAGATGAGAAAGGCACGATTCACGGGAATCGTGTCCGGATTCGACTTTTGAGAGGCGCATCTGAGCGAGCGCCAAAAATGATTGGGTTCGTGCACAATCCCGATTCAGACCCACTTTTACTTTTGAACATGACATGCGAATTGCTCGAGCTCGTCGGCGCCGAGGCTGGCCGGCGGGCGCCGAGGCCTGCGGGGGAGCGATGGCTCGTGGTGATAAGCGCCGGAGGAATTTCATGCTTAGAGGCATACCGGTACATCTATTCGCAGTTGCGCAGGGCGACCGAGTTTAAGAAGGTTCTCATGGTGTTTGGCGATGGGCGGGTCGGGATGTTGACGGGATGAAACCGGTATGCGCGCTGCCGTCGTCGAGGCCGGGCGGGTAACGCTCGAACTTTCAGAAAAAGGGACTGGCGGGATGGAACCGATCGGCGCGGTGGAAAGCCTGTGGCGCTACCCGGTTAAAAGCATGCGCGGAGAAGCGTTGCCGGAGGTCTTTGTAGGGTTCCCTGGAGTCTATGGGGACCGCGTCTACGCCTTTCGGAATTCCGCGGCGCCCAAAGGGTGCCCCTATCTGACCAGTACGAAACTGGAAGCGATGTTGCTGTATCAGCCTCGGTACCGAAATCCAGAGCGTATGACAAAGCCCCCCAACCTTGCCGAGGCTGAAGCGATTGCGCCTGGACTCACCCCCGTTTACCCCGGTCCGGCGGACCTTGCGGTGGATGTGGACACGCCCTCGGGGGACCGGCTGCCGGTCGGGGACCCTAGACTGATCCACCTTCTACGCGCCGGGATTGGCGAGGAGAACGAACTGACATTGGTGCGATCAGACCGGGCGTTGACGGATAGCCGGCCGGTTTCGCTGATTTCGATTCAGACGATTCGGCAATTAGGGGAGGAGTTGGGGACCAGCCTAGACAAGCGCCGCTTTCGCGCGAACATCTATCTCAATCTCAAATCCGGGAAGGGTTTCGACGAGGATCTGCTCGTGGGCCGGAACCTGCGCGTCGGCGCCAAAACCACCCTCGCGGTAACGGACCGCGACCTACGCTGCAAGATGGTGACGCTCGATCCGGATACCGGCGAGCAGGATGCCAAGATCATGAAGCATTTGGCTGGCGCCCACCAGAACAATGCCGGTGTTTATAGCGCGGTTCTCGTAGAGGGTACGATCCGTGCGGGCGACGAAATCTCTCTGATGGATTGACGCAGGCGGTTCACCGGAAGAATTCCCACTCTCCACCGTCGCGCCTGTGATGAACTGCGCGGAGGTGGCCGTCCAACCCGAAGTCAGCCTTATCGTCCGTCAGGCGGCCCGCCGGCGGCGATTATTCCGCTGTAGCCTCGCCGCCTCCAATTTCCGATCCCGCTCGGTTGCATCGCCGCACGATACTGAAGCTCGCGTCCCTCACTCCCCGGTGACCACAAAATAGAAGTTCTTCGGCGGCGCTTTGCCCTTGGCCCCGGACTGCGCCTTTTGAAAGCGGATGATGGACCGCCCGGGCGCGAGAGACTGGAAATGCCAATCTTCAACTCCGTCTTTGGCCGCTTGACCGGCTGGCGCGCGATAGTCCGTGCCGGTGTGTTTGAGGAGCTGTCCGTTGACGATGGAAACGATCTTCCAGGAGTAGCCGGCGGCGTGGTCTGCCACCAGGTGGATGGTAAAGTTGCTGCCCGCCGCGACGGGGGCCAACTGGCCCTGATCGGGCGTCATCCACACTCCCACCAGACGGGCTCCGCTGAACCTCCCACCCTCGAAATCGAAGGCAAACTGCGCATGTCCCGCGAGCTTACAGGTGGCGCAGCCGTTCAGGAGGGAGTAATTCACCAGGAATTCCTGGCCCCCGTTCGGCTTCGGCACGAGCGGCGGACTTGCCTCCGCCCTGTCGCCCTGACGAACTTCCGCCTTGGGAAAGGTGCGCCGGATCTCCTGAAAGATCAGGTCGGCTTGCACCTTGGGGAGCGGCCACAGGGAGCGGTCGTCAACGTCGATGAGGCCTGGCGAACCGTTCACCAGCAGCCAGACTTCGGGCGCCGTCTTGCGCTGCGGGAAGGCGGCATGAACCACCGCCACCCGGCCGCCCTCCGTAAAGTTAATCGCGTAACCCAGCTCGCCGTGGGTCCGCCGGGCCAGAAGACGGGCAAAGGCCACCGCTTCGGGCGAAGCGCCGTGCGGCCCCATTCCCTCGATGAAGCACGCGGTGAAGCGGCCGGCGCCGCCCTTCGCGCACGCCTCCCGAATCGAGGTGACCGCCGCCGCCTCCGGATTCCATACCACCGCCGGCGTCACCCGCGCCGGTTTCTGTTGCGCCTGGGCCGGCGCGCCGGCGCGCAGCAATCCTGCGCACAGCAGCCCAGCGCACGTCAACACCCATGCCAGAGCGCCTGCGAAAGCTGCGCCGAGCCGTCCGATGCTATCGCTCCCGTTCATTTCGAACTCATACCCCCTCCGGCGCGGACCTCCAAAATAATAGCAGCCTTTCGCGCGCCTCCCGGCGCCCTTCACGCCTCCCGTTTTGAGATTCCTCGGAAAAGATTTCGATGAAAAAAAACGATTAACGGTGAGATAATCGAACGAACCCTGCGGGCATGAAGCCCTGGGGCGCGAGGGGAGCGTGACGGGGCATTTCAAGAGAGGGTGAAACTTATGGCATCGAACATCGCGAAAGTGCTCGGCGTCAGCTTGGTGGCAGCGGGCTTGCAGATCCTGGGTGCAGCTCCGGCGCCTGCCCAACAGGCTCAGCCGGCCGCGGCCGCCGCTCACCCGGCCCCTCCAGCCAGGCACGCGAAGGCGGCCTTCGGCGGGCCCACGACGCTCCGCGGGACCATTGCCATGGTCAAGCCCGACCAGTCCCTCGTGGTGATCGCACGCACCGGGCCCGGCGAACCAACTTCGCCGCAGGCCTCCTGGACCCAAACCAAGGCGCGCGGCACCGGCGAAGTGGTCGATCAGAGCAAAATGACCCTCACTCAGGGACCCGGCGAGACCGACTACGCCTTCAAAATCACCTCCGCCACCGTGATCAGAGTGAATGGTAAAAAGGTGGCCCTGGCCGACCTGGCGGCATCCCAGAATCAGCCGGCTACGGTTCGATTCACTGCCGCCCGTCAGGGTGATTTCGCCCTCAGCATCGAAGTGGGGCAGTAGGCCCGACGACCCCTCCCTTCTTCCTGTCTTCTGACTCCCGACTCCTGCCCTCCGGCTCTTGGCTCCTGACTCTCGTCCTCCGGCTCCTGCCAAAAAAAGAAAAAGTGTCCGGAAATTGGACATTCGAGCCCGAAAAAGGCCCCTTTTGGGCCATCATACGATCAGGCGTTAGGAACCGATGGGGTCGATCGCGCCATGCCCCGCAGACCGATGTTCGATCGCCGTCGGCGGCTACCCGCTTGACCGTTCACCGGTTTGGACCTAACCTTGCCAAGTAAAGGTGCGTGAGGTCGTGCGCATGCTGAAGGACGATGGCTGGTACCTTGTGCGGACGCGCGGCAGTCACCACCAATACAAGCATGGCGCCAAGAAGAAGTCGTTGGTGACCGTTCCCGGCAACCCGAACGACGAGTTAGCCACCGGGACGCTGCATAGCATCTTGAACCAGGCGGGGCTAAAGATATGAAGAAGTACCTGATCGTAATCGAGGAGACCGCTACTGGCTACTCGGCCTATTCGCCCGACCTCCCGGGCTGCGTTTCAACGGGCCGAACGCGCCCAGAGGTCAAGCGGAACATGCGCGAGGCCATCGAGTTTCACCTTGAGGGGCTCCGGCTCGAGGGCCTCGAGGTCCCCGAATCGCATACCTATACCGCCTACGTCGAGATCCCCGCCTGACAATAGCCCTGGGCAGCCGTCTCCGGCGCCGCCGGCAGCCATACGCACTGCGCGCGGCGTAGCAGTGAATTGCGGCTTCGCCGCCCGCCCCTGCGCTGGGCTGCGGCTCCGCCGCTTTGCTCTGCGGAAAGGCTCTGCCTTTCCGGACCGGCTAGCTGGAGAATGTCGGCCGCGAGGCTCGGCCTTGCACTCTGCCGGCGAGCCAGCGCGGCCGCCGCACGGACCGCTGGCGTGCGTCAAATCATTTGCACTCCTGCGCGAATTCTTGCAACATGATACAGAGAACGATTGACCCAATGAACCTCACCGTGGAATTCGAACTGGAAGAAGATGGCCGCTGGCTGGCCGAGATTGCCGACCTGCCGGGCGTGATGGTTTACGGCGATACCCGCGAGGAGGCGGCCGCCCGCGTCCAAGCTTTGGCTCTGCGCGTGATCGCCGACCGGCTCGAACACGGCGAGGCTGCGCCCGAAATGATCCGGCTCTCCTTTATCGCGGCATGAGCTCCTGGCCCGCTACCAAAGCCAAGCGAGTGCTGGCTGCCCTTCTGCGCATCGGATGGAGCATCAAGAGGCAGTCAGGTTCCCACCGCACGCTTGCCCGCCAAGGCTGGCCAGACTTCGTATTCGCCTTCCACGATGGCGAGGAGCTTGGCCCCCACATGCTTAGCCGAATCGCCCGGCGCACCGGCCTGAGGCCGGAAGACCTGTAGCGTCGAAAGGGTCGCGGCGCCGCCGCCCGGCACGGCGCGGGGCTGCGGCTCCGCCGCTTTGCTCTGCGGAAAGGCTCTGCCTTTCCGGGGCCCCGCCCACCCCTTCATCTTGTTTTCGAGGAAGGCTCCGCCTTCCTCGCGGCTCGTCTTGGAGATAAGCGCAGACTTCGCGCCCTTCGAAGGGTCTTCTTCGGGAACCAAGAGAAGCCGAGGAGTCTCTGAGAAGCGACACTCCCCGCTACTTTGCCCACGATGACCGCCTTCGAGAGCCGCGCCGGAATAAAGGGTTGGAAAAAAACAGGAGGAGAGCGAGCGTCCGCAAAGGCATAGCCTTTGCGCACAGCAAGGCGGCAGAGCCGCTTCCGCCACCGGCCAGCCGCGGGCGGTGTCACTCCGCGTTACCCGTGGAAGGCAGCCGCAGGAGCAAATCCAGCTTTCCGTTGCGTTCGGCAGCCCTCCGGTATATCGTATCGGCCGGGCCGGAGATCGATAAAGGAAGATCCCGGCTGAGGCGAAAGCCAAATTCCGGCAATTACCGGATGAGGGGGTGCTTTGTGAAGACGTTCAGTCGCAGTTCTCGACAGGTTGGGGTCCTGATCTTCATGATGGCCGCGTTCGCGCTTTCCGCGCAGGCTGCGGGCTTCAGCAATGCGAGCCTCAGGGGCGGCTACAGCTTTTTGATCGACCGATGGACCGCGGACGTGAGTACAGACCAGTTTGCCATGGTGGGAGTCATGAACTTCAACGGCGCGGGCAAAGTGAACGGGTCGTACACATCGATTTCGGCGAACGTGGTCGCGAGCGGGCCCTTGGGCGGGACCTATAGCGTAAGTTCGACT
>Ga0335081_10004238_pt1 | contig 22635 bp, 21 predicted proteins | sample Lox_Sample_35_FD_206713 | JGI IMG/M metagenome (GOLD analysis project Ga0335081, IMG submission 206713) | Soil microbial communities from Loxahatchee National Wildlife Refuge, Florida, United States - Lox_Sample_3.5 | ecosystem: Environmental > Terrestrial > Soil > Wetlands | place: USA...
TAATCCATTTCTTGCGTACCATGCCGGCCAGCAGAGACATCGAGGCGTGCGTCTTCGCGCGCAGCGACTCTGTGCGCGCCGCTTCGCACTCGGAGAGATAATCAAGCACACGAAATTCTTTGAGCTGATCTTCCGGGTGCTTGCGCGAACGGGGAGAAGACCCCGACATCCCGGCCAGATGTAACGCAAGCCGGCCTTCATCGGTGACGCGGTAACTGATGGTGCGCTTGAATTCTGCCGCCAGCGGCAGCATCGTGCGAAAAACTTCGCCGATCGGCGCAAGGTAATAGTCCGCAATCCAGCGGCCGAGGCGCATAAGTGGATCATCAAGCACAGGCGTTGGATCGAGAACACGCAGGACGTCACTGACCTTGATGTTTTTGTCCGGTGTCCGGTCATGCATTCCAGTGACGACACCCGTTATGCGCTGCTGACGAAAGGGAACGAGAACTCGTCCGCCAATAACCGGCCCGATGCCCTCAGGAACGCGATAAGTGAAGGTCATGTCCAGCGGTACGGGAAGGGCGACGTCGCAGAACTCAGGCATGAGGTGAAAGCCATCGTAGCATCCGCAAATCACGGGTTGCCGTTACAATAGGTGAACCATGCCAAAACATTCGATCCCTTTTCGAGGACTGCTAACGGGCTTGCTTGCCTTCAGTCTTGTCCTTTGCTTTGCCCAAACGACCCCTTCGCAACCTGCGGCCAAAGCGACGCCCAAGAAAACGGCCACAACCGCATCCAAAGCGCCGGCGAAACCGGCTCTGGTGCTCAAGACCCCGAAGGACAAGCTGAGCTACGCCATTGGCGCAGACCTGGGGGCCAAGCTGCACAGTCAGTCCGTTGATGTGGATCCCGCCATATTGTCGCGGGCGTTGCGGGACGCCCTTTCCGGCAGCAAACCGCTGATGACTCCTGAGGAAATCCGGGCAACGCTGATTGAAGTGCAAAATCAAATGCGAGAAAAACAAATGGCAGCAGCTAAAGAAGCGGGAGAAAAAAATCTGAAGGAAGGGTCTACATTCCTGGCCGAGAACAAGACCAAGGAAGGCGTGGTCACTCTGCCCAGCGGTTTGCAGTACAAGATTTTGAAGGCTGGCGATGGAGCAAAACCGACGACCTCGGACACTGTAGTGTGCAATTATCGTGGAACGCTGATCGATGGCACGGAATTTGACAGCTCTTACAAAAGGGGACAGCCAGCGACTTTTCCTGTCGGCGGCGTGATCAAAGGATGGACGGAAGCTCTACAGTTGATGCCAGTTGGGTCGAAATGGCAGTTATTCATTCCGCCCGACATGGCATATGGCGAACGTGGCGCGGGCGGCGTGATTGGGCCAAATTCGACATTGATTTTTGAAGTGGAGCTGTTGTCGATTCAGGGAAAGTAAAGTGAGCGAAAAGATTAAACCATGGAGGACACGGAGAGCACCTGACCCGAGGCAGGCATGACGCTATCGAGAGGGGCAGCCAGATTGCTGCCAGTTCCCCACGACGCTTCCACGTAGGCGGAGAGTCCTGGCACGCGTATCAGCTCGTCCATGTCCGCGCTGAGCGCGAAAGAAAGTAGGCCGACGTAGGACCAAACTTCGTGCTGGCCGCCGCTGACATTGGTTTGCAGGGCCCCGACGTATGATGCGGTGGGAGTAATACCAATTCGCTTCATTTCCTGCCGCACCTTGCTCCAGTCGTCCACCAGTGTCTCGTCCCAGCCAAAATCCATGTCGTTACAGCCGCAATGACGCCGATGTGGATCCGCCGGGCGACGGCATCTGAATGTGGGATCGGGCAGAGCTTGATTTTGAGGAGTGGTTTGCTGCGCAGGGGGCGGGAATCGAGGCAGCAAGCAAGCATGCGCCCAGGCATGCAATGGCAAAGCGAAGCATGCCTTGTCATGCCTCGTACTGCACTAACGCCGCCATCCCGGCAGCCAGGTGCCATAGGACGTGGCAGTGTGTGTACCAGGTGCCGGGATTGTCAGCATCGAACACGACCTTGACGCTGGTCTTTGGAGGAACCAGCACGGTATCGCGAAGCGCTCCGTTCAGGGATTTGCCATTAATCTCGATCACCTGAAAGGAGTGCCCATGGAAGTGCATGGGGTGAGACATTCCAGTTTCGTTGATGTACTTCAGCGCGATTCGCTGGCCCTTCTTCACATGCACCAGAGCCTTTTCACTGCGCGGGTGAGCAACATCGAAGACGATGTCATTGATGGACCAGGAATAATTGGACATATTGCCGCCCAGGCGCAGATCGAAACTCCGATCGATCGGTCTTGAGGCAAGCGGCTGGATCGGGGTGAGTTGACTTTCCATAACCAGTGTCAAGACTCCGGCCGGAGTCGCATTCCTGGTTGGAAGCTTCTTGATCGACGCTCCCGCCGTAGCCAGAATGATCCCGGTCTGCTGCGCCGCGCCCTCGCGTAACGCGAGGATGGGAAATGCGCCTGAAGCGGGAAGTTGCAGCCTCACGTCAATACGCTGCGCAATCGCCAGCGGAAAATAGGAGCCGTTGAACGGTCTGACCGGCATGCCATCGGTGGCGATGACGTCGCCTTTCAAGCCTCCGAGGCTGATAAAAAAATTGGTGCCGGAGCTGCCGTTGATGATTCTGAGCCGAACCTTTCCATTTTTCTCGACGCGGACAACATCGGGGTCCGCCAGCGTGCGGTCATTGGCAATGTAGGCGTCGTAGTCCACGTCATTCACATCCGGCTTCATTTTCATTTTTCCGCGGTCCATCTTTCCCATCGCCATGGCGGAGGGCTTGCGGAGCCTGGCGTAGATTTCCGGCGGTGGAGTGAAGCTGAAGTCACCCAAAAAGAGAGTGATCTGTTGCTCGTCGGCAGGTTCATCGGAGGGATCGTGAACAATAAGCGGCGCGGAAAGCAGAAACGCTTCCTGAAGACCCTCGTGCGAGTGCATCCAGTGTGTGCCGGCGGGGATCGTCGGAAAATCGTATTGGAAGTTGAGGTTGGGCGCTATCACCGGTTGGGTGAGGCCAGGTACACCATCCTGATCGTTGGGCGGATGCAGGCCGTTCCAGTGAATCGCCGTGGGCATGGGGAGTCTATTTTCCAGCAGGACGTTAAAGGGCTGATCCACGGCCAAGCTCAGCCCTTGTTTGCCGTTGGCCTGCTCAAGTCCCATGAGTGGCGCCGATTTGCCGTTGATTTCGACTGTGCGCAAGGCGGCACGTATGGTGATTGCTTTTGATGTTGCGGGATTTTGTGAAGACAGCAATGCGCCACTGGCAGAACGGTTGAGCAATGCCACGCCAACGGACGCCGCCCCAGCTGCGACGAAACATCTCCGTGAAATCAAGGAAGCCAAGTTGATGCCCTCGCCCTTTCAGGGAAGTTCCGCCAGATTATATCGGAGGGGGCCGTTATGGCTGGGATGAGTTTTGGGACCACGATTGATCAAATTATCGAGCCGTCACGGCTGTTTGGCGCGGGCAGCGGAGACATGCATAGGATGGATCTCGAATGTATTGAGTCGGGCGCGTACCGAAGGATCGGCCTCGCCGAAACGGCGGGCTTCGGCTTCGTTTTCCACTTCCAGCACACCCAGGCCGAAAGCGCCGGCGGGCGAGAAGACCGGGCCGAAAATAAGCAGCTTGCCGGCGTCAAAGTGCTCCTGAAAGTAGCGGCCATGTTCGTCCATCAGGCGCTGCTCTTCTGCGGTGATGTCGTGAGGAAACGTTGGACGGGGAGGAATGAGCTTGAAAAAGTAGTGTTGCCTGGACATAGTGGGATTGTAGCAAGGCCTCTCGCGCACGCGGGTGATACTATTTCTGCGCTATGAAAATTACCAGACGCGGATTTGGCAAGGCACTGGCCGGCTCGGCGGCGGCACTTGCAGGTCCTTCTCTTTCAAGAATCGCGTTTGCGCAATCTTCGGCGCCAGAACGTCTCCGATACCCAGCAAACTTCGTCTGGGGATGCGCCACGGCCGCATACCAGATTGAGGGCGCCGTGAAAGAAGATGGACGAAAGCCCTCGGTGTGGGACACGTTTTCGCACACCCCGGGGAAAACGTTCGAGGGGGAAACCGGGGATGTGGCCGATGATTCGTACCATCTTTACAAAGAAGACATCGGACTTCTCAAGAACCTGGGCGTGAGCGCGTACCGCTTTTCCGTCGCCTGGCCGCGGGTTTTCCCCGACGGCAAGGGCCAGCCCAATCCCAAAGGGCTCGACTATTACCAGCGCGTGGTTGATGAATTGGTGAAGGACAATATTGCGCCGTATGTGACGCTCTTTCATTGGGACCTTCCGCAAGCGCTGCCGGGTGGCTGGCAGTCGCGTGACACAGCCAATGCTTATGCCGATTATGCCGGATATGTTTCGGGAAAACTGTCGGACCGGGTCAGCCACTTTTTCACGATCAACGAGTTCGAGTGCTTCACAGATCTTGGCTACAAGACGGGGCAATTTGCGCCTGGCCTGAAATTGCCGGATGCGCAGGTGAATCAGATTCGCCACAACGGTGTACTCGCGCACGGCATGGGAGTGCAGGCCATTCGGGCCAACGCGAAATCAGGAACACAGGTCGGGCTTGCCGAAGATGCCAAGGTTTTTGTGCCGGTCATCGAGACTCGCGAGCATATTCAAGCGGCTCAGCGCGCCACACGTGAAGAGAACGCGCAATTTCTGACTGTTGTGCTGGAAGGCAAATACACCGAGGGCTATTTGGAGCGCGAGGGCGCAAACGCCCCCAAGGTCGAGGCCGATGATATGAAAATTATCGGCAGCCCGCTCGATTTTGTTGGGCTGAATGTCTATCGTCCGGAATACGTGAGCGCAGACAGCTCGCGCGCCGGATACGTGATCGAGAAGAAGCAGGCCTCTTTCCCGCACATGGCCTCCGATTGGCTGTATGTAGGGCCGGAAGTGATGTATTGGGCGGTGCGCAATGTCAGCGATATTTGGAAGCCGGGCGTCCTTTACATCACCGAGAATGGCTGCTCAGCGGATGACGTTGTGCGCGAGGATGGACACATTGAAGATACCGACCGCGTGATGTACCTGCGGAACCACCTTACGCATTTACAGCGGGCGGCAGCGGAGGGATATCCGATCAAAGGATATTTTCTGTGGAGTCTGCTCGATAACTTTGAATGGGCAGACGGTTACAGCAAGCGATTCGGCCTTCACTATGTGGATTACAAAACGCAGACGCGAACACCCAAGCTGAGCGCAGCGTGGTACCGGGAAGTGATTGCCCGCAATGCAGTGGAGTAGAAGTACTCCTTTTCCACCAGAATCTCTCGAAACTCGCGCGGAAAGAGCCTGCCCTGAGCGGAGTCGAGGGAGTGTCCGCGCACATTTCCCGGACAAGAATTTGCAAACAGATGACAGCGCGTTGACAACCCGCCTATCGCATTAAAACTAGCCTTCAACTACGGCTCTCAGGTTCGCGTTCGAGTTTGCACAGTCTGGGGCCAGAGCCGCCCCGTTTCAAAATTTCAAGATTAAGGAGAATTCCGCCATGCGCTACCGCGCGATTGCTCTCGTCTTGTGCCTTGGTCTGGCTCTGTTAGCCGCGAGCCCGGCCCTGGCGCAGTATCAACTAACGAATCTGGTTTCTAATCAGCAAGGACAAGCCAAACATACCGATCCTCTGCTCGTAAATGGCTGGGGACTGGCTTTTGGGCCAGGCGGGCCAATCTGGGTCAACGACCAGGGTTCGGGATGGGCGACGGTTTACGACGGGAAAGGCAACGGCTTTCCCCCGCCCCCCAATGGCCCGCTTCGTGTGGTAATTCCCTCGGCCAGCGGGGCAGGCCCAGGACAGCCGACGGGAATTGTGTTCAACGGATCACAGGACTTTTCGATCCAGGGGAAGCATACAGTGTTTCTCTTCGCCACTCTGGACGGCACGATCAGCGGCTGGGCCCCACAGGCCAACCCCAATGAGGCGATTATCACGGTACCGAACACGACCAGTGCGGTTTACACCGGGCTGGCTGTCACCAACAACGCCAACGGCAATATGCTGTTCGCCGCTGACCTGGCCAACAACAAGGTCGACATGTACGACGGGAATTTCAATTTGGTGAGCTCGTTTACCGACTCCACAGTTCCGGCGGGCTTTGCGCCATTTGGCATTCAGGACATCGACGGATTGGTTTACGTCGCCTACGCTGCGGTGGATGAAGGGCCGGGTGGGGTGATTGATATTTACAGCGAAAGTGGAGTGTTTCTGAAGCGTCTGGCACAGGGATCTCCGCTGAACCAGCCATGGGGTATGACAGCCGCACCCAAGAACTTTGGACCGCTGAGCAACACGTTGCTGGTCTCGAACAACACGAATCACGGGATGATCAATGCTTTTAATGCCTTGACCGGGCAGTTTGTGGGAACGGTCAAGGACGTTAACGGAAAACCGATTGTGATTAACCAACTCTGGGGAATTTTGTTTGGCGGGGGAACAGCCAACGATGGCGCGACGAACCAACTCTTCTTTGCGGCCGGGCCAGACAACAATCTCGCAGGCACCTTCGGGATGATTACATTCACCAATCCCAAATAAAACACGTGGGGGCGGACGCCTCGTCCGCCCCCGCTTTTGCTCCGCCCTATTTCTGCACCGGCAGTCCGAGCTCTCGCATTACCATCTGCAGGTCTTTCCAGGCCTCGCCTTTTTGCCGGGGATCGCGCAGGAGAAACGCCGGGTGATAGGTGACCGCGAGTTTGGTGCCACGGAAGTCATACCACTGGCCGCGCAGTTCGTTCATGGGTGCGTTGATGGCAAGCAAAGTTTTTGCCGCCACCGCACCCAGCGCGACAATTACTTTCGGCTTGATAACCGAAACCTGCCGCATAAGAAACGGCGAACAGGTTTCGCATTCGTCCCGTTCCGGCGTGCGGTTGCCCGGTGGACGGCATTTGATGATGTTGGCGATGTAGACGTCTTCACGGCGCAGGCCCATGGCCTTAATCATGTTGTTAAGCAGTTGGCCTGCCCGGCCGACGAAAGGCTCGCCTTGTTCGTCTTCGTCCGCGCCGGGCGCTTCGCCGATGAACATCAACTGAGCATGCGGATTGCCCACTCCGAAAACGATTTGCTTGCGCCCCTGCTTCGAGAGGCGGCAGCGAGTGCAATCGCCGAGCTCTTCGCGGATAAGTCGAAGCGCGTCGGCGGGATCGGTCGTGGCGGCTTCGGGCTTGGGCGGAGCGAACAAATCTTCTTCTTCGACAGCAACGGAACGGAGAGCCATTTCTTCTCGCTGTTCTGGCTGGAGTAGTTCGGAGTTTGGCTGGATCGGCGCGGTCTCGCGGCGAGTGAAATCCCGCCGGTAGAAATCCCGCTTGTAGAAATCAAAGATGCCCAGCTCGTTGTAGAAGCGGATACGCTCTGCGAGGGCAGAACGAATCTTGGAGTCAAACAGAAGGGGCATCGTCTGAGGATTGTAATGCAGGCGGGGATGTGGATTTCACTCTGAAAACTACCGAGCTACGCTCGGCTGGAGGGTCAGAGACCCGTCCCCACACGGCCACTCGTCTTGCGAAGCTCCGTAACCACATCGAGGACCCTCTGGGCGACTTCCCACTTGGTCGTTTCAGGAACTTCGATCACTTCGCTTTGTGTGAAGATGGTCACGGCGTTGCGGTCGGAGTCGAATCCCACGCCTTTCCGGGAGACATCGTTGACGACGATGGCATCGAGGGACTTAGCGACGAGCTTCTTGCGGGCATTCTCAAGGACATTTTCGGTCTCAGCCGCAAAACCGATGACGAGCTGCGAAGTCTTTTTTTGCCCAATCTCGGCAAGAATGTCTGAAGTTGGTTCGAGCTCAAGCGACGTTGCTCCCTTGCGCTTGATCTTCTGATCTGCCGTGATTTTCGGCTTGTAATCCGCGACCGCGGCGGTTTTGATCACGATGTTGGCTTCGGGTAGCAGTTTGAGCACGGCTCTCCGCATTTCATCAGCTGATTCCACGTGCGTGATCTCAGCACCACCGGGCGGCGTAATGGCCGTGGGGCCAGTAACCAGCAAGACCCGCGCGCCACGGCGCAAGGCGGCTTCGGCCAGAGCGTATCCCATGCGGCCGCTGGAGCGGTTGGTGAGATAGCGCACCGGGTCGATTTTTTCGCGCGTAGGCCCGGCGGTAATGAGAACTGTCTGCCCGGCCAATTCTTGCGACGCGCCCAGCGCTTGCATAACAACAGCGATGATGGCTTCATTTTCCGCAAGCCGGCCTGAGCCGGTCATGCCGCAAGCAAGATAGCCTTCTCCAGGTTCCACGATGCGGACCCCACGCTTGCGAAGAACCTCCAGGTTAGCCCGCGTGGCAGGGTGGTTCCACATGTTGACGTTCATCGCGGGCGCCACGACGACGGGCGCAGTTGTAGCGAGATATAAAGTGGTCAGAAAATCGTTGGCGATGCCTTGCGCGAAGCGGGCGAGAACATCCGCCGTGGCCGGTGCAACTACGAGGGCGTCGATCGCCTGGGCGACCGCGATGTGTTCGATAGCGGATTCGATATTCGGGCTTTCCGCGTCCTTCGCGCCGAACATCCCGGTGATGACCTTTTCCCCGGAGAGCGCAGCGAAAGTAAGAGGGCGGACAAATTCCTGCGCGGCATCGGTCATGATGACCTGCACACGAATGCCGCGGTCCTCCAGCAGACGCACGATTTCGGCCGCTTTATATGCCGCAATGCCGCCGCTAACGCCGAGTGCTATTTTCACAAAGCTTGACCCAACACTAAGTAGTTAGATGATCGGGACGAACATAAGATTTCCCAGATTGCAGATTGAGTCTTCAGGGGAGGCAATTTTGAAGATCTGAAATTTCAAAGGCTGCAAGGTCCTACTCCTGCCCAAGTGCTTTATCGAGCATCTCGCTGGCCATGTCGGCGGCGGTCTTGGGTGTCTCTGGAATTACCCACTTCACTTTGCCCGCTTTAATTTCATCCTGCGCGATGCGGCAGGGTTTACGGGAAACGGTCTCAATCACGGGAGGGGCGCCGCCTTGCAGTTGGCGGGCACGCCGCGCGGCCACGAGGATGTAGCGATAGTTGCTGTCAAACCCATCCATCAACTTCATGCTATTCTCCCTGCTTCTAAAGGCCGCTTCGGGCCGTTGAATGCCTGAACGAAGCCAGAATTGGCTGCAAACGCTCCCGCACATTGGCCAAACGGCACCTTTCCGCCGCGGCCAGAATTTTGTCTTCTTCCGCCCCGAGTTCACGATTCTTCTGCCGCTTCAGCCGTTCCCCAAGCAGGATCGACCTCAGCGTGTCGATGGAATCGTCCAGGCGGTCGTTCACCAAAATATAGTCGTATTTCTCATAATTCTCAATCTCCCGGGAGGCCGTGACCAGTCGGCGCTCGATAACCTCTTCTCTGTCCTGGCCGCGGTGGCGCAGCCGCTGCTCCAGTTCGTGACGATTGGGAGGCAAAATGAAGATGCTCACCGCCTGGGGAATCTTGCTTTTGACCTGCTCCGCACCCTGCACGTCGATGTCGAGCAGGAGATCGTTGCCGTGTTCCTCTGCTTCACGCAGAAATCTGGCCGCTGTGCCGTAGTAATTGCCGAACACTTCCGCATGTTCCAGGAATTCGTCCCGGCGAATCATTTCTTCGAACTGCTGTCTGGTTACGAAAAAATATTCTTGTCCGTTCTGCTCATTGCCGCGTGGAGAGCGCGTGGTATAGGAGACCGAAAAGTCGAGGTTCGGAACAATTTCCAGCACTTTGTTGACGAGAGTTGATTTACCCGATCCGGAGGGCGCGGAGATGATAAACACGATGCTCATTCGAGGTTTTGCACCTGTTCGCGGGCCTTTTCGATTTCGTTTTTCATGAGCAGACCCATCTCGGTGATTTTCAGCGCCTCGCCGGCCAGCCCGGAAGTCTTCGAAAGCAGCGTGTTGGCTTCGCGATTCATCTCCTGCAACAGGAAATCGAGTTTCTTTCCGACCTCGCCGCCCTCGTCCAGCAATCCGAGAAAATGTTTAACGTGGGACTCGAGGCGGACGAGCTCTTCTTGGATGTCGCTTCGATCCACCAGTAACGCCGCTTCCTGCAGAATGCGCTCCGGCTCTACAGGCGCGTCGATCAACTCACGCAGCCTGCCTTTGAGTTTGTCAGCATAGGTGCGCAGGACGGCCTGACGGTGTTTTTCAACTTCTTTTCCAGCTTTTCGTATCTGCTCCATGCGGTGGCGCAGTTCTTTCTCAATGCCAGAGCCTTCCTCCTGCCGCATGTGATTGAGGCGGTCAAGCACGTCTTCCAGCTTGGCGAGGACACATGCCTCGAGGTCACCGTTCGTTGAAACCGCTCCCGCATCCATGGCCCCGGGAATGCGGAGAATGGCATTCAAGTCAGGCTCAGCCGTAATGCCGAATTCGGCCGCAGCGCCGCGAAAGGCCTGCACATAGCCACCGACCAGTTGCCGATTCAAGCTAAATCCTTCGCTTCCTGTGCGCTCGAGGTTCAAGGAAAGCTCCACGTGGCCGCGCGCCAGCTTTTCCTTAAGGGCGCGGCGGAGTTTCATCTCCAACGAGTCACTCTCGGCGGGCAGGCGGAAATGCAGGTCCAGAAAGCGATGATTTACCGACTTCAAGGACAACGTGAAGCCCAATTGCGCCTTGTTGCGCAGATCGTGCGCCTGACCTTTTACCTGCGCGAAACCCGTCATAGAGCGGACTGGCATTCTATTCTGCGGTGCCAACTTTCGGCGGCTCGATTTCGACAAACTGCAAATCGTATAAACGACGATAGGTCCCGAGTTTCTGCATCAGTTGTTCGTGCGCGCCCACGTCGGAGATGGTCCCGTTTTCGAGGACGACAATCCGGTCGGCGCGCCGCACCGTGGAAAGCCGATGGGCGATTACGAACACGGTGCGGCCAACCATGAGATTCTGCAAGGCCGATTGCACCAGCGCCTCCGACTCGCTGTCAAGCGCGGACGTGGCTTCATCGAGAATCAGGACGGGCGCGTTCTTCAACAATGCTCGCGCGATGGCGATGCGCTGGCGCTCGCCACCGGAAAGTCGCACACCACGTTCGCCAATCACGGTGTTATAGCGGGCTGGCAACTCCATGATGAAGTCATGCGCCAGGGCTGCGCGGGCCGCGGCTTCGACTTGCTTCTGCGATACTCGCGGCTGGCCGTAAGCGATATTGTTGCGCAGCGTGTCGTTGAACAGAACGGTTTCCTGGGTCACAATCCCAATCTGTGCGCGCAGGGAAGCCAGCGTGACGTCCCGAACATCGTGCCCATCGATCAGCAAGCGGCCGGCAGTCACGTCGAAAAAGCGGGGGATCAAGTGCACCAGCGTGCTCTTGCCAGCGCCGCTTGACCCGACAACGGCAAGAATCTCTCCGGCTCTGACTTCGAGATTGATGTTGCAGAGAATCTCGCGCGAACCCGCGGCTTCATCGTGATAGGCAAAACATACGTCCTCAAATTCAATGGCATGGGCGAAGGCGGAAAGGCGTTTCGCACCGGGTTTCTCTTTGACATCGTCTTCGGTGTCCATGAACTTGAAAATCTCGGAAGATGCGCCCAGGGCCTGCTGAAAGTTATTGTTAAAAAGGGCAAATTTGCGCACGGGATTATAAAGACTAAAAACGGAAGCGATAAAGGCGCCAAAAACACCCAGCGTCATGCGTCCATGCGCGACTTGTTCGCGGCCTAATAGCAGCAGCAGCGCGATAGCCACTGCGCCAATCACATCCATCAACGGTGAACTTATAGCAGCAGCAGCGACTGACTTTAAATTCGCCCGGAAAAGCCGTTGCGCAGCCTGGCGAAAGCGCGCGATTTCCCACGACTCCATGCTGAAAGCTTTCACGATACGGTTGCCGGTAATGGTCTCCTGAAGAATGTTCTGAATATCGGCCAGCTTGTCTTGCCCGCGGCGCGTGGTGTGCCGCACGCGATAGCCGATCTTGCGCGCCGAATAAATGACGAAAGGAATAAACAGTACAAGCACCCACGCCAGACTCCCGCCCAGCGCAACCACCGCGAGAGACGTAAACACAAATGTGAAGGCCTGCTGCAGAAATTCCGCCAGCACGCTCGACATGGCAAACTGCACGCGCTCAACATCGTTCACGATGGTCGAGACCAGGGTCCCCGTTGTGTACTTCTGGAAAAAAGCAGCAGAACGACGCAGCACCGACTCGTAGAAGTCATTTCGCAGATCTGTGATCATGCCGAAGCCGGCGTGGTTCACCAGGTACGTACCCGAGTAGTCAAAAATCCCTTTCAGTACCGAAGACGCAACCAGCGCAAAGGCAACGATGGTCCAGGCGTTGCGGAAGTGCGCCGGCACAAACGCCTGTAAATAGACCACGTGGCTCGTGCCTGGGATGGTGAAGAGTTCTATGTTCTGCGAACCTGACGAAGGATTCAGGACCCGATCGAGCACTGGCCTCAGCAAGACCCAGCGAAACGCCTCCAGCAATCCAACCGCAGCCAGCAAAAGAGTTCCGGGCAGCAGTTGAATCAGGTATGGCAGGATGTATCGCAAAAGCCGGGTCAGTTGCCGCACAAAGCGCTCTCCTGGCGCGACCGGGCGCGGTTCGCGGCTGCGGGGATCGGCATGAGTGACAGGTCTTTATTCTACTTCAGTTGTGCTTGCCGAGGAGTGATCGAGCGAGTTCGGGTATCGATCGGCGGATGTCGCTACAGGTCATGTAGCCAGGGACGCCCACGTCCGGGGGAGTGAATCGACAACAAAATTGGCAGACGAGGCGTCCTTCCCTACGTAGGCAGGGGGCCACGAGTTCGCTTTAACCGGGGCTGTCGCGATGCAGCACTTTCATTCGATATCCCGCTTTACGCAGCCGATTTGCGACCTCCTCGGCGATCATGACCGAGCGGTGCTGTCCGCCCGTGCAACCAAAAGAGATGGTGAGATAACTCTTGCCCTCGCGGATGTAGTGCGGCAGCAGATAAACAAGCAATTTGGAGATCCGGGCAATAAATTGCCGGCTTTGAGGAAACGAGAGAATGTATTTTTTCACCTTGGCATCGCGCCCCGTGAGCGGGCGGAACTCAGGAACAAAGTGAGGATTGGGAAGGAATCGCACATCAAAGACCAGGTCGGCATCCTGGGGTACGCCGTTTTTGAAGCCAAAGCTCACGCACGAGACAAGGATGTCTTTGCCGGCCTGCTCCTTACGGAAGCGTTCGGTAATGTAGGCACGCAGCTCATGGACATTGAAGCGTGAAGTATCGATTACGAGGTCCGCGATGGCACGGATGGGCTTCAAGTGCCGCCGTTCCGCGGCCAGCGACGATCGAACCGGAGCGTGCTTGCCAAGCGGATGCGGGCGCCGTGTCTCGCTGTACCGCCGCAACAAAACCGGTTCTTCCGCCTCCAGAAAAATCATCTTGGCAGGAAGCATTCTCTTGACCGACTTGAGGATTGCCGGCAGCGATTCCAGTTGCGAGCCTTCGCGCACATCGACAACCAATGCCGCGCGCTCGATTTCTGAACTCTGGCCCACCAGTTCGGCGAAATTGGGGATCAGGCCTACCGGCAGATTGTCCACACAGTAGTAGCCCAGATCCTCGAACGCTTTCAGGACTGAAGCTTTGCCCGAGCCGCTCATGCCGGTGATGATCACCAGCTCGCGCTGCGGCCGGTTGTTGAGCGCATTCTTGCCGCTGCGTTTTGTGGATAGGTGTTTCCGCTGACCCTGCTTTTGTGGCGCCATCGAAAGCGATGTTAGCAGGGACGATCATGACCTGCCAGTGAAGGGTGTTCGGCCTCCAAATCGGCAGGCTAGATGCGAAAGGGAGCGCTGAGCAAGCGCGCAGGCAACATCACCACTGCTCGTACCAGTTCGAGCACTCCATGCACCGCGATTCCCACCAGCCGAAACGGAAGAAGCAGCAGCCAAACGATGGGATATAGCACCAGCGCCAGCAAAGCAAGCGGCCAGCACAGCACGAAAAGCACACACCACAGAAGAAAAGCGAACATGGTCGGCCTCCTTGCCTCCTTAATTGAGTTTACGCAAGTTGTTGGGAAAAAGTTCGCCGGGATGGCTAGCCAACATGGGCCGGTTCTTGTGCCAGTTTTTGCAGTGACTCCAGGTAAGGGGCCTGCGCAATGCCTCGTTCCGTGACGATTGCTCTCACATACTTGGCAGGCGTTACATCAAATGCCGGATTTTCCACCTGCACACCGTCCGGCACCATTTGCTTTCCCGCGATGTGCGTGACTTCTCGGGTATTTCTTTGCTCAATAGGAATCTTGCTGCCATCGGGCATTTCCATGTCGATGGTGGAAAAAGGCGCTGCCACATAGAAGGGGATGCCATGTTCTTTTGCCAGAATGGCCACGCTGTAAGTACCGACTTTGTTTGCCACATCGCCGTTGGCGGCAATGCGGTCTGCACCCACCACAATCGCGGCAATTTTCCCCTGCTTCATCATTGCACCAGCCATATTGTCGGAGATGACTGTGGTCGGGATGCCATCTTTCATCAATTCCCAGGCGGTAAGCCTCGCCCCCTGGAGAAATGGCCGCGTCTCGTCGGCATATACGTGCAGCTCCTTGCCTTGTTCGACCGCGGCACGGATCACTCCGAGCGCTGTGCCGTAACCACAAGTTGCCAGCGCCCCGGCGTTGCAGTGGGTCAGTACCCCACCGCTCGCGGGCATTAATGTCGCGCCGTGGCGGCCCATCGCCTGGTTGGCGGCAATGTCTTCCGCGTGCATGCGCTGCGCTTCTTCGATGAGCGTTTGCTTGATCTGCGGAATCGGCCGCACCCGCACACGCTCGAACTTTTCCTGCATGCGCCGGATCGCCCAGAACAAGTTCACAGCGGTGGGCCGGGTTTGGGCAATCGTGTCACAAATGCGGTCAAGTTCCTGTTTCAGTTCTCCAACATTTTCTGCGTTGGAATTCCCGATTCCGAGCGCAATACCCATCGCCGTAGCGACACCGATTGCCGGCGCGCCTCGTACGACCATGTCGCGGATTGCATCTGCCACCTGCTGGTAAGTTGTGCAGGTAACGTAAACTTCCTCAGTGGGCAATTTTGTTTGATCGAGGAAGCGGACACCGCGGTCCGTCCATTCCATGGTTTGAATCATTTTGGTCGTTGGCCGCCCGGCGTGCTCACCGGCCAAATTTATATTACGCGAGACAGGCAGGTCTGCGTTGGCGCTTGGCCGTTTCCCCGCTGGACTAAGGCAGACCGGCGAACGGCCAGCCGCGATCGACGCGTTCCTAAACTTTGTGCTGTTCGCAGCGGACTCGTGGTTTGTTGACCACGGCGGGACGCCCGCAGATTTCGCATCCTGCACCCACGGCCATCAGCGAAGGGGAAGTCTCATCGTTCTGCATCACGTGCTCCTTGCGCACTTCCGCGGCCGTGAAAATCGAGACGAACGGCGCCGGGGCTGCGGCTTGTTCAACACCGGGACGGCCTTTGGCCTCCTGCCGCTCCACCAGACAGATCACTCCCACCACTTCGAAGCCAAACTCGCGTGCCGCCTCGATTGCCTGAATTGTGGATGCGCCCGTGGTGCAAACATCATCCACGATCACTGCCCGCGCGCCTTTTTCGCGAAAGCCTTCGATGCGCTGACCCGTGCCGTGGTCTTTCTCAGCCTTCCTCACCAGAAATCCATTTAACTCGCCGCTCGTGACTGCCACCGCCGCCACAATCGGGTCGGCGCCCATCGTCAACCCTCCAATGGCCTTTGGCCTCCATCCTCGCGCACGAATCTCTTCGAGGAAGACCTGCCCGGTCAGACGAGAACCTTTGCCATCAAGCGTTGTCGTCCGGCAATCGATGTAGTAGTCGCTGGTGCCGCCGGAAGCGAGTTTGAACTCTCCCGTGCGGAAGCTCTTCGATGCGAGCAGACGCAACAGTTCCTGCCGCGGTGTTGCCATAAATTCCTACGATAACACGAACGCTTAGCCGGCGTAGGCAGAGCCAGCCTCTCCGGGTCCGCAGGTCTGAATCACTCCGTCATCCGTTCCAGGTGGCGGAAACGATCGGTCAGCGAATAGAGAAGGATAAAAAGTGTGAGATTGTACGCCACATGAATCAAAAATCCCGGGGCCACCGAACGGGTCACCGCTCGCGTGATGGTCAAGACCAGCCCAACCACAAATAGGACTAACAAAGGCGCCCAGGCGCGTCCGAGTTGCTCACTGTGAACCATGGCAAAGGCTGCCGCAGTAATCGCGATCGCCAAAACTCTGCCCAGGCCCTGGCCGGCGGCAGAATTTCCCGCCAGGCCAACTAATGTGAGCAGAAGGCCGAATCCCACGAGGATTCCGGCTGCGATCACGGTTGCATCGTCCGTCAAGGCCCGCGCTGTCAGCCCCCAAACAAAGAAGCTGAATCCCGGCAAGAAACTGAATGGATTCGAAGCGTTACTAAGCGTGAGTCCCCGCACGAACAACCACGCCGTGATTCCCACCAATGCCGCAACCGCCAATAACGACGACCAGAACAAAGGCAGCTTGTGTTCCACGTAGCCCCAGGCGCCTAGCACTACGATCCAACCTCCAATAGTCTGCACCTGCTGTCTGATCGCAAACAAGGTTTGCAGCCAGCGGTCTAGCACCGGATAGAGAAAGCCGCGAAACAGCATCTCTTCGGCAAGGGGTGCGACGGTGATCCCGAACAACGCCATCAGGTACGCGCCTTGGGCGTCACGGAAATATTGGTCCATGGGCAGCGATTTGGGAATGGGAAGCAAACGGGAAAGCAGACCCAGCCCGATGGACAAAATCGCGCCTAGAGCCAGCCATCCAATCCAGGCTTTTGGTTCTGGCCAATTCCAGCCCGCCGTTCGCCAGAACGGACGGTGGTACCGCCTGACTACTACGTACATCGCGCCCAGCATCACGAGGTAGGAAAACGTCATGATTGGGACGATCACCTGTGGGCTGACGGTCTTGCTTAACTCTGGGGCCGAAACCGATTTGTGTCCAGCGTGCTGCACCAGAAGCCCGAAAAACAAGCTGAAAAAGAACAATGCCACGACCAGGACGAGGATGATCGTCAAAAGGTCGATTCCACTCCATGGCGGATTTTCCACGTCGGTTTTAAGCAGAATTGGCCGCGTTGGCGTTTCCGGCTGGTGGGGCGGAACGGCTGGCAAGTCGGGAAGTGATGGTTCAGGGAAAGACACAAATTTTGTTTTTCTTTGAAATCGGATCAGGTACCGGTTCAGGCGATCGAGTCCTTTGGCTGATTGCGCAGCCCGTTCTCTCTACCAAAATACCCTGCCAATGCCTGCCCAGTATATGACTTCTTGATGCGGGCCACTTGCTCTGGGGTCCCTTGCGCCACGATGCGTCCGCCTTCTTCTCCGCCCTCGGGGCCAAGATCAATGATCCAATCCGCATTCCGAATCACATCGAGATTATGCTCGATAATCACGATCGTGTTTCCCAGGTCCGTCAACCGGTGCAGCACGTCGAGCAGCTTTCTTACATCATCAAAGTGCAGGCCGGTCGTTGGTTCATCCAGCAGATACAGCGTCTTTCCCGTTTGCCGCTTGCTCAATTCACGCGCCAGCTTGATGCGTTGGGCCTCGCCACCAGAAAGCGTGACCGCCGATTGTCCGAGATGAATGTATCCCAGTCCAACATCTACCAGGGTCTGCAATTTCTGCCGCACCTGTGGGATGTTTTCCAGTATCGGCAGGGCATCCGAAATCGAGCTCTCCAGCAAGTCAGCAATCGAATATCCCTTATATTTCACCGCCAATGTTTCCTGGTTGTAACGACGACCGCCACAGACCTCGCACAAGACATATACATCGGGAAGAAAATTCATCTCGATCCGCCGCTGTCCTTCGCCCTGGCACGCCTCGCAACGCCCGCCGGAAACATTGAACGAAAACCGTCCCGGCTTATATCCTCGCTCGCGAGACTCCGGCAGCATGGCATACAAATCACGGATTTGCGCAAACACACCCGTATAAGTTGCCGGGTTCGATCTCGGAGTCCGTCCGATCGGCGATTGGTCAATGCGGATGACCTTGTCGACGCTTTCCGAGCCTGAAATCGCTTTATGCGTCCCCGGCTGTTCACGCGACCGGTAGAGTTTTTTCGCAAGAGCACGGTAAAGAATATCGTTCACTAAAGTTGATTTTCCTGACCCTGAAACGCCAGTCACCACTGTCATTACGCCCAGGGGAAAAGAAATATCCAGATTCTTGAGATTGTTCTCGCGGGCCCCCAGAATGGTGATCGCAGCCCCGTTAGGCTGACGCCGCTCCGGAAGCATTTCAATTTGCGTCCGGCCGGCGATGTAAGCGCCGGTGAGCGAGCGCGGCGCTTCCATGATCTCTTCAGGCGTGCCATGCGCGACCATTTCGCCGCCCTGCCTCCCCGCTCCCGGGCCAAGGTCAATCACGTAGTCTGCCCGCCGAATCGTGTCTTCGTCATGCTCTACCACTAGCACTGTGTTGCCTAAATTTCTCAGTTCCTCGAGCGCGTTCAGCAGGCGGCCATTGTCGCGATGATGCAATCCAATCGAAGGTTCATCGAGTACATATAGAACACCACGCAGTTTTGATCCGATCTGCGTCGCCAGGCGAATGCGTTGACCTTCGCCGCCGGAGAGCGTTGCCGCCGAACGGTCAAGCGAGATGTAGCCCAATCCAACCGCCGTCAGGAATTGCAACCGTTCGATGATTTCGTGGACGATCCTTCCGGCGATGATCTGCTCACGCCCTTTAAGCTCAATCTTTTTTGCTGTTTCGAGCGCCCTCGTCAGCGGCTGCGCGGTGAATTCGGCGATCGACATGCCATTCACTTTGACCGCCAGACTTTCCGGCCGCAGGCGCCGTCCCTGGCACACCGGGCATTCCGTCGCGGACATATGGTCGAGGAGCCAGTCGCGATAAGTTTCCGATGTGGAATCATCCATCGCCCGCTTCAAATATCCAAAAATTCCCGCGAAACCAGTTTTCCCGCCTCGTCCTGCCTCGCCATAAAGCAGAAGATTCTGGATTTTCTCAGGCAGCTTTTCGAATGGCGTCCCGAGATCAATGCCATAGGCCGCTGCCACCAACTGCAACTGATGAATAAGATTCTGCGAAGCCGATCCCGGCCCCAAACCGCCATCGAGCAGCGGTTTCGACCAATCGTTGATCACTTTTGCGGGATCAAAATCGTATTTGCTTCCCAGCCCGTGGCACTCGGGACACGCGCCATAGGCAGAGTTGAACGAAAACGACCTCGGCTCGAGCTGCGGCACATTGATTCCGCAATCCGGACAAGCCAGCCGCTCTGAATAAAGTTGTTCGTCGCCGCCAACTACTGCGACTTGAACCAATCCTCCCGCAAGCTTCATCGCCAGCCCGATTGACTTCTCCAGCCTTGCCTCGATCCCAGGTTTCACCAGCAGCCGGTCGATCACAACTTCAATAGTGTGGTTCTTTCGCTTGTCGAGCTGAATGTCATCTTCCAGGTTCACCAGTTCGCCGTCCACCCGGGCTCGCGTATAGCCGTGCTCGACCAGCTTCTCCATCTCTTTCCTGAATTCGCCTTTACGGCCGCGCACAATCGGGGCCATGATCATCACGCGCTCTTCGGGCGTCAGCGACATCACGCGCTGCACAATCTGTTCTGCTGATTGCCGCGCGATGGCGCGCCCGCACTTGGGGCAATGCGGCACTCCGATGGAGGCAAACAGAAGACGAAGATAATCGTAAATCTCTGTAATCGTCCCTACCGTCGAGCGCGGGCTGCGGCTGGTAGTTTTCTGCTCAATCGAAATCGACGGGCTCAATCCATCGATCGAATCCACATCCGGGCGCTCCATCTGGTCCAGAAACTGGCGCGCATACGCCGAAAGCGTTTCCACGTAACGCCTTTGTCCTTCAGCATATATCGTGTCAAAGGCCAGCGACGACTTGCCCGATCCACTCAACCCCGTGATTACCGTCAGGGTATTACGAGGAATTTCGACATCGATGTTTTTCAGATTGTGCTGGCGCGCCCCGCGCACCGAAATCTTGGTAAGGGCCATGAACTGTCCGAAGTAATCTCTGTCCTTCCGTAACGTGGACGGGCTATCAGAAATGTTGGAGATTGAAATTGCGCACTTCTACTCAAGTATCTTAGTTGCTAACGACAGCAAGCGTCAACGCGAGTACATTGGATGCGCCGCGCGACTGAAAACCGGTCCCGCAGAAAATGCTCCGGAGTGGCGCTTCGCCAACTCACGGGAAAGCAGGCCGAGCTTGGGTAGTATGTTGATTGCCTTCATAATGTTTTTCACGGTCCTGACAGTTGTTGCCCTGGGAGTGGCAACTACTTACGGTCTTGTTACTGGCATCCTCTTTGCCCTTGACCAGTCTCGCCAGAAAGCTCGGATCGCCTCGGCCCTGGTGCCCAGCCAAAGCCACGCCAGCGGCGACTGACGAATCGGAACTTTGCATTTCTTCAGACGCTGGTAGATCCCTCAGCCGGCCATCGACGAACTAATTCTCGGATTTACTGTTGAGGTTCCTGCTCGGGCGGATTTGGCGGTTGAGGAGGATTTTGTCCGCCTTGCTGCTGCTGTAGTTGTTGCTGCATCTGCTGTTGTTGCTGTTGCAATTCCTTGAGCAGTTCCTCGGGACTCTTCACCGGGGCTGCGGGCTGTTGCGGCTGCTCCTCGGCCTGGGCCTGATCTGGCTGATTGTCGTCTTGATTATCCTGCTGATTGTCGGCATCGTTGTTGTTTGAATCATCGCCTGCCGGTTCGTCGGCCTGTTGCTGTTCATCCTGGCCGCCGTTTTGCTGCCTCACCCTTTGCGCCACCGTTTGTGCCACCGCAGGCGCGCCTGCTTCCCCAGACTTGGGTATGAGAATGACCTCCTGAACTGCGGCGGGATTGCTCGTCGAACCAAGAATCACGTAATTAAAGTGCGAGCCATTCAGTAAGGAGGCCAAAACGTCGTGGACTGACCCCGGGCCTAGCTGGGCGACGACCCGCTCGGTTGCGCTCGACGGAATATCCATGGTGGCGCCTGTCTTGCTTCGTACCGCCCGCAGGATGTCCCCAAGGGTCGAGTTCTCCGCGATAATGGTCAATAAACCATTTTGAAAAGTGACTTTCGGTGGAATCGCCGGCTTCTGCGCCAGGGTGAGCGGTGGTGGCGGAGGCTGAGGTGGCGTTTCCGCGGGTGGATCAGGCGCGGGCACAGCTGCTTTGACTTGCTTCGCAGCTACCTTCTTTATCCGTGCCGGCTTCTGGTCTGCCGGCGAGTCCGCCGCAAGGCCATTCGAACAAAGAGCTCCCAGCATGAGGAGCAAGCCGAATTTCGCGCGAGCCGACATCAGAAATCTCACATTGCAGGCTTTTAGGTATGCGAAAGGTTAGATGCCGAGCCGGAACCCCATGATTGTAACATCTGTGTCGGAGGATATTCCGAAAGACGGTCCAGTGGTAATGCTAAATGGCGAAAAGGAGAAGGCTAGCCCTTTGTTTTCTTATTGTCGCGGAGCGTAATATCCCTTACGGGCGCGGACTTGAAGGTCCTTTTTCAAAGCTGTGATCTCGATCGCGCGGTAGCGGCCATCAGCATCGAAATCGGCCGGGCGGTATGAGACCACATATTGGCTGCGAAGCTCGTCTTCAATGGCGGAAAATGAGCTCTTAATGTCCTTCATCTTAAAAGGAAAGAATGCCCTGCCCCCGGTTGCATCAGCCAGTTGTTGCAGAACTTTGTCTCCACGCAGAACCAATCCGCTGTCATCGGTGGAAATCGCGTAGATCAAAACTTCGGCCCGTTGCGCCATTTCAATTGCCTGGGCCCGGCTGACTTCGCTCTGATTGTCTTCGCCGTCACTGACGATCACCACTGCCCGCCGTACTGGCCGCTCCGAACCGTCCTTGAGGAGCTTTTCACGGCACGCCCGGTATATCGCGTCATACAGCGCCGTCCCGCCGCCATCGTGCAAATTCTTCACGCCGGTCTCGAGAAGCTGTACGTTGTCGGTAAAATCCTGGGTGAGCTGGCTGCGGCTGCTGAAGCCCATGACAAAGGCCTTGTCAAACTGGGGGCGCAGCGTGTGCTCCAGGAAACTGACCGCTGCCTCTTGTTCAAAATCAAAGCGGCCGCGCACCGACCCGCTGGTATCGATCAATAAGCCGAGCTCCAAGGGCAGATCGGTTTCACGTCGAAAACTCAAAATCGATTGCGGCGGCTTGTGATCATCCAGAAAGGTAAAATCGTTCTGATTCAAGTTGCGCACGAACTTACCATGCCGGTCCATGGCGATAAACAGGACCTTTACCTCATCGACACGGGCCTTGATGGTTGTAATTGCGTCGTCGGTTTCGTTGGCGCTGCTGGACGCAGGCGGCGCAACCGCGGATGCTGTTTTCGGAGCAAAATAAGCGGACTGCCCAACCGCGGGCACGGTTGTTGCCAGCAACGTAATACAGGCCAAACTCCAGAAACGCCCTATGTACTTCATGCTCAACCTATACAAAATTTGCGCGCGGCCGGCTGCAAGGGCCAGCCCAACTATAGTGGATGCAATTCAAGGGCCGGAAGCCGCACTGCCCGCCGCTTTTGCTCCACCGACTCTAGGAGACTACCTTAGTAGTGCCAAGTTACAAAAGGAGCACACGTTTGGTCATAAAAACCAGCTCCAATCAGAGCTGAAAACATAGCCGCAGAAGAAGA
>Ga0335081_10004241_pt1 | contig 22630 bp, 23 predicted proteins | sample Lox_Sample_35_FD_206713 | JGI IMG/M metagenome (GOLD analysis project Ga0335081, IMG submission 206713) | Soil microbial communities from Loxahatchee National Wildlife Refuge, Florida, United States - Lox_Sample_3.5 | ecosystem: Environmental > Terrestrial > Soil > Wetlands | place: USA...
GAACGCGCCCGCCACGCGAACCGCGAGCGCGTCCGCCGCGAGCTCCTCGGGCGACAGCGGGACCGCGGCATGCTCGGAACGCGCGCGCCCACCGTTGAGGCACGCCATCACCGCTATGTCAGCCACGAGCCTTGCCAGTCACCAGATCCAGCACCAGACGGTATCTGAGAAGCTCTGGCACCTCGTGGCCATCGACCTGAGCGTTCCCGATCTCGAAGCGCTTCATCGGCGCGCCGGCGAGAAGTGGGCGGCCCACGACCCCGACGTTCTCAGCCTGACGATTGCCGAGATGGACTTCCCACTCGCGCCGGCCGTCGCCGAGGCGCTCCACCACGCGATAGACCGTGCCGACCTCGGCTATCCCGGGCCGGCGTGGCCCTCGCTGCGGCGCTCCTTCTGTGGCTTCGCCGAGCGGCGGCTGAATTGGGAGGTCGACCAGGAGCAGATCGTCCTCGTGCCCGATGTGATGATCGGGCTCGTCGAGCTCGAACTCGAGGCGATCGCCGAGCGGTGTGCGGAGCGCGAGGTATGGGTGCTCGCGGACGAGATCCACGCGCCGGTGATGCTGCCCGGAGCCACGCACCTCCCGTGGCTCGAGGTGTCGGACGCCGCGCGCCGGTGGGGCGTGTCGCTGACCTCGGCGTCGAAGGCGTTCAACCTCGCGGCGCTCAAGGCCGCGCTGATGGTCACCGCCGACCCAGCCGCCCGCGACCTCGTGGCGCGGGTGCGCGGGTTTGACGACCACGCCGGGCTGCTCGGGGTGATCGCCGCACAGGCTGCGTTCGAGGAGGGAGACGAGTGGCTCGATGCTGTGATCGATCAGCTCGCCGCCAACCGGGAGCAACTCGGGCGCGACCTTGCTCAACGTGTGCCCGAGATCAAGTGGACGCCACCGCAGGCGACCTACCTTGCGTGGTTCGACTGCACCGGGCTCGGGTTGGGCGATGATCCGGCCGAGGCGTTCTTGACCAAAGGACGGGTCGCACTGAGCCCCGGCCTCCATTACGGCGCGACAGGGGCGGGCCACGCGCGGCTCAATTTCGCCACGAGCCCGGTCCATCTGTCGGAGGCGGTGTCGCGCATCGCCCATACCCGCGACAACAGCTGACGAGACTGTGGACCGACTACGGGACGAGCCCGTAGGGAAAGTCGCCCGTCAAGCGCTCGCTTCCCCCGTCGGCGACGACCAGCAGGTCCTCGACGCCGACGCCACCCACTGACCAGGGGTGGCCGGCGGCGATCAGTTCGTCCCTGCCGAACGCGTCGACAAGCAGCCGCTCCACGTCGGGCGCGGCGCGCGCGATCCTCGTCTCCTCGATCGCATTGGTCAGAACGGCCCGCCGTCCGTTGCACTCGAGATACAGGAACGGGTGCCCGATCGTCAGCGGCAGCTCGTGCCGGAGGGGTCGGTGAGGTCTCGGTGTCACCGTAGATGAGAACGTTCATCGCCAGTAGCGTCCCACACATGCTTGCCTTGCGCCCGAACTGCGAACTGTGCGACGCCGACCTACCGCCAGCCGCACCGAATGCCCGAATCTGCACCTATGAGTGCACGTTCTGCGCTGATTGCGTTGAGAACGTCCTCCACAACGTATGTCCGAACTGCGGCGGGGGGTTCGCCCCGCGCCCGATCCGGCCGGCGCGCGCGTGGCGCGACGGAACCGGCCTGCAAAACGACCCGCCGGATTCTCGCCGGCGCCAACTCCGGTACTCGATGGAGCAGGTGATCGAGCTCGTCCAGGAGCTTCGCGACGTACCACCTGAAGAACGCTGAGTCGGCAGTCAGGCCGGCTCGGGCAGACGCTCTTCAACTCCCCGAGGGATGAGGTGACCGTAGCGATGGCGCAAGCCGGTGTACATCCGCCGCGATGAGGTCCGCATTCCGTGAAGCGACCGGGTCACAGGCTCCCGCGTGAGGCCGACGAGGATCGCGAGCGCGATCAATGTGCCGCCGAGCGGCGTGTCTCGCGATGCGGGTCCAGCGACCCCGTAGATCGTCTCGCGCAGAGCTCCGACCCCGATCGCCCAGTTGGGAATCGACGGTGGCTTCGGCGGACTCGCGGCCGAGACCTTCTCGTACACCGCGTTGGCCACCATCAGCGCCAGGATCGTCGTCAGGAGGTTGGCGTCCACCCGCGGGATCCCGAACACCCGCTCGAGCGTGCGGTACCGCGCCTCATTCGCGAGCGCGAACCCGGCGCCCACGTCGATCAGGAACAGCTCGCGCCCGCCGTCCGGCTCGCGCCGGCGCACCGGTATCGCGGCGCTGCTCGCACTCTGCGGCGGCGGCGCGACCGGCGGCACGTCTCCAGTCACGGGCGGTACATCGGGACCCACGAGCGTCCCGTCGCCTGTGCCCGTCCTCCGGAAGCGTCGACGCAACGAGCCCGGCATTGGCGCCGAGCTGACGGTGGTGGTGCGACGAGCCATCGCGTCACAGCATCTCCACGCGGAGAGCGCGCAACAACCGTGCGCACCTGTGGACTTGAGGGGCGGCACACGCCCCCTCGGGCGAGAACGACCGAGAAGGAATTAGTCCTCCGCGCGAACCGGTGATCCGGCCGCGCGGAGGACCGATCCAGCACCGCGACAGCGCGCCGCGCGCGGCCCCGACGCGTCCGCTTGCCCCGACGCGTCCCCGTGTTAGGTAATAACTTACCAAACCCTCCCCGCGCTCGTCAACGGCACCGGCGCGTCCACCGATTAGTTCTCACCCCGGCGCTTGTCTTAGCCCTGAACCCACTTCCAAGGAGGCCAGCAGTGAGCACTACAGCTACCGGGATCGGCGCGATCAGCCTCGTCTGCATTCCCACCAGCGAGCAGGATCGATCGATCGCGTTCTACGAGTCGCTCGGATTCGAGAAGCGCACCGACATCCCGTTCGGCGACAAGTACCGCTGGGTCGAGGTCTACCCGCCGAGCGGCACGACCGGCCTCGCACTGGCGCCGCCCCCGGGCCCGGACGAGGTCACTCCGGTCCAGACGGGCGTCATCGTGACGACCGACGACATCGACGCCACCCATGCCCAGTTCAAGGCTCTTGGCGTGGACGTCGACGCCGAGGTCGCCCGGATGGGCGATCCGGTCCCACCGATGTTCTGGTTCCGCGATCCCCACGGCCACACGCTGATGGTCGTTGAGCAGAGCTGAAAGCGTGAGCGAGCGACCGGCTCGGATCATCTCTCGCGATCCGAGCCGGTCAGCCTACGTTCACCAGTGCCGGCTCTTGAACCGCGGCGAGGGGCCGATCCGGTCGTTCGCGCGCGACGCGTAGCCGATCGCGATCCCCTCGTCGAAGATCCCCGACGCCGCGTAATGCGTCGAACGGCCGGGACACGTCGGCGAGGCGCTTTCACCGGGGGTCGTCACCCACACGAACCCGTCGAGATAGGGCGAGTACATGCCGTACGACGTGCCGTTGCTGGCGCCCGGCTTTGGACCGAGGCCGCGACCGGGCGGATTGCACAGCTGCTCGTTCCCCTGCGTCACCGGGTGCGGGTTGCGCAGCGGGCCGTTGCCGTCGCCGCGGGTGTCGATCACGAAATGCAGGCCGTGGGTCAGCTTGGAGACCTTGTTGCCGTACTGGATCTCCTTGTAGGCCCAGTTGAAGTGCGTGTCGTTCGTGAAGAACCCGCGGATCTTGGAGGCGTCGCTGGCGTTGAGGACTCGCGCGGCCTCCGCCGGCGAGTTCGCGTCCGAGGTGCCGCCCTCGACGTAGAGGAGCGCGTGCGGAAGCTGCGAGAGTTGATCGATCTCGTACTTCAGCAGCGCTTCTCGCTGAGCGATCACGGCCGGGCTCCGCCAGCAGATCGTGTCGATCGCGTCCTCTTCGACGAAGATCAGCGCGGGGAAGTTCCCCACTGCATCCTTGAGCGCGTTGACCTCGGCGTCGAAGTTCGGATTCGTACCGCCGTTGCAGCCCCCGCCGTGTTTGACGAAGTAGGTGGTGATCTCCGCCGCCGCGGCCGGATCGGTTCGCTGCATCCGGCACAGATAGTTCTGCACCTGGGTGAAGATCGCCGGCCCTGAGCCGCCGGCGGTGTACAGGCTGAACTGGTGGGCCTGCGGGTAGTCGCCGATCTTCTCGAGCATGTGAACCCGGTAGGAGACGTTGTGGGACATGTGCATCTTGTTGACCCGCGTCTCGAACTGGGGCCACGGGATCGGCGTGCCGCTCTCCTTGCTGCTGAGGTAGCCGAGGCCGACCTCATTGGCGATCGCGTCGGCCGCGTCGCCCCCGTATTGCCACGGGCTTTCGACGAACAGATGCGCGCCTGACAGCGGATCGGTGCCAGTGAACCCGGGGGTGTCGAGCGGGTTGCTCGGGTTGGATGGGCTCGTGTCGCTCGAGGAGCACTGACCCGCCTCGTGCGCCTTCGGTGCGGCGCCCGTGGCGTGCCCGCTCGGAGACGCGCCCGAGTCACTCGTCCAAGCCGCCAGGGCCAGCACTGCGACCAGCCCGATCGTGACAACAACACTTCTCCTGCCGCGCGATCCCATACCTCGCTCCTAACTGGTGGACGGTGCAGCTGGCTCCTCGCCCAGCCTGGTGACGCCTCCCCCGGCGCCTTTTGGGCCACCCTAGGACATCCGCGAGCGAGCCGCGCCTGACGGCGACAGCTATGTGGAGCGATCAGAAGCGATGTGGAGCGACGGACACAGACCGTCGGATCGGATACGGTCGGCAGCACCCATGCCAACCAGAACCCGCCGCCGCCGGACCCGAGGGCCTCGGCCTGGATCCGAGGTCAAACCCCACCGCTCATTCGATCCACGTAAGGTCGCCGGCCTCGAGGCGGGAGTGTGGGTCGCCTACTACCGGCGTGAATGGCCGTCGTTCCTCCGAGGCGCGGTCACGCTGACCCGTCACACCTTCGCTCTCCCGTGGCCGTCCACTCTCCACGGCGCCTGGCTGGTGCTGCGCGCCAACCAGCTTTGGGCCCCGTACCCGAACAACGACCCCGAGGGCGCGCGGCGCGCGATGGAGCGCTTCTACCGGCTCGTCTCCAAGCGGCACGGCGACACGTTCGACTCCCGCCGCGCCTCCGAGCTCGAGGTCGAGTGGTGGCGGGTGCACCGGGAGCATCAGCACGATGGCAGCGGCGGCACGGACGAGCGGCCGCTGATTGCCGCCCTGTCCGCCCTATACGCGTACGTGTACGGCGTCCCCGAGACGGACGTGGCGGTTGCCGCCGAGCAGCGGGCGGTGGCGATGCGCTACTCCGACCAATGGGTGCGGGAGGGCTGCGATCTCGCGAGCCCCCTGATCGAGGAGGAGCGGGCCGCGCTCGTCCGCTCCTACGCGGGGCTGCTGGCCGCCGTTCATAGGGTCTGACCGGACGGTGGCCATTCCGTCCCCTTAAGGGCGGATCGGCACAAGTTCTCGGGCTGTTGGTCGAACAACAAGCCAAGAGTCGCGGTTAGAAAGACCCTTATGAGAACTAATCGGGAGACCAGCGGGTGAGCACCGGCGAGAACACTGGCGCCGCGGTTCGTGCTGCCGTTCATCCGCGGCGTCGCGAACAAGACCGGGCGCATCCGGTGATTCAGGCCGTTTACGTGGTCCTCACGGTGCTGGCGATCGGCTACATCGTGGTCGACTCGCTCGGCTACGACGCCACGTGGCTCGACGGCTGGGCCGTCGTCGCGTTCGAGATCTTTACCGGCGCCCTGTGCATCCTGAAGGCCGCCTACGTCAAGCGCGGGCGTGCTGTTCCCATCCTGCTCGGTGTCGGCCTGCTGTGCTGGGCGGCGGGTGACCTCGTCCTCACGATTCAGTCGCTCGGCGGGGCGACGCCGCCGTCACCTTCGATCGCTGACGGTTTCTACATCACGTTCTATCCCGTCACGTACGTGGCGCTGATGCTCCTCTTGCGCGGCAACGTGCGGCGGTTCAGCCTCGCGGGCTGGCTCGATGGGGCAGTGGCCGGCTTCGGCGCGGCCGCGGTATGCGCAACATTCGCATTCAACGACGTCCTCCATCATGCAGGTGGAAGCGCCGCGGGCGTGGCGGTGAACCTCGCGTACCCGGTTGGCGACGTTCTCCTGCTCGGGCTCGTCGTCGGGGGCGCCGCGATCGTGCCCGGCAAGCGGAAGATCCCCTGGCTCCTGCTAGCCGGCGGCTATGCCCTCAACACGGTGGGGGACGTGTTCAACGTGCTCGGCACCACCTCGACGGTCGGGACCGTGCTCAACGACATCGCGTGGCCCGTGGCGATCCTGCTCGTGTCGATCGCGGTCTGGTTCAAATCGTCGACCGACAAGCCCCTGCGCGCCGAAGAGCCTCCCGGGTTCGCGCTGCCCGCGCTCGCGGCGGGCGCAGCGCTCGTGATCCTGTTCGTCGGGTCGCTGCAGCACGTCGGCCGCGTATCGCTCGGACTGGCAGCGGCCACGCTGCTCGTCGCAGGCGTTCGCTCGGCCCTGTCGCTCGTCGGCCTGCGCTCGATCACAGAGCAGCGCCGGCGCGAGTCGATTACCGACCAGCTGACCGGACTTGGCAATCGCCGGGCCCTGTTCCAGCTGATGGACGAGTTCACGGCGCAACAACGCGACCCGGACGCGCCGGACCGCAGCCTGGCGTTCATGTTCGTCGACCTCGACAAGTTCAAGGAGGTCAACGACACGTTCGGGCATCCCACGGGTGACGAGCTCCTGCGCCAGCTCGGTGCCCGGCTCGAGGACTCGCTCCGGAGCTCCGACCTGGTGGTAAGGCTCGGAGGCGACGAGTTCGTCGTCGCGCTCCTCGACGCCGGTGCGGACTACGCGGCGACGGTGGCCGCGCGTTTGACGGCCCGGATCGAGGAGCCGTTCGCGCTCGACGCGGTGCGGGTCCAGATCGGAGCCAGCATCGGCATCGCCGTCATGCCCGGCGATGCCACCGACGCGGACGATCTGGTCCGCTGCGCCGACCTCGCGATGTACCGCGCCAAGCTCGAGGGCAAGCCGTTCGCCATCTATCAGGAGGACCTCGACGGCGCGGCCAACCGGGTGCAGCTCGTCGAGGAGCTGCGGGACGCGATCGAGGGCCGCCAGCTCGAGCTCCACTATCAGCCGCAGGTCGACCTGTCGACCGGAGAGATCAACTCGGTCGAGGCGCTGGTCAGGTGGATCCACCCGCGTCTGGGCTTCGTCCCGCCGCTCGAGTTCATCGCGCTGGCCGAGGACGCCGGCCTGATGGGCGCGCTGACCACCGTGGTGCTCGACGAGGCCCTGTTCCAGTGCGCGACGTGGCGGGCCGCCGGCAAAGAGCTGACCGTGTCGGTCAACATCTCGGCCTCTGACCTCCTGAACCCCGACTTTCCCGAGCTCGTGGCCGGGCGGCTCGCGGGGTACGAGCTTGGACCGGAGGCGCTCGTCCTGGAGATGACCGAGACGACCGCGATCGCGGACTTCGAGCGCTCGCAGCACGCCATCCAGAAGCTGCACGACCTCGGACTGGTCGTATCCGTGGACGACTTCGGCGCCGGCTTCACATCGCTCGCCTACCTCGGCAGCCTCGCGGTCAAGGAGCTCAAACTCGACCGCAGCTTCATCACGCGGCTGGCCGAGGCCGGGGAAGGCCGGGACCTCGCGCTCGTGCGCGCGACTGTCGAGCTCGCGCATGCGCTCGGGCTGCGGGTGGTCGCCGAGGGGGTCGAGGACGACCACTGCCTCGGCCTGCTCACCGGGCTGCGGTGCGACCTCGTCCAGGGCTACGTGATCTCGAAGCCGAAGCCGGCCGCCGAGCTCGAGCTGAAGCGCTGGCCGATACCGCTGGCCGCGCATCAGCGCCGCGCCGCCTAAGCGGGCCGCGACCAACCGCGCCGAGCGCGGTCGTCATCATTGAGCCGATGCAGGTGACAGCATCGGTGAATTCCCGCGAGTACAAGCGCGACGTGGAGCCGCGCACGCTGCTGGTGCATTTCCTGCGCGACGAGCTCGGCCTGACCGGGACGCACTGGGGCTGCGACACCTCGAACTGCGGCACATGCGTGGTCCTGATGGACGGCGAACCGGTGAAATCGTGCACGGTGCTGGCGGCCACCGCCGAGGGGCACGAGATCGTGACGGTGGAGGGCCTCGAAGTCGACGGCGTGCTCGACCCGGTGCAGCAGGGATTCAGCGAGATGCACGGTCTCCAATGCGGGTTCTGCACGCCCGGCATGATGCTCACGGCGCGAGCGCTGCTCGAGCGCAACGCAGATCCGAGCGAAGCCGAGATACGGGAGGCCATCTCGGGCCAGATCTGTCGCTGTACGGGTTACGCCACGATCGTCCGCTCGGTCCGCTGGGCCGCTGAGCACCGGGCCGGCTCGTGAGCGCGAATGGCGATCGCCCCATCGGCTTCGGCCGCCTGCGCCGCAAGGAGGACCCGCGGTTCATCCGGGGACAGGGCCGCTTCGTCGACGACGTGCAACTGCCGGGGATGCTCCACGGCGCCGTCCTGAGGAGCCCGGTTGCGCATGCTCGGATCGTCTCGATCGACGCATCCGCTGCGCTCCAGCACCCGAAGGTCCATGCCGTCATCACAGGCTGGGATCTCGAGGCCCGCGGGCTGGCCTGGATGCGGACGATCTCGGACGACGCACAGGCCGTGCTCGCCACCGATAAGGTCCGGTTCCAGGGTCAGGAGGTCGCGTTCGTCATCGCCGACGATCGTTATTCGGCGCGCGACGCGCTCGAGCTGATCGACGTCGAGTACGAGCTGCTCCCAGCGGTCGTCGACCCGCGGGGCGCGTTGGACGTAGACGCGCCGCTGATCCGCGACGACAAGCCGGGACAGATGGACAACCGCATCTTCGACTGGGAGTCAGGCGACCGGGCCGCCACCGACCGCGTATTCGAAAACGCCGATGTTGTCGTCGAACAGGATCTTGTGTTCCCGCGCTCGCATCCGGCGCCGATGGAGACGTGCGGCGCCGTGGCCCAGTACGACGAGGTATCGGGCAAGCTCACGGTGTGGTGCACGACTCAGGCGCCTCACGCCCACCGCACCGTGTACGCGCTCATCACCGGTCTGCCGGAGCACAAGATCCGGGTGATCTCGCCCGATGTCGGCGGCGGGTTCGGGAACAAGGTCCCCGTGTATCCGGGCTACCTGTGCGCGATCATCGGCGCGATCGATACCGGCCGACCGGTGAAGTGGGCGGAGGACCGCTCGGAGAACCTGATGTCGACGGCGTTCGCTCGCGACTACGCGATGCGGGGTGCGATCGCCGCCACCGGCGACGGCAGGATCCTTGCCGTCCGAGTCGACGTCATCGCCGATCACGGTGCGTTCAATGCGACCGCCCAGCCGACGAATTACCCGGCCGGATTTTTCCACGTGTTCACCGGCTCGTATGACATCGAGGCAGCCCACTGTCACGTCACAGGCGTGTACACGAACAAGGCGCCCGGAGGCGTGGCGTATGCCTGCTCGTTCCGTATCGCCGAGGCCGTGTACCTGGTCGAGCGTCTCGTCGACTGCCTCGCTTACGAGCTCGGCATCGACGCGGCCGAACTGCGGCTGGCGAACCTGATCAGCCCCGACCAGTTTCCCTACCAGTGCAAGACCGGTTGGGTGTACGACTCCGGCGACTACGAGCGGACCCTCCGCAAAGCGCTCGAGATTGCTGATTACGGCGAGCTCCGCCGCGAACAAGCCAAGAAGCGTGCCCGCGGCGAGCTGATGGGCATCGGCGTCGGCTTCTTCACCGAAGCGGTCGGCGCGGGCCCTCGCAAGCACATGAACATCCTCGGATTGGGCATGAACGACGGCGCGATGTTGCGCGTGCATCCGACGGGCAAGGCGCAGCTGAGCATCAGCGTGCAGACGCAGGGACAGGGCCACGAGACGACGTTCGCCCAGATCGTCGCTGAGGAGCTGGGCATCCCGCCCGAGGACATCGACGTCGTCCACGGCGACACCGACCTCACCCCGTATGGGCTTGGGACCTACGGGTCGCGTTCGACCCCGGTGAGCGGCGCCGCCACCGCGGTCGTCGCGCGCAAGGTCCGCGAGCGGGCGCGGATCGTGGCGGCGGCGATGCTCGAGGCCTCGCCCGACGACCTCGAATGGGAAAAGGGTCGCTGGATGGTCAAAGGCGACCCCGAGAAGGGGGCGACGATTCAGGAGATCGCGATGGCAGCGCGGGGATCGGTCGAGCTACCCGTGGGCGTCGAGGCCGGCCTCGACGCCGAGACCGTGTACGACCCGCCCAACCTGACCTTTCCGTACGGCGCCTACATCTGCGTCGTCGAGATCGATCCTGGTACCGCCAAGGTGCGGGTCAGCCGGTTTGTCGCCGTCGACGACTGCGGGACCCGGATCAACCCGATGATCATCGAAGGCCAGGTCCACGGCGGGTTGACGGATGGCGTGGGGATCGCCCTGATGGAGCAGATCGCGTTCGACGAGGACGGCAACTGCCTGGGCGGCTCGCTGATGGACTACCTGATCCCCACGGCGCTCGAGGTGCCCGATTGGGAGACCGACTTCACGGTGACGCCGTCGCCGCACCATCCGATCGGAGCAAAGGGCATCGGAGAGTCGGCGACGGTGGGATCGCCGCCGACAATCGTCAACGCGGTGTGCGACGCGCTCCGTCCATACGGCGTGCGGCATGTGGACATGCCGTGCACGCCTTCGCGGGTCTGGCACGCGATGCGGGGAGGAGCATGAGCCGCGAGTTCACCACCGGGCTCGTGCTCGCCGCGGGCGGCTCGAGGCGACTCGGTCAACCCAAGCAGCTGCTGCCGTACGGTCCAAGAACGCTGCTCGACCACGTCCTCGGGACGGCGCGGGCGTGCGAGTTCGACCAGCTGATCTGCGTGATCGGCGGGAGCGCCCAGGAGATCGTGACCTCCGTGGACCTGAGCGAAGTGAGCGTCGTCGAGAACGACTATTTCGGCGAGGGGTGCTCGTCGTCGATTGCCGCCGCCCTGACCGCGGTCGATGCGCGCTGCGAGGTTCTGGTCCTGATGCTGGGCGACCAGCCCGGAGTCACGGCCGCGACCGTGACGAAGCTGCTCGCAGGCCGCGGCGACAGCGCGCTGGCCGCCTGCGCGTACGACGACGGCCGCGGTCACCCGCTCGCGTTCGCGCGGAGCACGTTCGACGACCTCGCGTCGCTCCACGGCGACAAGGGCGTGTGGAAGCTGCTCGACCGCGCCGGCGATCAGGTAGTCGACGTGCCCGTCGGCGGCACGATCCCACGCGATATCGACACGTGGGAGGACTACGAAGCCGTGGTGGGCGAAGCGGGCGGTTGATCAGCGCGACGAGGCGGCGTCGATCTCGTCCGCCACCGACCGCCACAGGGTTACGTGCACCTTCGGCCGCACTCGCGTCGAGACCGTGCCGGCACGTCCGGTCGAGATCGCCTGGGTCGCGTCCGAGGTCGTGGCGAAGCGCTGCAGCGCCAGCGCCGCGGGCACTGCCCGCTCGAGGCCCAGGGTGCTCGCGTACCACATCTCGACGATCGGGGTCCCGCGCACGTCGATTCGCGTGAGCGCCCGCCGGCGGACCTCGTCGAGGACGGAGTGCGCGAGCGTGAGCAGGATGCCCTCGCCCGCGGCCGCCGCCGCGATCGCGGCGGCGTGGCTCGAGTAGGCGGCGACGTCCGACGGAGTCAAGCCGTTGCGCTCGAAGAACAGGCCGGTGGCCGTGGTCGGATCGATATCGGGCGGCCCCACCAGCCAGCGCTCCCCGGCGAGCTCGGCGGGCGCGACGTCCGGCCGTCCCGACAGCCGGTGTCCCGGCGCCGCGACGATGATCAGGCGGCAGCGCAGGAACGGCACCGTGGCGATCGTGTTCGTGCGCTCCGGGCCTGGGTGCGGGCCGAGCGCGATGTCCGCCTGGCGGTGCTCCAACCGGTCGGCGAACGACGCGCCGGGGACCGACTCGATCGCGATCTCGAGCCCGTCATCGCGGGCGGTGAACGCCTCGATCAGCGGCCCGATGTGCTCGGCCACGAAGTTCGCGGCGACCACCTGCAGGCGGCGCGACTGGCCCGCCGAGTCCTGGACCGAGCGGCGCGCCTGCTCGGCCAGGCCAAGGATCTCGGTCGCCAGCGCCGCCAGTCGCCGTCCGCCGGCAGTGAGCGCGATTCCCCTGCCCTCGCGGACGAACAGCTCGTCGCCCAGTTCCTTGCGGAGCGCCGCCACCGCGACCGAGACCGCCGGCTCGGTCACCTCGAGCTGGGCCGCCGCCGCCTTGACCGACCCCAGCCGGGCGACGAGCACGAACGACTGCAGCTGGGCAAGCGTCAACCGTGACTCCTAAGCGATCGCTTAACTCAAGTTGACGGGCCACCATAACACCGTCAAAGTGTTAGTTAGGAGAGAGCCCCAAAGGGACCGCCGACGGACCGGGAGTGTGGTCGCGAGGGAGCGCAATGCAAGTTCCAGCCCCGTTTGAGTACGAGCGAGCATCGAGCGTCGAGGAGGCGCTCGAGTTGCTGACGCAGTTGGGACCCGACGCCCGCCTTCTGGCCGGCGGGCACTCGCTGCTCCCGATGATGAAGCTCCGGCTCGCCTCGCCCGCGTACGTAATCGACATCGATCCACTGGCCAACGAACTGGGGTACGTCTCGGAGCACGACGGCGAGGTCCGGATCGGCGCGATGACGCGCCACCGGGCGCTCCTCGAATCGCAACTGCTGGCGAGTCGTCTGGCGATCTTCACCGACGCCGAGCGGGTGATCGCCGATCCGGTGGTCAGGAACCGGGGCACGATCGGCGGCGCTCTCTGCCAGGCCGATCCCTCTGAGGACCTCAGCGCGGTGTGCGCGGCGATCGGCGCGAACATGGTGATCCGCGGGATTGGTGGACAGCGGGTGCTCGGCATGCACGAGTTTCACCGTGGCCCCTACCAGACCGCTGTGGGACCGGCCGAGATGCTCGTCGAGATCCGGGTCCCGCTGCGAGAGGCTTCCGGCAGTGCGTACGAGAAGGTCGATCGCCGCGTCGGCGACTGGGCGGTGGCCGCGGCCGGGGCGTCGCTCACCGTGACCGGCGGGGTGATTACAACTGCGGGCGTTGCACTGGCCGCGGTCGGCTCGGAGGTCACGTCGAGTGAGGCGGAGGAGGCCCTCGCGGGTCAGCCGCCGTCAAACGAACTCTTCAAGCGGGCCGCGGCGGCCGCGGCTGCCGCGTGCCGGCCGGTCAGCGACCAGCGGGGCTCGGAGGAATACAAGCGGCACGTCGCCGGCGTGCTGACTGAGCGCGCCCTGCTGCGGGCCGCGACTCGAGCTCTATCGGAGGGGTCGCAGAATCAGAAAAGGACACAGGAGGTGTGAGTTGGCTTTGGTGATCGGTGCTTCCACCGGTTGGTACATCGGGATCGCGCTCGGGATCGTCGTGGCCGCGGTGGCCGCGGCGATCGTGATCACGATCGTGATGCTGGCGAGGAAGATCTCCACGCAGGCGCGGACCGCCGTCGACGGCGTCGAGAAGGTGCGCGCGCAGACGGAGGGATTGGCCGGGATCGCCCGGATCAACGACTCCGGCGTCAGGATCCTGCACTCGGCGCGGGCACTCCGCAAGGTCGCGGTGGGCAAATGATCGCGTTCGCCACCTTCACCAATCACGACGCGTGGGCGGTCGCGCTCGTGATCGGCCTCGTCGTAGCGCTGGCGGTCGCAGGCCTGCTCATCGTGCTGGTCAGGACCGTTGGCGAGATCAAGAACTCGGCCGCGGCCCTGCTCGATGTGGCCGGCAAGGTCGCCGGCAATACCCAGAACATTCCTCAGCTCCAGGCGACGGCGCCCGTGCTGGGACTTATCGTGGAGGAGGCCGTGATCCAGGACGGCTACATGAACGCGCTCACCGACGGGTTCGGCAACGGGAACGGTGAACGATGACGACGCTCATCATCCTCAGCGTCGTGCTCGCGGTGATCATCATCGCGGTCGTCGCTGCCGCGCTGATCAAGGTCCGCCAGGACCTCGAAGCGACCTCGGCAAGTCTCGCCACGCTCGCAGGGGCGCTCAAGATGGTCGAGTCGGACCACTTGCAGCCGCTCGAGCCGGCGGTCAAGGCGATTAACGGACAGTTCGACATCATCCTGGGTGCGCTCCCGGGTATCGCGCGCAAGGCCAAGGTCGTGGCGGAGAGGAGGCCGAAATGACCCTCGAATGGATCGGCGACGCGCTCCTCATCCTCGTCGTTCTCCCGGTCGTCGTGTACCTGCTGCGCGGGGTCCTCAACGCCGCGAACAGCATCGTCCCGAGCGCTCACCAGATCGCGGTCGCCGCGTCAGCGGGCTCGAAGGACCTCGACGCGACCGCGCTCCTGCTCACCACGCAGGACCAGGTACAGAAGACGATCGAGACGGCCGCCGACTACGGCGGGTCGCTCGACGTGATCCTCGACGACGCGAACTAGGAGAGGCACGATGCCAGCAGCTGGTGTAGTCATGATCATCGCGGTCCTGCTGATTGTGTTGGCGGTCGTCTACTACCTGGTTTCGACGATCGTCGCCCTTCAGCGGATCACGAACGCGCTTGACGAAGCGATCACCGGCGTCGTCGGGATCATCGAGAAGAGCGCGCCCGTCGACGAGGTCGTGACCTCGATCAACACGAACCTCGACGCCGGGGTCAGCCTGCTCGAGGGCCTGCTCGTAAAAAAGGCGGGCATGCAGGACGCCGTCGGTCTGGTCGACGGGCTCTACCCGGGTGCGGCCGCAGAGGGCTTCCGCGACTTCCCGGAGAGCAAGGAGACCAAGCCGCCACGGATCAGCGAGGTGTACACGAAGGGGACGCTCACGCTCGCCCGGCTCGGTCGGGAGGCCCCGATCGCGGCCGCGAGCCCGAACGGGCCGGCGCTGCGCAACCCGGCCTACGGCAGTCTCGCCGCGCGCTCTCTCTATCCGGAGGGCAGGCAGACGAGGCCGCAATCGATGCCGCGTTCGCCGATCATCGGCACGGACTCGCCGGTGCAGTACGAGCCGAGCGAGTCGCCCGGGATCCGGAAGCGGATGCCGGTGGCGGTCGGCGCCCAGCCCGAACCGAGTCCGGAAACGGGTGGCGTCGTCAAGTCGGGGCTGGCGTTCCTGCGCCGTCTCAAAAGCGACGACCAATAAGGAGATCCGGTGCAGACCCCCGCTCCATTTGAATACGAGCGCGCGACCAGCGTCGAAGGCGCGATCGCCACGCTCCAGAGGATCGGTCCCGAAGCGCGGCTGATCGCCGGCGGCCACAGCCTGCTGCCGATGATGAAGCTGCGCCTCGCGAACCCGGAGTACCTGATCGACATCAACGACCTCGACGACCTGTCCTACATCGACGAGCGCATCACCGAGATCCGGATCGGGGCGCTCACGCGGCACTGTGAGCTGCTCGAGTCCGAGTTGCTCGCCCGCCGCGCGCCGGTGTTCCGCGACGCCGAGGAAGTCATCGCCGACCCGGTCGTTCGCAACCGTGGCACGATCGGCGGCTCGCTTTGCCAGGCCGATGCCGCCGAGGACCTCTCGGCGGTGTGCGCTGCCCTGAAAGCGACGGTCGTGATCAGGGGTCCACAAGAAGAGCGCACGACCGGCATGGACGGGTTCTACATCGGGCCGTTCACGACCGCGGTCGGAGCGGACGAGATGCTGACCGAAATACGGATCCCGATCAGAGCCGGCGCCGGCAGCGCGCACGAGAAGGTCGAGCGCCGTGCCGGCGACTTCGCGATCGCCGCCGTCTCGGCGGCGGTGTGGATCGAGGGGGGCACGATCGCGGACGCAGGCATTGCTCTCGGTGCGCTCGGACCGACCACGATCATCGCCGGCCGCGCCGAGGAGGCGCTGAAGGGCAACCCGCCGTCGGAGGAGTTGTTCGCGCAGGCGGGCAAGATCGCATCCGAGGATTGCGCTCCGGTGGCGGACGGGCGTGGGCCGGTCGACTACAAGCGTCATCTGGCGAACGTCCTCACCGTCCGTGCGCTTCGGCGCGCCACTGCTCGCGCCCTGCAACAGGAGGCCTAGTCACATGGAAGTGAAGATCAATATCAATGGCCAGGACGTGGCGCGCGACGTCGAGCCGCGCACGCTGCTCGTCCACTTCATCCGCGACACGCCCGGCTTGACCGGCACGCATTGGGGTTGCGACACCTCCAATTGCGGCGCGTGCGTGGTGCTGATGGACGGCAAGCCGGTCAAGTCGTGCACGACGCTGGCCGCGATGTGCACGGGTCATGAGATCCGCACGGTCGAATCGCTCGAGCAGAACGGCCGGCTCGACCCGATTCAGATGGGCTTCCACGAGAAGCACGGGCTGCATTGCGGCTTCTGCACGCCGGGCATGCTGATGACCACGCGTGCCCTGCTGGACGAGAACCCGAACCCGACTGAGGCCGAGATCCGGACCGCGATCTCGGGGGCGATCTGTCGTTGTACCGGCTACAAGAACATCGTCAGCGCCGTGCGCTGGGCGGCCGAGCACGAAGCCGAGCGCGCGATGACGTCCGGTTCATCGGCGATGAAACAGGAGGCGTAAAACAGCATGGCCACAATCGAGACCGCCAGGACCGAACGCCCGATCGGCTTCGGACGGCTGAAGCGCAAGGAGGATGCGCGCTTCATCCGCGGCAAGGGGACCTACCTCGACGACATACGGCTTCCGGGGATGGTGCACGGCGTAATGCTCCGCAGCCCTTACGCCCACGCCAAGATCGTTTCGATCGACACCTCCGCGGCGCTCGCGCATCCGGGCGTCGCCGCCGTCGTCACCGCCAAGGACCTTGAGACGCTCGGGCTCGCCTGGATGCCGACCATCTCATATGACACCCAGGCCGTTCTCGCCGGCGACAAGGTCCGCTTCCAGGGGCAGGAGGTGGCGTTCGTCATCGCCGTCGACGAGTACACGGCGCGGGACGCGCTCGCCCTCATCGATGTCGAGTACGAGCCCCTGCCGGCGGTCGTCAACGCCCGCAAGGCGCTCGACCCTGACGCTCCGCTGATCCGCGACGACAAGGACGGTCAGGTCGACAACCTCGCCAGCCCGCTCTGGGAGGCCGGCGATCCTGAAGCCACCGACCGCGCGTTCGCCGAGGCGGACACGGTGGTCACCAGAGACATCATCTACCCCCGCTGCCATCCGGCGCCGCTCGAGACGTGCGGGATGATCGCCGACTTCAACCCGGATACCGGGCAGCTCGACATCTACAACGGCAACCAGGCGCCGAACGCGCACCGCACGGTGTACGCGCACGTGGCCGGGCTCGCCGAGCACATGATCCGGATCCGCTGCAACGACATCGGCGGCGGCTTCGGCAACAAGGTGCCGGTGTACCCGGGGTACGTGTGCGCGATCGCCGGCTCGATCGTGGCCGGCGTCCCGGTCAAGTGGATCGAGGACCGGTCGGAGAACCTGATGTCGACCGGCTTCGCCCGCGACTACGTGATGCACGCCGAGATGTGCTCCAAGGACGGCAAGATCACCGGGCTGCGCGTCGACGTGATCGCCGACCACGGAGCGTTCGACTCGACGGCGCAGCCGACCAAGTTCCCCGCCGGGTTCTTTCACATCGTGTGCGGCTCGTACGACCTCGAGGCCGCGCACGTGCAGGTCAAGGCGGTGTACACGAACAAGGCGCCGGGCGGCGTCGCCTACCGGTGCTCGTTCCGGATCACCGAGGCCGTGTATCTGGTCGAGCGGATGGTCGACGCCCTCGCGCTGGAGATGAAGGTCGACCCGGTCGAGCTTCGCACGCGCAGCTTCATCAAGCCAGAACAGTTCCCGTACGAGACGACGACCGGTTGGACCTACGATTCGGGCAACTACGCCGAGACCATGCGCGAGGCGTTACGCATCGCCGGGTACGACGAGCTGCGCAAGGAACAGGCCGAGAAGCGCGCCAAGGGCGAGCTCATGGGCATCGGCACCTCGTTCTTCACCGAGGGCGTCGGCGCGGGCCCGCGCAAGCACATGGACATCCTCGGGCTCGCGATGAACGACGGCGCCGACCTGCGGGTGCACCCGTCCGGGAAGGCGGTGGTGAGCATCTCCGCCCAGACGCAGGGCCAGGGGCACGAGACCACGTTCGCGCAGATCGTCGCCGAGGAGCTTGGGATCCCGCCCGAGGATGTGCAGGTCCGCCACGGCGACACCGACCGGACGCCCTACGGCCTTGGCACGTACGGAAGCCGCTCCACCCCCGTCTCCGGGGCCGCCGTGGCGGTGGTGTCAAGAAAGGTGCGTGACAAAGCCCGTCTGATCGCGGCGAACATGCTGGAGACCAGCGCCGAGGATCTCGCCTGGGAGAAGGGCCGCTGGTACGTGAAGGGCGACCCCGAAAAGGGGGCGATGATCGAGGACATCGCGCAGTACGCATACAGCGGCGAGGCCATGCCCGAAGGCATGGAAGGCGGGCTCGACGCCCAGGTCATCTACGACCCGCCGAACCTGACCTACCCCTGCGGCGCCTACATCTGCGTCGTCGACATCGACCCCGACACCGCCGCCGTCAAGGTCCGGCGGTTCGTCGCGGTCGACGACTGCGGCGTGCGGATCAACCCGATGATCGTCGAGGGCCAGATCCACGGAGGCCTCGCCGAGGGGATCGGGATCGCGCTGATGGAGGTCATCACGTTCGACGACGAGGGCAACTGCCTGAACGGGTCGTTTATGGATTACCTGATCCCGACCGCGCTCGAGTGTCCGGACTTCGAGCTCGGCGAGACCGTCACCCCCTGCCCCCACCACCCGCTCGGGGCCAAGGGGGTCGGCGAATCCCCGAACGTCGGCTCGCCGCCGGCGATCGTGAACGCCGTGATCGACGCGTTGCACGAGAGCCATGGCGTGGACCACATCGACATGCCGTGCACGCCCGCTCGCGTGTGGGCGGCGATGGAGGGCCGGCCCGAGCCGCCACAATGATCACCGGGCCGCTCAGCATCCGCGCGCGCGAGCTCTCCGAGCAGGGCGCTGCGTTCGTCACCGCCACGGTCGTGCGCGTCGAGCACCCGACCAGCGTCACGCCCGGCAACGTGGCGCTCGTGCACGAGGACGGGAGCATCGAAGGGTTCGTCGGCGGCGTGTGCGCGCAGAACAGCGTGCGGCTGTACTCGCTCAAAGCGATCGAGCGTGGCGAGCCGCTGCTGTTGCGGATCCTGCCCGACGGCCCCGGCGAGCCTGGCGGCTCGGAAGGCGAGGACATAAACACGGAGATCGGACACGACGAGGGCTCGGTAACCGTGCAGAACCCGTGCCTGTCGGGCGGCGCGATCGAGGTCTTCCTCGAGCCGTTCCTGCCGGCGCCTCGGATCATCGTCGCCGGCGACACGCCGATCGCGGCCGCGCTCATGCGGCTCGGTCCGGAGCTGGGACTCGACGCGGTCGACTCCCGGGGCGCCGACAGCGGGCCGCCGGTGCCGAGCTCCGAGGACCTGGCGCTGGTAGTTGCCGCCCATGGCCGCGATGAGCGCGCGATTCTGGCGGCGGCGCTTCGTACGGGCGTGCCCTACGTCGGCTTGGTGGCGAGTCGCAAACGCGGCGCGGCGGTGCTCGAGGCGCTGCGCGAGGACGGCGTACCCGACGAGCTGCTCGAGCGGATCGATACGCCCGCCGGCCTCGATATCGGCGCTCGCTCCCCCTCGGAGATCGCCCTGTCGATCTTGGCGTCGATCATCCAAGTGCGCCGGCGGTCGAGCACCACCCCGCGGTCGTGGGCCGCCGCCCCGCCGACCACAGCGATCGACCCGATCTGCGGCATGACCGTGGTCGTCACCCCTGACGCGATCACATTTGAACACGCCGGCGAGAGGGCGGGCGGGACCTATTATTTCTGCGGCGAGGGCTGCCTGCGCGCGTTCGAGCAAATGCACGCTTCAGCATGACGCGCGTCACCGGCGAGGCGGCAGACGAGATCCGCTACCTGGTTCCGGATGTGGAGACGCTGGCGAGGCGGCTGGCAGCGGTCGACTACCTAGTCGACGAGGGCCTCGCCACCTCGATGTTCCTGAGCCTGCGCCTGCCCCAGCCGCTGCTGCTCGAGGGCGAGGCGGGCGTCGGCAAGACCGAGGCTGGCAAGTCGCTCGCCACAGTTCTCGAGACACCGCTGATCCGCCTCCAGTGCTATGACGGGATCGACGCCTCCGAGGCGCTGTACGAGTGGAACTATCCGCGCCAGCTGCTCAGCATCCGGCTCGCGGAGGCACAAGGCGCGGGGCTCTCAGAGCACGATCTTTTCGGACGCGACTACCTGATCCGCCGCCCGCTGCTCCGCGCGCTCGAACATCCGGGGCCCCGGCCAGCGGTGCTGCTGGTCGACGAGATCGACCGGGCTGACGACGACTTCGAGGCGTTCCTGCTCGAACTGCTCGCCGAGGCCGCGGTGACGATCCCCGAGATCGGCACGATCCGCGCCACCCATCCGCCGATCATCGTGCTGACTTCGAACCGCACGCGCGACCTCCACGATGCCGTCAAGCGCCGCTGCCTGTACCAGTGGATCGACTATCCGACGCCCCAGCGCGAGGTCGAGATCATCCGCCGGCGGATTCCAGCCGCCTCGCAGCAAATGGCCGTGCAGGTGGCCGACGCGATCTCGCGGATGCGCGACAGCGACGTCCAAAAGCCACCCGGGGTGGCCGAAGCGATCGACTGGGTGGCGGCGCTCACGGTGCTCGGCGTCGACGAGCTCGACACGGACGCGATCGACCGCACGCTGGGCTCGGTGCTCAAGTACTCAGAGGATCAGGAGGTCGTGCGGGCGGCCGGCCTGGACGAGCTGGTGATCCCCCGATGACCCGGGCGCAGCCGTTCAGAGTCCGGACGCTCGGGCTCAACCTGCCGGCGGTCTCCGGCGCGCTCAGCCGGCGCCTCCACGAGGCCGGCCTGCCGGTCACGGCCGAGCGCGCCGCTTGGTTCGCCGACGCGATCGCTGTGGTGGAGCCGATCTCGCGCCGGCGGCTCTACTGGACCGCACGCGCGGCGTTCGTGTCGGACCTGACGCAGGTGCGCGCGTTCGACGCCGTCTTCGCGAGCGTGTTTGGAGCGCCCCCGCTCGAAGATCCGTCAGGTCCGGTTCCCGCCGATCCCGAAACTGAGCCGGCGCCGGCGAACGAGCGGCGGCGAAGCGCCGAGGGTCTCGACTCGCCGCCCTCAGGCGCCAGCCATTCGAACGCACCGACTCACGGCTCGGCTGAGCTCGCGCGTGACGAGCCGGTTCCCGTGCTGGCCAGCGACGAAGAGCTGCTCCGCACGAAGCGGTTCGACGCGCTTTCGCCGGACGAACTCGCGCAGCTGTACCGGCTGATGACGCTTATGAAAATCGCCACCCCGGAGCGTCGGACACGGCGAGCCGAGCGCGACCGGCATGGCGAGCGGATCGACATGCGCCGTACGCTCCGCGGCAGCCTGCGCACCGCCGGCGACCCGATCCGGCTCGCGAGGCGGCGCCGGCGCGTTGTCCCGCGCCGACTGGTGATGCTGTGCGACATCTCGGGGTCGATGGAGCCGTACGCGCGCGCCTATCTCCAGTTCCTCACCTGCGCCACGGGTGCCGGCCCGAACGCCGAGGCGTTCGTGTTCGCGACGCGGCTCACGCGGCTCACCCGTGCGCTGCGATCACGCAACCCGGAGCGTGCGATCGAGCGCGCCGCCACCGCGGCGCCGGACTGGTCGAGTGGCACCCGCATCGGCGACGCCCTGAAGACGTTCAACGACCGGCATGGGCGGCGCGGCATGGCCCGCGGCGCGGTGATCGTGATCCTGTCCGACGGCTGGGAGCGCGGCGATCCGGCGCTGGTGGCGCGTGAAATGAACCGACTGCGGCGGGTCGCTCACCGGATCGTATGGGTCAACCCGCGCGTCAGCGCACGGGGCTTCGAGGCGCGCGCGGCCGGCCTGGTGGCGGCGCTTCCACATTGCGATGCGCTCGTGAGCGGCCACACCCTCGAAGCGCTCGATGAGGTGGCCGAGGCGATCGGCGCACCGCGCACCGACGACCTCGGCGCGCCGCTCGAGCCGCCGGAGCCCGAGCCCGAGGAGGACCCGTGGCCGAGCGCCACCCCGGTGCCGGGCAGCTCGGTCGCGATGCCCAGCGGGTACGGGCCGAGCCGCGGCAAGACAACTCCGGGCTGGTCTCTAGGAGGGTCATGAACGACACCGGAACGAAGATCTGCATCTACCCGGGGTGCCGCCGATCCGCAGTGCCGCCGCATCCGCTCGGCGGCCCGCAACCCAGCTTCTGCGACCTCGAGGAGCACAACGCGTTGACCGCCCACCTCGAGCGTCAGCGGCTGGCGCGCGACGAGGCTTCGAACCAAACGACAGAGGAGGATGAGTGATGGCCAACGAGGCGTACCGGGCGGTGTTCCTGAGGGTTCACCCGACGGGCAAGATGGTGCTTAGCCTGACCACCGAGTCCGACGGCGAGGAGGCTCGCTACGCGCAGCTTGTCGCCGGCGAGCTCGGCGTCCCGGCGCTCGACGTCAAGGTCGTCCCCGCCGACACCGACCGCTTCGGCGTCGGCCACGGCTACAACACCGCGCCGTCGCCGCAGACACCGGCGGCGATCCAGAGCGCCACGGGAAAGATCCTGGACAAGGCAAAGCTGCTCGCGGCCGCCGCGCTCGAGACCACCCCCGAGACGATCCAGTGGGACAACGGTGCGTTCATATCGAGCGGCGACCCGGCGCAGCCGAAGACGATCGCCGACATCGCGCTCTATGCCCACGGCA
>Ga0335081_10004242_pt1 | contig 22629 bp, 9 predicted proteins | sample Lox_Sample_35_FD_206713 | JGI IMG/M metagenome (GOLD analysis project Ga0335081, IMG submission 206713) | Soil microbial communities from Loxahatchee National Wildlife Refuge, Florida, United States - Lox_Sample_3.5 | ecosystem: Environmental > Terrestrial > Soil > Wetlands | place: USA: Florida...
ACAACAGCGCCGCGTTGATCGCCTGCACGGCGACGTTGACCGCGTGATAGGGCAGGGGGTGCAATCCCCAGATGCGGCGTTCCAGCCAAAACGACGTCAGCGTCAACGGGTAGTACCGCGACACCTTGAGTGACGACCAGACCTGTTTCAACCCGTCGACCGACAGCATCGCCGGATTGGCGGTGAGATGGTCGTCATCGTCCCAGATGAAGCCCCCTCGCAGAGCCGGCAGGTACACCACGACCGTCAGTAACACGATCAGGGCAGATCCCCAGCCGAACGATCTCCACCGGTCTGTTAGCATGTTCCTGTTCTCACTATCATGCTTGGTTGCTTCCATCCAACGCGAAATTAGGCCGCTCATGTCGCGGCCCCGCCCACTTACGGGCCGGCCGCCGGGGGAGAAACCAGTCTCGCGCGGAGCGAGGCCAACCGGTTTCGGGCGGCGGGGTAATCGGGCTTCAGACTCAGTGCCCGCTCGTAGTTCACGATCGCATCTTGAATCTTGCCCGACTGCTCCAGGGCCAGTCCCAGGTTGTAGTGCACCACGGGATCACCAGGAGTGGCCAGCAAAACCAGATCGAACTGTTCGATAGCCTGCTGAAGCCGGCCGGCCTGCGCGAATGCCACTCCGAGATTGTTGTGCGCGTCGGCATAATCCGGTCTGAACCGGACCGCCTGCTCCCATTGCTCGATGGCTTCCTGCGTCTTGCCCAACGCCAACAGCGCATTGCCCAGGTAGTTGTGTGCCTCGGCGTCGTCGGGGTTTAGCCGGAGCGCCTCCTGGCAGTGTTCAGCCGCCTCCCAGGGTTTGCCGAACCCCAACAGCGCTCGTCCCAGATTATGCTGGGCGTCGGCATGGTCGGGATTGATTCGCACTGTTTCTTCCCACTGCTGGACTGCGCTGTGGAGGTCGCCCTCGTGCAACAAAGCGTTTCCAAAGTTGAAATGCGCCTCCGGAGAATTGGGATCAATCGACAACGCCGCCTTGTACTCCGTGATGGCTTCCGTAACTTTCCCCTGGTCCGCCAAGACCACACCCAAATTGGTATGGGCAATCCACGCGTTCGGATTCTTGGCCAACGTATCCCGCCAGAGCGTTTCCAGATCTTTGTATGTGTGCGTCTGGCGCCACGTGGACACTCCCAAGACCACCAGGACAACTCCCGCGCCGAGCGTTCCCCATTGCCGACCCCGTGGACCGGCCCGGTCAACCAGCGTCGTGCCAGCGCCGACCGCCACCGCAATCAATCCGCTGCAGGCCAGATACTGAAAATGGTCGGTCACGTACGAATAACGGAAGAAATAGATGTCGGAAAAACCGAGAACCGGCAACAGCATAACCGCGAAACACGCCACACCAGTCACGGGACCTTTCCCCAGCCGTCGCCGGAGCAACCATAGCCCGGCCACCACGACCAGCGCGCCCACGGGAAACCAGTATTGCCACGGCACCGACGTGTCGACCTTCCAGCGGGGATAAATAAACGTCAGCGGGTGCGGCCAAAACACTTTGCCGGCGTAAAAGCATAGCGCCCGGCCCGACAGCAGCCCGCGCTGGAGGATCGACAGCGCCCCTTGTGTCGTGCTCGTCTCCGCCGAGTGGGTTTCCACCGCCACAGTCACCAGCCCCAACGTCAGGCTCGCCACAAACCACGGGATCAACGCCAGAACGTCCCGCTTCTCAATCCGGTCCAGTTTCCACCACAACAGCGCCGCGAGGGCCACGGGGAGGCAACACACCGCCGTCTTGCACAACAACCCGCACACGAACAGCAAGAACCCCAACACGTCGAAACGCCAGTCCCGCAGGGCGGCCGTTCCGGAAGCCGACAAGGGACGCGACCGCAGAAACGCCAGCACGGCAAGAAGCGAGAACGTGGCGGAGGAAACGTTCTTGAACTCGGTGATCCAGGCAACCGATTCCACCTGTACCGGATGCAGTGCGAAAATGGCGGCGGCGCACCACGCACCCGGCCCGGCCCCGAACGCGGCCGGAGCTGGGTCCAGCCTTCGCAGCACGCGCCAGAGCAAGACGGCATTCAGTGCGTGCAACAAGACGTTGACCAGATGATATCCGAGAGGGTGCAGGCCCCACAGGTGGTACTCCGCCCACAGACCGGTAAAGGCCAGGGGATAATACTGGCGCAATTGCCAGCCCGGCTCGGTCCAGATTCTTCGGAGACCCGCCCCGGATCGGAGCGCCGGATTCGCGGTCACATAGAAATCGTCGTCCCAGATAAACCCGCAGCGCAACGCCGGCAGATACGCCAGGACCGTCAGCACCACAAGCAGAGTCGCACCACGAAAACCGCTCCCGCCGCCCATGAACCATTTTCGATTAGCCATTTTCTATGGACCATTTCCCCGGCCAACCTGCAATCGCGCCAGCCGGGTCCGGACCTCAGGGTAATCGGGCTTGAGCCGCAACGCCTGCTCGTAGTGCGCGATGGCCTCCGGTACGCGGCCCAATTGCTCCAAGGTCCTGGCCAGATTGTAGTGCACGTCGGGATCGTCGGGGGTAATCCGCAGGACCGCCTCGAACTGCTCGGCCGCTCCCTCCAGATGACCCGTCTGGGCGAGGAACGCACCGAGATTGTTGCGGGCGTCCACGTAGCCGGGATCAATCCGGACGGCCTGCTCCCAATGACCGGCTGCCTCCTGCACCTTGCCGAAAGCGAACAGGGCGTTCCCGAGATTGTATTGGGCGTCCGGATAATCAGGCTTGAGTTCCAGCGCCTGCCCGTACTGGCTGATCGCCTCCCGAATCTTACCCGCTTGCCACAACGCCGCTCCCAGATAGTTGTGGGCCCGCGAATTGTCCGGCCGTCTCGCCACGGTGTCGGTCCAAATGGCCAGATCGCTCCGATAATCCCGGTTGCGCCGCCACGTGAGGAAGCCCATGACGATTACCAACGCGGCGAGCACGGCCACCGTCCGACGGCCCATCCATCCCGGTTTCGGAGTCGGGGCCAACGCTTGAATCGCAAACACCACCACGACGACCACCGCCGCCAACGGCAAGTACATCCGATGCTCGTACGCCGGGCTGTCCAACGGAACCACACTCGAGGTCGGCGCCAGGATCAGAAAAAACCAGGCACCGACAAATCCCCAGCCGGAGTTGGTCTTCAGCATCGAGACGGTCGCTCCCAACACAATCGCCATCACCACGGCCGGCACCAAAATGGCCGTCCACGTCGCGGGAACCGGCCATCCGTAGTAGTCGAAACACAACGGGTGCGGCCACACCGACAGCCGCAAGTAATGCAGAATCACCCCGGGCTCGGTCAGAAAATACTGCCACCAACTAAGACCCAATTGCTCCGCCGTTCTCTCCGTGGCGGGGAGTTGCCCGTAAACCAGCACAAACCCGAGCAGGACCCAGGTGGCCGCCAGCCCGAAATACAACGGCCAGCGCCGGCGCCATGCCTCGCGGAACGATCCCGACACAAATGTCCGGTCGTACAACAACACCATCACCGGGGCGGTGACCATCACTTCTTTGCTCGCCATCCCCAATGCGCAGGCGGCCACCGACAAGCCATACCACAACCGGGTCCATGAACTATTTCCCATGAACCATTTCTCATCTCCGGCCGGTGGTGACTCGGCTCCCCGGATGAAACAGTACAGCGTCAGCAGATAAAACAGTCCCATGATCGATTCGGCGCGCTGAATCACGTAGGTCACGGACTCGGTTTGCAGGGGGTGAACCGTCCACAGAACAGCCACAGCTGCGGCCAACTCGCTGGCCATCGCCCCGAACCGATCGCGCAAAGCCGGCCCCGATCGCATCGGGGCAGGTCGGAGCAACGTCCGACGCACGATGCCCAACAGGGTCAACCCGGCCAAGATATGAACGATCAGGTTGAACGCGTGGTAGCCCCACACCTTGTAGCCGTCGATGGCATAGTTGATAGCCAACGACAGATTGATGAGCGGCCGGCCTTCGACTGTGAGTCCACCCGAGTGTCTGGCCGTCAGACATTGCCAGATCGGCCAGAGATGTTGAATGGACGGGTTCTCGGTGATCGACAGCACGTCATCAAAAATGAACGGGCCCGTGAAACCGTTCTGATACGCCAGCAGACCGGCGACGATTACCAGCAAAGGCGTGAGCTTTCGTCCTTTCACGAGGAAAAAAGACTATGCAAGGTTGCCACGTATGGCGACCTCAAACTTCATCCGCAACTCCCATCACCGTCGGTAGACGTGCCCCTCACGGTACAACGCCAGATGGGTTTCGATCTCGCTTGCGACCTGCGCTTGTCCCGCGGCGCGGGCCAGTTCGACGCCTTTCCGGGCGGTGTCGACAGCCTCGGCGAACCGGCCGGTGGCGGCGTAAGCAGCCGCCAACGTGTCCAAATACGGCGCCTCCCGGTTTCCGGTGAGTTCGCAGGCACGACGAGCCAACGTCACGGCTCGGGCCGGGTCGCCGCCGTCCGCAGGAGGGAGCGTGGCCAACAGCCATGCCAGGTTGTTTTGTGCTGCGACGGAATCCGGTTTCAGCCGGAGCGCCTCCTCATAATGGCTTATCGCCTCCGGCACCTTGCCCGTATGTTCCAGGGCCAGCCCGAAATTGAAATGGAGTTCGGAGTTGTCGGGCTTGACCCGCAGCACTTGCTCGAACTGACGGATTGCGTCAGCAGGCCGCCCGAGTTGCGACAGCGCCAGACCGAGGTTGTAGTGGGCCTGTATCAGGTCCGGCTTGAGACGGAGCGCTTGTTCGTACTGGTCAACGGCCTCTTGGAACCGGCCCAGTTGCGCCAGGAGCACCCCCAAATTGCCATGCACCTCCGCGTTGTCGGGTTTGATTCGCAGCGCCGCCTCGTAATGTTCAATTGCCTCCTGTGTCCGGCCCTGTTGCATCAGCGCGGTCCCCAAGTTGATTTGTGCATCGGCGTAATCCGGCTTGAGCCGCACCGCTTCTGCGTATTGTGCAACCGCCTCTTCCGCGCGCCCGGCCTGCTTCAGAGCGAGCCCCAAACTGAAGTGCGCTTGCGGAAAACCCGGGTTGAGCCGCAACGCTTCCTCGTACTGCCGGACCGCGTCCTGGCGCCTGCCCGTTTGTTCCAAGGCAACTCCATAATCGTAATGCACCACGGCGAGATTCGGCTTGAGTTTCAAGGCCTGCTCGTACTGCGCGATCGCTTCCGGCGCCCTGCCGAGTTGTGCCAGGGCCGACCCGAGATTGCTGTGGGCCTCGGCGAAATCGGGCCGGATGCGGAGCGCCTGAACGTAATGCTCGATGGCCTCCTGCACCCGGCCCGATCTCTTCAAGTCGCCCCCCAAATCGTACTGCGCCAGCCAGGCATTCGGATTCTTTGCCACGTTGTCTTGCCAGAGCGTTTCGTCGTCCGCATAAACACGCTCCCGTTTCCAGGAAGCCGCTCCCAGTGCCACCAGCACGGCCACGGCGACCGCCATTCCGAAGTATCCACGTTGTCCGTCGATCCGGCGGACAATTCTCTCCCCGCCCGCCACGGCGAGGGCGATGAGGCCGATGATCGAGTAGTATTGCCAATGATCGGCCACCAACGTGCAGGAGTAGAACCCTTGATCGAAGAACCCCAACACCGGGAACAACATCACCACAAAGTACCCCAGTCCGAATAACACGGGCCGGCCCCAACTCTCCCGCTTCCACCAGAAGACCACGAACAAACCCAACCAGATCAGGCCGGGGACATACGAGATCCACCGGGCCGGGTCCACCTCCCATTTCGGGTAGATCACCGTGAGATCGATCGGCAGCAGCGCCTTGGATAGGTAGAACCATGGCACGTAACCCGCCACGGCGAGGCGGGCCGCTGGCCCTCCTGTCGCCACGAAGCTTTTTGGCAAAGCCCGATGGTGTTGAACGATGGTCACCAGCGACAGAATCAGCGACGCGGCAAAAAACGGCACGCTGCACCACCAGTCTCGCCTCGGCACCCGCTGGCGCCGCCACCAGACGCACCCCAGCAACACCACCGGCAACATCACCACCGCCGTCTTGGTCAACTGCGCCAGCAACCCCGCCGCCAACGATAATCCGTACCACATCCACTCGGCCGCGCAGGAGCGCGGCCCTACCGGTCCCATGGCGTTGGTAGGGACACGCTCCCGCGTATCCACCGGTTCCATGTCCGTGGCATTATCGAACTTCAAATACAGCAGAATCGACAGCGCAAAGAACAACATCGACAGCGTGTTTTTCTGTTCGCTGATCCATGCCGCAGTGGCGACGTTGACCGGATGAATCGCAAAGATCAGTGCGGCCAGCCAGGCTCCTCGCCGAGTCCAGAAAGCGTTCGGAGCCGGGTTCAGCCGCCGTAATACCAGCCAGACCAGGACGGCATCGACGGCGTGCAGCAAGATGTTGACCGCATGATAGCCCGCGGCTCGAGCGCCCCACAACCGCCACTCCACCCACCACAAACTCCAGGCCATGGGACGGTAGTCCGATGTCTCCGCCGTAAACCAGTAGCGATACAATCCGTCGCGGGTCTTCACCATCGGGTTGTCGGTGATCAGTATGGGATCGTCGAAGACAAACCCGGCGCGCAGTGAGGGCAGATACACCACCGCCGTCAGCAACACGATGACAGCCGCGTCAGCGCCCCACGATCTCCACACCTTCTTCATCGTCCAACCGACCTCTTCGTCACGCTGTTTGTTCCCTCCCGTCGATAAGCGCGCCCCTCCCGATACAACTGGAGCCGGCCCTCGATGATCTTGGCGGCCTGCAGTTGCCCGTCTGCAGTGGCCAATTCAACGGCTTTCTCGGCAGCGGCGACGGCGTCGTTGAATCGCCCCGTGGCGGCATACGCCGCAGCCAAGGTGTCGAGATACGCTGGCACGCGATTGTCGGTGAGCCGGCAAGCGCGCTGCGCCAACGTCACCGCCCGACCCGGGTCGCCGCCGTCCGCCGGCGGGATCGTGGCCAACAACCAAGCCAGTCCATTCTGCGCCCCGACGTGGTTCGGGTTGAGATCCACCGCGCGCTCGTAGTGCCGGATCGCCTCGGGCAGCTTGCCCAGCACATGCAGGGCACTCGCCAAATTGTACTGCAGATCGGCATCGCCAGGGTCGATCCGCAACGCCTGCTCCCAATGGCCGATCGCCTCCTGTAACCGTCCCTGTTGGGCCAGGGCGACGGCGAGGTCGTTGTGCGCATCCGCATCGTCCGGCTCGAGCCGGGTTGTTTCCTCGAAATACCGAATCGCTTCCGCCGATCTGTCCATTCGAGCCAGAGCCAGTCCCAGATTGTAGTTGGCCCCGGCGGAATCGGGCCGTAACTGCAGGGCCTGCTCGTATTGACCGATCGCTTCCTGAACCCGGCCTGCCTGGGCGAGGGCAAGCCCGAGGTTGTAGTGCGCCTCCCAATCGTTCGGGGTCATCTGCAATACCTGTTCGTACTGGGCGATCGCCTCCTGTGTTCTGCCCGCCCTCGCGAAGCTGACCGCCAGGTTAAAATGAGGCAACGGATCATGGGGAAACTTGGCCACCGCGTCGGCCGTGATGGTAATTGCATCGCGGTAATCCTGGTTGCGCCGGCACGTGACAATTCCCAGGCCGAGCGCAGCCACCAGAAACACGGCCAGGCTCCGTCGGCCCGCCAGTGAATACAATCCCATCACGATCGCACTGGCGACCGCCGCCAACGACAGGTACATCCGGTGTTCGTAAAACGGATTGTGAAGCGGAACCACAGTTGAACTCGGCGCCAGAATCAGAAAGAACCAGGCACCGATGAATCCCCAGACCGGCCCCGATGTCGGAGTCGGGGCCGGCTTCTTCGCCAACGCCCAGGCCGATGCCACCAGGAGAATTCCTACCGCGATCGCCGCCGGCAGAATCCTCATCCATGACCGGGCGATTGGCCACGGATGATTCAGACAGAGTGGCGACGGCCACGCGCACAGCCGCAGGTAATAGAGGATCACGCCCGGCTCGGTGGCCAGGTACTGCCACCACGTGAGGCCGATCCGGCGCGCGTTCATCGCGGTGGTGGCGAAGTGGCCCGCGGAAACCTCGACCAACGCCAGCAGAATCCAGGTGGCCGCCAGCCCGAGATAGTATGGCTGGCGCCGGCGCCACGCTTCGCCGAACGAGCTGGAAACAAACGTCCGGTCATAAAGCATCACCATCACCGGGGCCGACACCATTACCTCCTTGCTCGCCATCCCCAACGCGCAAGCCGCCACCGACAAGCCATACCACAGCCGGCCCCGTGAACCACTTCCCATAAACCATTGCCCGCTTCCGACCGGTGGCGACTCGGCCCCGCGGATGAAACAGTACAACGTCAGCAGGTAAAATAGTCCCATGACCGATTCAACCCGCTGGACGATGTAAGTCACCGCTTCAGTCTGCAGCGGGTGAACCGTCCAGAGGACGGCGGTGGCGAGGGCCAATTCGTTGGCCACGGCACCAAAACGGTCCCGCAGAGCCGGCTGGAGCAACGTCCGTCGTACGACACCCAACAGGGTCAGGCCCGCGAGGATGTGAACGGTCAGATTGAACGCGTGGTAGCCCCATACGTTGTAGCCGCCAAGGGCATAATTGACGGCCAACGACAGATTGATGAGCGGCCGGCCTTCCGTCGTTAGCCCGCCCCGATGCAACGGCGCCAGGCAATGCCAGATCGGCCAGAGACGACGGATCGAGGGGTTCTCGGTGATTGTCGCCACATCGTCAAACACGAATCCGCCGGTGAAACTGTTGTGATAGGCCAACAGCCCGGCGACGACAACCAACAGTGGGGCGAGCCTTCGCGCTTTCACGAGATCAGGAGACTAAGAAATGCCGCTACCGGTGGCCACTTCAAACTTCAGAGCCGATGATGACTGGAGTGACGGAGTAGGGGAGTGATAGATGATCTCGGTGCCCGAATCCGTTCCCGTCACTCCATTACTCCAGCACTCCGACATTCCGCTCCGCGCCATCCATCCATCAACCATTCCCCAGCACCGCTCACCGTCGATACGCGTGTCCACTGCGATATAACTCCAGCCGGGTCTCGATCTCGTCGGCGACCTGCATCTGACCAGCGGAGCGGGCCAGCGCGATGCCCTTTTGTGCGGCATCGATCGCCTCATTGAACCGCCCGGCGGCGGCGTATGCCACCGCCAACGTGTCCAAATACGCCGGCACCCGGTTCGTGGTCAGATCACAAGCGCGCCGCGCCAACGTCACGGCCCGCGCCGGATCGCCACCCTCCGCCACCGGAAGCGTAGCCAGCAGCCGCGCCAGATTGTTCTGTGCGTCAGCGTAATCCGGTCTGACATGCAGCGCCTGCTCGAAATTTTGGATCGCGTCTTTGGTCCGGCCGACTTGTGCCAGTGCCAGCCCCAGAGCGTCGTGGCCTTCAGGGAAATCGGGCTGGATCTTCACCGCCTGCTCATATTGGTCAATCGCGTCCTCCCGCTTGCCTGTCAGCCACAGGGCCATCCCCAAGGCGTAGTGCGCCGCGACCAGATCCGGCCTGGCGCGTAGCGCCTCCTTGTACTGTTCAATCGCCTCCGGCAGCCGGCCCAACTCTTTCAGGGCGATCCCGAGGTTGCTGTGGGCCTCGGCATAATCCGGGTCGAGTTGCACCGCGCGCTGCCACATCTCGATCGCCTCGAGACGTTTGCCTTTCTGTTGCAGGGCGAACGCCAGATTGCTGCACTGCCAGGGACCCGGATTTCGCGCCACGTTGTCACGCCAGAGTGTTTCGCTGTCCGCGTAGAGACCAGCCCGTTCCCAAGAGGCCAATCCCAGCACGATCACCAGGGCTGTGCCTGCCGCTCTCGCCACGGACCGGCCCTGTCCGCGCATGCCGTTGAGCATTCTTTCCGCGCCGGCAACCACCAGAGCGATCACTCCGACAATCGAGCAATACTGCCAATGGTCCGCGACCCACGAGTACCGATTGTAGGCCTGGTCGAAAAATCCCAGCACCGGGAACAGCATCACCACAAAATATCCCAGCCCGAAAAAGAGGGGACGGCCCCAGGTCCCGCGTTTCCACCAGAAGACGCCGAGGCTGCCAATCAGCACCGTTCCCGGCACGTACGACAGCCAATTGGAAGCGTCGACCGTCCATTTTGGATAAATCACCGTCAGATTCACCGGCAGCAGGGCTTTGGACAGGTAAAACCACGGTATCCAGCCCGCCAACGCCAGGCGGGTGGCAAAGCCGCCCGGCTGGACGACGACCCCCTCCAGCACCTGGCGGTGCTGAACAATGGTCACGAGCGACAGAATCAGGGACGCGGCAAAAAACGGCACGCTGCACCACCAGTCTCTCCACCGCACCCGGCCATTTTGCCACCACACGCATCCCAGCAACACCACCGGCAACATCACCACCGCCGTCTTGGTCAACAGCGCCAGCAACCCCGCCGCCAACGATAATCCGTACCACACCCACTCGGCCGCGCCGTTGGTAGGGACGCGCTCCGTCGCGTCCACCGGTCCCATGTCCGTGGCATCGTCGAATTTCAAATATAGCAGAATCGACAGTGCAAAGAACAACATCGACAGCGTGTTTTTCTGTTCGCTGATCCATGCCGCAGTGGCGACGTTGACCGGATGAATCGCAAAGATCAGTGCGGCCAGCCAGGCTCCCGGAATCTTCAGTTGTCGCAGGACCAGCCAGACCAGGACGGCGTCGATCCCGTGCAACAGCACGTTGACGACGTGGTAGTCCGGCGCTCGACCATCCCATACGTGCCACTCCAGCCACCAAAAACTACACGCTACCGGCCGGTAATCCTGGCCTGCCGCCTTGAACCAAAACTGATATAAACCGTCGCTGGCCCTGACCGTCCGGTTGCGGAAGATCAGTTTGTCATCGTCCCAAATAAGCCCGCCGCGCATCGTCGGCAGATAAACCAACACGGTCAGCAGAATCAGCAGCCACGCGTCGATGCCCAGCGATTTCCATGAGTTCTTCATCGTGGTCGATCTTCCGACGATCCGATAGCAAATCCCCGGACGGATTCCATGACTCACGAATTATCCGGACTTGTGGCCTGACCAGAGCCGTCCCGAAGAGGAGTCGCCGGCAGGTTCTGGACGGGGGTCCCGAGCAACCGGTAAGCGTGTCCGCCGCGATAGAGCGCCAGCCGGGTCCCGATTTCGCTGGCGACGTGGGGCTGTCCGGCAGCCTGCGCCAGTTCAACGCCTTTCTGCGCCGTGTCGACGGCATCGCTGAACCGCCCCGCAGCCGCGTAGGCGGCAGCCAAAGTGTCCAAATAGGGCGCCACCCGATTTCCGGTAAGCTCGCAGGCGCGCTGGGCCACGACAACGGCCCGGGCCGGGTCGCCTCCGTCCGCCGGGCCGAGCGTGGCCAGTAACCACGCCAGGTTGTTCTGCGCCTCGGCATAATCAGGCTTGATCTGCACCGTCTGCTCGTACTGCTTGATCGCTTCCCGGAACCGGCCGGTCTGTTCCAAGGCCAATCCCAAACTGAAGTGCGCTTCGATGTAGTCCGGCTTGAGGCGCAACGCCTCCCGGTAATGCTCGATCGCTTTCTGCCGATTCCCCTCCAGCCACAAGGCCAAGCCCACCTTGTAATGGCCGGTCGAGTCCGGCTTGATTCGCAACATCTGCTCCCAATGTCCGATCGCCTCCGGGAGTTTGCCCAGTCGCATGAACGCCAGCGCCAAGCCGCTGTGCGCCTCGATCATGTCGGGCTTGACCCGCAGCGCCTGTTGCCATTGGTCGATCGCGTCCTCCGTCCGGCCCAACTCCAGGAGCGCGAGGGCCAGATTGTTGTGCGCCTCGGCATAATCCGGCCTGAGCCGCACGGCCTGCTCGTAATACCGCGCCGCCTCAGCAAACCTGTTCTCGTGAGCCAGGGCGTTTCCCAGGTTGTTGTAGACTTCGGCGTAGTCGGAGTTGGTCTGTGACGTTTGGCCGGATGGCCCGGCCAACTGTTGGCCCCGGCCGACCTTGTTGAGAGCCAGCTCCCGATGGGACTGCGCCTCGGCGAAATTGGGGTTGAGTGACAATGCCTGCTCAAAGTGCCGCATCGCCTCCTGTCGCCTGCCCGTTTGCTCCAAGGCGACCCCGAGGTTGTAGTCCGCCTCGGCGAGATCGGGTTTGAGCCACAACGCTTGCTCGAAATGCCCGATCGCCTCCCGCGCTTTGCCCGATTGTAACAGGGCGACCGCCATATCGTTGTGGGCTTCGGCGGCACGCACGACGCACACCAACAGGTTAAACGCCACGGAAAACCCCAGCAGCAGGCACCAGATCGAGCGTCCCACATCTCGCCAGATGAGCGGGCGAGTCTGACCCGATTCCGAAGTTGGCGCCAGCCCCGACCTCGAGGTCGGGGCGAGCGCTCGTTCCAGCCCGAGTATGCCAACCGCCGCCAACAACAGCAGCGCCGGCAGAAACTCCACCTCGTACCGGACATTCGCGCCGCACAACAGACACAGCGTTACCGCACACGTGGCAAACACCAGGCTCACGGCAATTACGAACCAACGCAACAGCGACGCCGCACCCCGCCACGCCAGCGGCACGGCCAGCGCCAGCCATACCAAGGGCGTATTGGTCAGCACTCCGAACGCTTTCTCGGCCGTCCCGTAGCCGGCCGGTCCAGAGCGCATGGGGATGTCCTGCACGAAGGGGAATTGGCTGCTCCAGCGCGCCGGCTCAAGAAACAATGCACGGAAATTGACCGGGAGAAAGCGCGGACTAAAGAGCTGCCACGAGAACTGCCGGACAGCCGATAATTGGTACCGGACACCGAATTCGAGCGGATTGTGGAATCGCAACGCGTTGTAGACCATCAGCCCCAGCCCGATGAGTGTGATCGGGCCGGTCGCCGCCAGCAGCCGCGAAACCTTCCGGGGTTCACGCCATGCCTGGATCACCGGTACCAGGAGAATGACCGCGCCAAACAAAAGAGATGGCCGCGCCCCCAAAGCCAGCCCGTAAGCCACGCTTGCCGCCGCCAGCCATCGTCCTCTGTGCTCCGGCGCGTGCAACGCACACCAAATCCCTCCCAGGGCCAACATCACCAGCATATAACCGCAGCTAATCGCCACTTCATAGACGTCACACCGCGACAACATCACCGGTACGCCTGTCGCCAGTCCGAGCGCCAACGCACAAGCCGCCACCACTCCGACGCTCACTTCGGCAAAGTAGCGCCGCCACAAGGCGCAAAGCAGACCCGCACTGGCCAGGAAACCGATCGCGCAGAAGATCACCACGGCTGTCTTGTCCAAAAGGTAGTGGCCGGTCAGGACTACGAACGGCCAGAGCAAGATCAGGGCGGGCGTGAGCCCGAAGTAGAGATAGAACCGGCCCTGGTAGTAGCTGAGGTCGTGCAACCCGTACTTGGACCGGTAGAGAGCGTTGGCTGTCGGGTCGTAGGGGTCGGCAAGTTGCTGTAGCCCGGGCGGCACATTCAGCTTGAGGCTGAGTTGGCCGGCGCGAAAACCCCGGACCAAAAGATTGTAACCGCTGTCAGCCGGCGGCCGTCCCAACGATTCGAGAAAACCCGAGCGGGCGGTATACGCGTAAACCCCGATGACCAACACACACACGACACCCAAGATGCCGCGCTGTCGTCCGGACAATTCAGCCATGGTGGGTTTTAGAATACCACAGAAGCCCGGTGGTGGATACTGGATACTGGATGCTGGATACTCGATACTGGAGCTGCATTCAGGATTGGGGAGATTTGGTGGCACAGGGGTCCCTCCCTGTGGGGCGGTCGTTCGGCTAGCAACCCGCTGGCCTTAGAGCCGCTAACAAAACTGTAGCCGCAGGCTTCAGCCTGCGTGGGGAAGGCGCACCCGTAAAAGGTGCGGCTACAGGGAAAATGGTTTTATTCAGCGCTCTTAACCATTCGCGATCACCATCGGTTCGCCTGTCCAGCGCGATACATCTCGAGGTGCCGCTCGATCTCGGCCGCTACCTGCGGTTGTCCGGCCGAGCGCGCCAGTTCGACGCCTTTCTGAGCGGCTTCGATAGCCTCTGTGAACCGCCCGGCGGCGGCGTAGGCGGCCGCCAAAGTGTCCAGATACGGCGCCACCCGGTTGCCGGTGAGTTCGCAGGCGCGTTGCGCCAACGCCACCGCGCGAGCCGGGTCGCCGCCCACGGCGGGGGCCTGCGTAGCCAACAGCCACGCCAGGTTGTTCTGCGCCAACACGTAGTTCGGGTTGATGCGCGTCGCGTGTTCGTAGTGATCGATTGCTTCTCGGACTTGTCCGGTTTGTTCCAGGGCCAACGCCAAACTGAAATGCGCCTCGGCGTAATCCGGCTTGAGCTGCAACGCCTGCTCGTATTCTCCAATCGCTTGCTGCCGTTTACCCGTTTGCTCCAGGACCAGACCGAGGTTGTAATGCGCGTCGGGCAGGTTGGGTTTGAACCGGAGTGCCTTCTGGTACTCTTCGATCGCCTCCTGTGTCCGCCCGAGCCGCATCAGGGCGATTCCCAGGTTGCAGTGCGCGTCGGCGAAGCCCGGGCTGATCCGTACGGCTTGCTCGAAGTGCTGGAGCGCTTCTTGGATCTTGCCGGCGTGGGCCAGGGCCACTCCCAGATCGTAGTGTGCTTGGGCGTAATCGGGGTTGACCCGCACGGCCTGCTCCCATTGTGTCATCGCCTCTTGCATTCTGCCGGTCTGTTGCAGGGCTACCCCGAGGTTGTAGTAGGCCTGCCAAGCGTTCGGGTTGGTTGCCAGGTTGTCCCGCCAGAGCGCTTCATCATTCGCATAAACAGAGCCTCGTCGCCACGTGGCCAACTCCAGCACCACCAGCACGATCGCCGCAACCAGCAGTGCGCCCCGTCGGCCCCACTCGCCCATCTGGTTGCTGATCTTCTGTCCGCCAGCGACCACCAAGGCGATGACACCGATGATCGAGTAGTATTGCCAGTGATCGGCCATCAACGACAGCCGATAGAAAGCCTGGTCGAAAAACCCCAGCACCGGGAACAACATCACCAGGAAGTACCCCAGACCAAACAGCAGCGGCCGCCCCCAGGTGTTCCGCCGCCACCAGAAAACAATCAGCGCGCCGATCAAAATCACCCCGGGCACGTACGAGATCCACCGCGACGCATCGATCTCCCATTTCGGATAAATCGCGGTCAGCCCTACCGGGAGCAGGGCTTTGGACAGGTAAAACCAGGGGAGACAGCCGGCGGTAGCCAACCGAACGGCAAAATCGCCCACGTGCACGGTGGTCCCTTCCAAGACCCGGCGGTGTTGCACGATTGTCACCAGCGCCAACGCGAGGGCAGCGGCAAGATACGGCACGCTGCACAGCCAGTCCCGCCGCTGTACCTTGCCGTGCCTCCACCACATGCACCCCAGCAGCACCACGGGCAACATGGCCACGGCCGTTTTCGTCAGGAATGCCAGCAGCCCCGCAACCAGCGACAACCCGTACCATCCCCAGTGGCCTTCATCATCAAATTTCAAGTACAGCAGAATCGACAACGCAAAGAACAGCATCGACAAGGTGTTCTTTTGTTCGCTGATCCAAGCCACGGTGGCCACGTTCACGGGGTGAATCGCAAACACCAGGGCCGTCAGCCACGCTCCCAGCCCGGTCCCGAAAGCGTTCGGAGCTGGGTTCAGCCGCCGTAGAATGATCCACACCAGCACAGCATTGACGGCGTGGAGGAGGACGTTGAGCACATGATAGCCGGTCGGATTGGCACCCCACCACCGCCACTCCAGCCACCACAGACTCCAAGCCAGGGGCCGGTAATCCGGCGAATCCGACGTAAACCAGAACCGGTACAGTCCGTCACTGGCCTTGACCAACGGGTTCCCGCTGATCAACTCATGATCGTCCCAGACAAACCCGGCATGCGTCGTGGGCAGGTAAGCCACCACCGTCAGCAAAACAATCAGCGCTGCGTTGATAGCGAACGATCTCCCTGCAGTCTTCATCGTGTCAGCGAATTCTCCGGCGTGTGTTCTGCCTCTTTCCGGACATATGAACCCTTACCCGTTTGTCAAACCTCAAGTCAAGCGTTGTGGCGGTACTGGTACAGTTTGCTAAGGGAGATTTGGGGGCACAAGCATCCCTGCCTGTGGGGTGGTCGGGACGCGCGGAGCCTGTCCTGAGCGAAGTCGAAGGAGCGCGTCCAGGCTGCGCCGGAGCGCAGCCCTACCGCGCGTCCGTGGCCCATCTCACCGTCGCCACGCCCGCCCCTTGCGATACACCTCCAGATGGCGCTGGATCTCGTCCGCCAGTTTCGATTGTCCGGCCGAGCGCGCCAGTGCGACCGCTTTCTGGCCGGTGTCGACCGCCTCGCTGAACCGCCCGGCAGCGGCATAGCCGGCGGCCAAGGTATCCAGATACGGTGGCAGACGATTCCCGGTAAGCGTGCAGGCACGCTGCGCCAACGCCACGGCCCGAGCCGGATCGCCGCCATCCGCCGGCGCCAATGTAGCCAGCAGCCACGCCAGATTGTTTTGGGCCGACACGTAGTCCGGCTTGACGTACACCGCTTGTTCGTAGTGATCGATTGCTTCCCGGACCCGGCCGGTTTGTTCCAGGGCCAGTCCGAAAGCGTAGTGCGCCGTGGCGTAATCGGGCTTGAGATGCACGGCCTTCTCGAAACAGGCGAGTGCCTCCCTCTCCCGGCCCACTTGCTCCAGGCCGATCGCAAGGTTGTAGTGCGCCTCGGCAAAGTCCGGCTTGTATGCCACGGCTTGTTCCGCTTGCTGGATCGCTTCCGTCACTCTACCCAGCCGTCCCAGGGCAACGGCCAGATTGTTGTGGGCTTGGGAGAAATCCGGCTTGATTTGGACCGCCTGCTCGAATTGCACGACCGCCTCCGATGTCCGCCCCAAACTGAGTAACGCACTCCCCAAATTCCCGTAGGCCAGCCAATTGTCGCGGGTCACGCTCAAAGCATGACGAAAGAGCGTCTCGCTGTTCTTCCAGTACCCGACTTGGACCCTGGACAACAACCCGCAGAGTGCCAGAATCACCCCGGCCGCGCTGCAAACAATTATTTTCGAGATTCCGCTTCTCACCGCGCGGTCGGGCACGCCCCACGCCACCATGATGAACAAACCAGTCAACGGGAGATACGTATACCGGTCGGCCGTGAACAGACTTCCCACTTGCACCAGCCCGATCGCCGGCACCAACGTTCCCAAGAACCACAACCAGCCCACAACAAACTGCGGATGCCGATGTCGACGCCGCATCACCCACGCAGACAGCAGAACCAAAACGAGTCCACACTCGACAACCACCAGCCACGGCCAATCCCGGTATGGATAGTAGACCGCCAACCCGCCCGGCCAGATGGTCTGCCGCAGATAGTTGACGTATGCCACGACCGCGTTGGCCACACGTTGGCCCAGCGGCAACTTCTCCAAGGACGCGATGTCCGCAAAACTGCGTCGGGCCAAAACAGTCATTACGCTCGCCGCGACCGCCAACACGAAAAACGGCAGCTTTTCCTTCAATAAACGGCCTGCCGCGGTCTTCACACCGTCCCCAGTCCCCCCCTGTGATCTTGCCAGAGCCGGCTCAGCCCATCGGGTCCGGCCCAGCGGCCAGTAGTCGAGCAACAGCAACACCAACGGCAGGGTCACCATCATGGGCTTGGCCATCACTGCCAACGCGAACAGCGCCAACGTCAGAGCGTAAAGGGCGGAAGGCGAGAGGCGATGGGCGAGAGGCGATGGGGGCGGCGAACTGTGAGCCGTGAACTCTTCCACGTACCGTACGTATGCCCAAATCGTGAGCAGCCCGAAAAACATGCAGAGCACGTCCTTGAATCCGGTCACCCACGCCACAGGTTCCACGTGCAGCGGATGCAGGGCGAACAACGCCGCCACGCCTGCGCTCCGCCACGGGGCCCCCGTCATCCGGTTGAAAATGCTGAACACCAGCACCGTATTGGCAAGATGGAACAGTACGTTGACGCTGTGATGTTCAGCGGCATTCACTCCGAAGAAGTGATACTCGAGCATCCGGGCCAGCCACGTCACGGGCATCCACTGGTCCTGCCCGGTGGTAAACGCCCAGCCCAATCCACGGCTCGTGAATCCATCGCGGAGATGAGTGTTTTCCGTGATGAGCGTGTGATCGTCGAAATTGACGAACGGGAACTGCTGGACCGGCCAATAGACAACCGCCGTTGCCAATACCAGGCACAAGCAAATGAGCACGTCGCGTTGCCGTCGGGACACGGTACTCATCGTGCGCAAAAGAGTATCATGGAAGACGCATGGCAGGTACTAGATACTGGATGCTGGGCGCTGGATGCTAGATACTCGATGCTGGACAGAAAAGACCCGGAGAATTGGAATGATGGAGTAGGGGAGTGCTGAATAACCGGCCGCCCAAGTCTGTTCCCAGTGCTCCGCTCCATTACTCCAACACTCCAACATCCCGTTCCCCCCATCTCCCATCAACCATTCCCCATTCCGAAGCCCCGCTCAGCGTCGGTAAGCATGTCCGTTGCGGTATAGCTCCAGATGTCGCTGGATCTCGTCAGCCACCTGTGGCCGTCCGGCCGAACGCGCCAGTGCGACTGCTTTCTGGGCGGTGTCGACGGCCTCGGTGAACCGCCCGGCGGCGGCATAGGCGGCGGCCAAAGCGTCCAGATACGACGGGACCCGGTTGCCGGTGAGCCCGCAGGCGCGCTGCGCCAAGGTCAGCGCCCGGGCCGGGTCGCCGCCTTCGGCCGGTGCCAACGTAGCCAGCAGCCATGCCAGGTTGCCCTGCGCGTCGGCATAATCCGGGCTGATGCGCAATGCCTGCTCGTAGTGATCGATCGCGTCGTGAATCTTGCCGACGTGCTCCAGCGCCAGACCCAAATTGCAGTGGGCCTCTGCCGAACGAGGATTGATCTTCAAGGCCTGCGTGTAATGCGTGATTGCCTGTTCAAACTTGCCGGCCCGGGCCAGCACGGCTCCCAGATTGTTCTCGGCCGCCGCATCACCAGGTTCGATCCGCAAGGCCTGCTCGATTTGCTCCGCGGCCTCCTGCAGTTTCCCCAGTCGGACCAGAGCCGCACCGAGGTTGTCGTGTGCCTCGGCATAATCCGGCTTGATCTTCAGGGCCTGTTCGTACTGTTCGATTGCCTCGCGCGGTTTACCTTTTTGCCACAATACCAATCCTAAATTGTTGTGGGCCACCCACGCAGTTGGAGTCTTGGCGACATTATCTCGCCAGAGCGTTTCATCGTTCACATAGACGCAACCCCGCTGCCAGGTCATCGCCGCCAGGACCACCACCACGGCGGCACCGGCCAGCGTCGCTCCCCGCCGGCCGGGTTCGCCCAGTTGGTCGCCAATCGTCTGTCCGCCGGCGACCACCACGGCGATGATTCCCACGATCGAATAGTATTGCCAATGATCAGCCACCCACGAGTACCGGTAAAAGGCTTGATCGAAGAAACCCAACACCGGGAACAGCATCGCCACAAAGTACCCCAGCCCAAACAACAAGGGCCGGCCCCAACTCTTGCGCCGCCACCAGAACACGACGAAGGAACCCAGCCAGATCACTCCGGGGACATACGAAATCCAGTGGCCGGGATTCACCTGCCACTTCGGATAAACCAGTGTCAGATCGATCGGCAGCAGGGCCTTGAACAGGTAGAACCATGGCACCCACCCAGCCGTGGCCAATCGCGAGGCGAACCCCACCGTTTGAAGGGTACGTCCTTCCAGCGCCCGATGCCGCTGGAACCAGATGGTCACGATGGCCAAGACCAGCGAAAGCGCAAAGAACGGCAGGATGCGCCCGATGTCTCTCCAGCGCAACTGGCCGTGCCGCCACCACACGCACCCCAGCAACACCACCGGCAACATCACCACCGCCGTCTTGGCCAACAGCGCCAGTAGCCCGGTCGCCAGCGCCAACCCGTACCACATCCACTCGGCCGCGCCGTTGGTAGGGACACGCGGAGCCTGTCCTGAGTGAAGCCGAAGGGGCGTGTCCACCGGTCCCATGTCCGTGGCATCATCGAATCTCAAATACAGCAGAATCGACAACGCAAAGAACAACATCGAGAGTGTGTTCTTCTGTTCGCTGACCCACGCCACGGTGGCCACGTTGACCGGATGAATCGCAAACACCAACGCAGCCAGCCACGCTGCCGGTATCTTCAGCCGGCGCAACACCAGCCACACTAGCACGGCATCGACCGCGTGCAATAACACGTTGACCACATGGTAGCCTGTCGCCTTGCCATCCCACAGCCGCCACTCCGCCCACCACAAACTCCAGGTCAACGGATAGTAGTCCGGAGCCTGTGTCGTGACCCAGAACCGATGGAGTCCGTCGCTGGCTCTGACCATCGGGTTGGCGGTGATCAGGATGCGATCGTCGAAGACGAATCCGGCCCGCATGGTGGGCCAGTAGACCGCCACGGTCAGCAAAACAATGAACGCCGCATCGGTCCCCAGAGACCTCCAGGTGGCTTTCATCGTGTCAGCAGTCGTTTTGATCACGGGCTTTGGCTTCCGCTGTGCCAATGAACCCTTACCCGTATCTCAAACGTCAAGTCAAGCGTTGCGGCGGCACTGGTACAGTTTGCTGAGGGAGACGCGCTCTGGTCGTTGGTAGGGACGCGCGGAGCCTGTCCTGAGCGAAGTCGAAGGAGCGCGTCCAAGCTGCGCTGGAGCGCGGCCCTACCGCGCGTCCGCAGCCCCGCTCACCGTCGCCACGCCCGTCCCTCGCGATACACCTCCAGATGGCGCTGAATTTCGTCGGCCACCTGCGATTGTCCAGCCGAGCGCGCCAGTGCGACGCCTTTCTGGGCGGTGTCGATCGCGTCGTTGAATCGGCCGGCGGCGGCGTAGGCAGCCGCCAAAGTATCCAGATAGGGCGCCACGCGGTTGTTGGTGAGTTCGCACACGCGTTGCGCCAACGTCACCGCGCGAGCCGGGTCGCCGCCGTCCGCCGGCGCCAACGTAGCCAGTAGCCACGCCAAGTTGTTCTGCGCTTCGACTGAATCGGGCTTAAAACGCACTGCTTGTTCGTAGTGATCGATCGCTTCCCGGACCCGGCCGGTCTGTTCCATCGCAAGTGCCAGACTGTAGTGTGCCTCGGCATAATTTGGCTTGAGCTGCAACGCCTTCTCGTAGTGTCCGATCGCCTCTTGCCGCTTGCCCGTCAGCCAGAGTGCCATACCCAGATTGTAGTGGGCGGACGCGTCCGGCTTGATTCGGAGAGACCGTTCCCAATGGGGGAACGCCTCTAAAACCCGGCCCTGCCGGACCAGCGCCAGCGCCAAGCCGTTTTCCGCATCGGCATAATTCGGGTCGATCTGCAATGCCTTCTCGAAATGTCCGACTGCCTCGGACGGCTTGCCCACCTTGGAGAGAGCGTTCCCCAGATCGTTCTCTACCTCGGCGTAGCCGGGCCTGAGGCGGATTGCCTCCTCGTAATGGCCGATCGCCTCTTGGACGCGTCCCAGCCGGACCAGCGCCACACCCAGATTGCAGTGTGCCTCCGCGTAGTCGGGTTTGAGCTCCAAGGCTCGTTCGCACTGGCGAACCGCTTCCTCAGCCCGTCCCACCTGGACAAGGGCGGCACCCAGGTTGTTGTGCGCCAGGTCGTAATCGGGTTTGAGACGCAACGCCTCCTCGAATTCCCCGATCGCCTGCTGAAGCTTACCCGCAGCTACAAAGCCGGCTCCCAGATTGTTATGCGCCAGCCAGGCGTTTGGATTCCTCGCCAGCGTGTCGCGCCAGAGGGTTTCTTGATTTGCAAATGTACCCTCGTGATTCCAAGTGGTCGCTCCCAGCACCACAAGCACAACCGCCGCTGCAAACGTCGCGACGCTGTTTGCACGGTCGCCAGCCCGATCGACAACCGTCGCCCCGGCGCCGACCACCAGCGCAATCAATCCCATGCTGGCTAGGTACTGAAAATGGTCCGCCACGAACGAGTACCGGAAAAAGTAGATCCCGAAAAACCCCAAGACCGGCACCAGCCCAACCATGAAACAACCCAGTCCGAAGATCGCCGCCCGCGCCCAACCCGCCCGCCGGCACCGCCACAGCGCTGCCGCCACGACCACCAGCCCAGCCAACGGCAACCACGCCACGATGTTGTGAACCCGCAGGTTCCAGCGCGGATAAATGAAACAGGTGTTGAATGGCCAGAGCAACTTCCCGGCATAAAACCACGCCGCGTGCCCGGCCAACACCAGCCGTTGCGCCGTCGTCAACACCCATTCCGACGCTCCTTCCACCTCGATATGGTGGCGCTGCTCCAGAACCGTCAGCACCGACATCCCGGCCCCGAACGCCACCAGCGGCGTCACCCGCGCCCAATCCGGCCACGTCCATCGCCCTCGCCGCCACCACGCGCACAACAGCATCACTCCCGGCAGCACCACCGTCGACGGTTTGCTCACCATCGCCGCCACCCCGCAGACCATTGCCAGCACGTAATCCCGCGTCCGCAGCCCGTCCTCGAACCGCAAAAACGCCAGCAGCGACAACAGCATAAACAACCCCGACTGCGTGTTCTTCAGCTCGGTCACCCACGCCACTGTCTCCGCATTGACCGGATGGATCGCCCACGCCGCCGCCGCAACCCAGGCCCCGCGCACTTGCAAACGCCGCAACAACGTCCACAACAGCGCCGCGTTGATCGCCTGCACGGCGACGTTGACCGCGTGATAGGGCAGGGGGTGCAA
>Ga0335081_10004243_pt1 | contig 22629 bp, 19 predicted proteins | sample Lox_Sample_35_FD_206713 | JGI IMG/M metagenome (GOLD analysis project Ga0335081, IMG submission 206713) | Soil microbial communities from Loxahatchee National Wildlife Refuge, Florida, United States - Lox_Sample_3.5 | ecosystem: Environmental > Terrestrial > Soil > Wetlands | place: USA...
GGGAAACTCGCCACCGTTGTTCTTGCTGAGCATGGTCAGGTCGGCGACCTTGGTTTTGAGAGCGGAGGCGGCAGGCCCGTGCCCGCGGCCGCTCACGCCGTGGCAGGGCGCGCAGTAGGCGCGGAAGATGGCGTGGGCGTCCACGCTGCGCAGAGGCGGATATTTGGTGTTCTGCGCGCTCGAGAGCGGCGCGAGGCTGAAGACACAAAGCGCAAAACCGAACAGTACGCGAAGCGAATGAAGGACGATGTGTTTCATGCCGGGGATTGTACAGCGGCGAGTCAAGAAATGGGAGGCTGGGCACTGTCCTAAACCTTGCAAGGTTTAGGACAGTGCCGGAGGCTGTCGCGTGCCGCCATTGCACTATTTCTGGTGCAATGGCTCCAAATCTTGTCAAGCCCCCTGAAAGCCCCAAATTCCGTCTAACCCCATCATTCCGCTGGAAATATAAAGTTACGGCTAATGTCCCATTTACCCCCTCCAATTTGCTATTCTAGAGGTATAGGTAGATGAACGAACAGGCGCGGCCTTCCAGCCGCGCCTTTCTCTTTTGCCGAGCAATGGGAAAGGCGAATTGGGCCGTACCCGATGGGTATGTACGGGAAATACCGCGATGCCTGGCACCTCATGGTCGGCCCGGTAGCTACCGGAGACGGAAAAGGCACGGTTGGGAGCAACTCGGAACTCAAAGTCCCCGGCAATGACAACGAGTTTAGCCAGCCGCTAAAGCTTGATCGCTGAAAGCTGAAAGCTAAGGACTTGAAAGCTTCACTCGATTCCGAGCTCCTTGGCCAGCGCTTTCGCTTTGCCGTTTACGAGCGCTTTGGTTTTCGCGTCCATCAGGATTTCGTCGGGCCAGGGGCGGGCGAAGCCTTCGGTGGACCACTTGCGCGTGGCGTCAATGCCCATCTTTGATCCGAAATTCGGAAGCCGCGACGCATGATCGAGTGAGTCCAGGGGGCCGAGAGTGAATTGAATGTCGCGTTCGGGATCAATGTGATTGAGAACTTTGAGCGTGACTTCGGCGAGGTCCTGCACGTTGACGTCTTCATCCACCACGATGACGCATTTCGTGAACATAGCCTGACCGAGCGACCAGATGGCGTTCATCACCTTGCGGGCCTGGCCGGGGTAGGACTTGCGGATGGAAACGATCATCAGATTGTGAAAGACGCCTTCGATGGGCAGGTTGATGTCCACCAGTTCGGGGATGGTGAGGCGCATGAGCGGCAGAAAAATTCGCTCAACGGCCTTGCCCATGTAGGCGTCTTCCTGCGGCGGCTTGCCCACGATGGTAGTCGAGTAGATGGGGTCTTTGCGATGGGTAATGCAGGTGATGTGAAAGACGGGATAGAGATCTTCGAGGGAGTAAAAACCGGTGTGGTCGCCGAAGGGGCCTTCGGTGCGGAGTTCGTCGAGCTGGACGTAGCCTTCGAGGATGATTTCCGCGCTAGCGGGGACTTCGAGGTCCACGGTTTCGCACTTCACGAGTTCGACAGGTTTCTGGCGCAGGAAGCCGGCGATGAGATATTCCTCGACATCGGGCGGCGCGGGAACGATGGCGGAGAAAGTCAGCGCCGGATCGGTGCCGATTGCGACAGCGACCGGCATTCTTCCGGATGGCTGCCCTTCCGTAAGCACCTGGCCCCCGGAGGTGCGGGCCATGAGGTTAACCGATGATCTAGAAAAATCCCCACCCAAGCCAAAACCGGGCTTGGATGGGGCACCCTCGGGATTTGCCTGTGCGGCGCGGGCGCCCTCGCCCGCGGCTCTGCGCAAAGCTTCGCGGTAGTGTTCGGCGCCGATTTTTTGCCTCTGCCAGTGCATGCCGGTGGTGCTGCCGTCGAAAACCTGGAGGCGGTAACAACCTGCGTTGCGCTTGCCGGTTTTTGGATCGCGGGTGATGACGCACGGCAAAGTGATGAAGCGACCGGCATCCTTAGGCCAGCATTGCAGGATGGGAAAGTAATCAAGCGAGAAATTTTCTTTGCGGATGACTTCCTTGCAGGGACCGGTAGAGACGGTCTTGGGAAAGAACTTGCCCATCTCGGCGAGAATGGGCAGCATCTTCACTTTGTCGAGAAAGCCTTGCGGGGATTTGACGTCCATGAAGGCGCGGATGCGGTCGGCGACTTCGTCGAGCGAGTGGACTTCGAGGGCCATTCGCATGCGGCGCTCGGAGCCGAACTGGTTAATGAGGAGTTGATGGCCGGGATGGCCTTTGAGGTTCTGGAAAAGGAGTGCGGGCCCACCCTTTTCCCCACCTTTGCCAACCCCGGGCAAAGGTGGGCCACCCGTCGAGGGCGGCTGTCCCCAAGTGGACTTCGAGACACGGTCGGTGATTTCGGCGATTTCGAGGATGGGATCCACTTCGGTGGATATGCGGCGCAGATCGCCGGCGCTGTCGAGCGCGGCGATCCAGTCACGCAGGTCTTGATAGGGCAAGCGGGCCTCGCGAGTCAGTTGTGAGTTGCCAGTTCCCGGTTCTCAGTTCGGCGAAGGGTGATTATATATCTGGCGGAGTGCGGGCTAGGCGGCCGACGGCTGCCGTTGCAGAAGAAGAGCAGGATTGAAATTCAGGACTTGAGCTTCAGCTTGGATTTGTTCTCTTCGAGAAACTCGCGCAGCTTGTCGGCGGAGTCGAGCAGGCGAATCCATTGCTCGTAGTAGAGCGTGACGGGAAAGCGGCCCAGGCCGTACACACTGACCCCTCCCTTTTCGCCGACGCGAAATTCAAGGCTGCCGGTGCGACGAGTGCCTTGTTGCTTTTCCAGTTCGGTGAGACGGGCTTTGAGTTCTTCGTAGGTAGGTTCGGGCATGGGCTGTGGCCTCGGTTGGAAATGAAAGACGATTCTGACACGAAAGATGCTGGTAGTTCAAATGGAGGGGAAAGATGGAGCGGGAGACCGGGATCGAACCGGCGACATCCAGCTTGGGAAGCTGGCGTTCTACCGCTGAACTACTCCCGCTTACCGGCAGATCATACATCCATGAAGGATCCGGAAACAACGGCACAAGGGTGGGGGATGCGGGGAGCCGAGAAGTGCTTTATTTCCGGGACGATTCAACCGCCGCGCATTGCCCGAGCCAGTGCTCGAGAAAATCTACGACGTCGTGCGGGGGCCGCAGGCAGATATCGGCCTGCGTGGGGCGGGGTTCAACAGCGACCAGAACAGTCAAGCCCTTGCCTTTGAGGGCGTGGAAAGCATCTTCGTCGGTTTGATCGTCGCCCAGGTAGGCGACGGCCGCGCCTTCGCCGCTCTCGGCCAGAATGGTGCGGACCGCATCGCCTTTGGTGGCGCCGGGGATGCGAAGTTCGATGCCGCCATCAAATTCGAGCAGCTTCAGACGATGCTGAAGGAGCAGGGGCATCCATTGTTTGAGGACGTCCTTCTTCATTTTCTCGATGCCGGGGCGATCCATGCCACGCCAATGAAGCGCGATACCGCCGGGCTTGAGTTCAAGACGCTCAGTTACGCCGTTGTCGCTGAGGCAGTCGCGACCGAGCTCGAGACCGGACTGCTGCGTTGCGGTGATGGTGGTCGCCGTGTAGCCGCCTTCGGGCGAGAGACGCTCGAAGCCGTGGCTGCCCCAGATCTCGGGCTGGGGATGGAAGCCGGCGAGTCCGGCCAGTTCGCGCGCGGGACGGCCGCTGATCAAAACGATGCGCGTACCACAGTTTGCGATCTGGCTAAGCAGGCCGGGAATGCCGGCATAGGGTTGGGCCTGGCTGCGATCGGTGTGGAAAGGCGCGAGCGTGCCATCGTAATCGAGAAGGAGAACACGGCGGCTGGCGGAGGGAAGGCGCTGAAAAAATGTCGTGCACAATTCTCTCATCTTACCTTTGAGTTCGGCTCCCAGGTTCGTCATCCGTTTCCTATTCACTATTTTAGATGCGCGGCTGGGGCTGGGCTCAGGCGAAATACGGGTTATTAAAAGGTGACGGGCAGGCAAGTGGTGGAGACCCGGAGGGGCGAACCGCCCGGAGAAATCTGGCCACGACCGTGCTACGTCCAACGGAACCAGCGGACAGCCAGGGCGAAGCTAATCACTCCCCAGAGCGCCAGAACAATGAGCCGGCCGATCTGCGAGTAAAACGACGCTCCCTGCAGAATGCAATCGCGGAGAGCGTCGTTGAGCGCGGTCAGCGGGAGGACTTTGATGAAAGGATGAACGACGGCGGGAAAGCGCTCGTAGGAAAAGAAGACACCGGAAAAAATCCACATGGGCATCATGACCAGGTTGATCAGGCCGCTGACGCTTTCGATTTTTTGCGCGCGGCTGGCGGTAAGTAGCGCGAGGCCGGAGAAGGAGAGCGCGCCGACGGCTCCGGTGAGCAGAATGGCGAAGAGGGAGCCGAGCACGCGCATGTGAAAGACCAGCACGCCAAAGCCGAGCAGCAGTCCGACTTCAATGATCATGAGAAGCAAGCGGCTGGAGGCGAGTGCGAGAAGAAAATCGCTGCGGCGCATGGGGGTGGCGACGAAGCGCTTGAGCAGCTTGCGCTGACGCATATCCACGAGAGCGAAGCCGATGCCCCACATGGCGGCGTTCATCACATTCATGCCGAGCAGGCCGGGAATCAGAAAATCAATGTAGCGGGAGCCGGGTTCGCTGGAAGTTGTGGCGGCGGTAGGCAGCGGGTCTTTGCGGCCGGCGGCGGATTGCAGAGCGTCATCCACTTCGGCACGAGAGAGCACGCTTTCCGGGCGAGCCGGGTCGTAGCGGTAGCTGAGGCCGCCAGCGGCACCGGGGACGACCACGAGATCATACTTGCCGAGCCGGAAGGCCTGCAAAGCTTCGGTTTGATCGAGCAGCGTGGCGTGAATGGACGAGGCTTGAGGCGAGCGGGCGAGAAGCGCTAAGACCTGCCGCGCGGCCGGATTGTTGACCACGGCGATCGAGGTCGCGCTCGCAGGCTTGTTGCGAAAGGCGATGCCGAGTCCGAGGGCCAGCAGCAGCGGGAAAACGAAAACCCAGAAAATGACTTCCGGCTCACGCCACATCTCTTTCATGCGGGCGGCGAGCAGGTGGGTGTATCCGGACCAGCGGCCGTTATGCGGCGGCTGCTGGACAGGCTCGAGTGCAACGGGAGGAGTTTGCTCGGCGAGGGACATGATTCAGTTGTCAGTTGTCAGTTCTAGCTTTCGGCTTCAGCTTTCGGCTATCAGCGATCAGTTTCAGTTGCTAATTTTCAGTTTTGTTATTCCTCTCGCAGGTGCCGGCCGGTGAGGCGGACGAAGACATCCTCCAGGCTGGCCTGGCGCGTGGTGAGGCGCTGCAGTTGTGAACCCTGCTGGCGAACCTGATCCAGCAAGGCGGGAATGGTCAGGTGCGGCTCGCGGACGTGCAGGCAAACCAGGCCATCGTCGTGGCGAACCGACTCAACGCTGGGCAAGGCGCGCCATGCGTCCGTGCCGTTGCCATCGGCGCTGGTTTCGAACTCGACCACGTGATGCCCGCCCAGACGCTCGATGAGATCGGCGGGTGAACCCTCGGCGATGATCTGGCCGTGGTCCACTATGGCGAGGCGGTCGCAGAGACGCTCAGCTTCATCCATGTAGTGCGTGGTGAGCAGGACGGTGCCTCCGGAATGCTGAAAGGCGCGCACCAAGCCCCAGAGCTGGCGGCGGCTCTGCGGATCGAGGCCGGTGGTGGGCTCATCAAGAAAAAGAATTTTGGGATTGCCGACCAGTGCGGTGGCGACGGCGAGGCGCTGGCGCTGGCCACCGGAGAGCTTGCCCACCCATGCGTCAGCTTTCTCGCCGAGCTGCATTTCATCGAGCACTTCGGCGGAGGGCCGGGGCTGGCGAAAAAAACTGGCAAAGAGCTCGATGGTCTCGCGCACGGTGAGCTTTTCGGAGAGACGCGTTTCCTGCAGAGAGATGCCGATCCACTCGCGCAGCTCGCGGGAGTTCCTTTGCCAGGTGCGGCCGAGGATGGTGACTTCGCCGGAGGTAGGCGCGAGCAGGCCTTCGAGAATTTCGATGGTGGTGGTCTTGCCTGCGCCGTTAGGGCCGAGCAGGCCGAAGCATTCTCCGGTCTGGATTTCGAGACTCAGGCCACGCACGGCCTCGACTTTGCCGTCGTAGGTCTTGCGCAGATCACGGCACTGAATGGCGGCGGGCACCAGGAAATTGTACCGTGTCCGATCCTGGGTGACTTCAATCACCCGGAAGCGTGATGACAGGCACTGAAAAGCGACTGGCATGTGGCGCATCTTTTAGCCATTCCAAATCTCTATTGGCACGCCGGGTGAGCCACGGTCCGCGAGGACCGGGGTGACAGACTTCTTGCATGTGATTCCTGGCGGCGCCGCGGGACACTCGCAGTATGCCAGACGCTTCGTGTCCTAGGTTCGTTCACGGTCTTTCTGCACCTTATTTCTCGAAAGGAGCAATCCCTATGTTTGCACGTCTGCTGGAATTCAATCTGAAACCGGAAAAGAAAGAAGAATTCGTGCGGGTCATCAAAGATGAGATCGTGCCAATTCTGAAGAAGCAACCGGGATTTGTGGAGGTCCTGCCGTTCATCGAGGATGTGAAAGCGGAGAAGATGGTGACCATCAGCCTGTGGCAGAGCAAGCGCGAGGCGGAGCGGTATGCGCAGGAAGTGAGCCCTCGCGTGATTGACATCGCGAGGCCATATCTGACCACCAAAGTGGAAACAAAGAGTTACACCCTGGAAACCACGGTTTGCAAACACTTCGTCGAGGCACTGACGGCATAAGCGTGTGGGCCGTGGGCAATGCTTCCCGGGGCGAAAGCCCCGGGTTTTGTTTGTCCGGCTGAGAGTATGCGATGTGCGGTTTCTCACTGTTTGGTTCTCAGCGGTTGGTCGCAAAAAGATTTAGAATGGCAACCCTAATCAGCTTATGCGAGGCTCGAAATCCCTGCTTGCCATGCGACGCGGCTTTACCTGACAGCATTCCTCCTAACGCCCGTGCGTCGTTAAGAAACCACAGTTCTCAGTTCCAGTTCTCAGTCGCCGGTTCCAGAGTTTGATTGAGATCTGCGAACATTCAAGAAAGGATGCGCCTATGTTCCGCCGTACGATGCTGACGGTGTTTCTGGGCTGTGCGATTGCCAGTGCTCAGGAATCACGCCACTTCATCTTCCGCTACGGGTTCACGGTCAAGGACGTGCCCCAGGCAGAGCGGGTGCGGGTGTGGTTTCCGCTGGCGCACTCGGATGATTTCCAAGAGGTGAAAGTCATCTCTGCGACCGGGGACCTGCCTCTGAAAAAGACGAAGGAGTCAAAAGACGGAAATGAGATGTATTGCGCGGAGGGCAAAGCCAAGCAACCGGAGCTGCACTTCGAGGTCGCATACGATGTGGTGCGGCATGAGCGCCTGGTGCTGAACCGGCTGACGCCGCATCTGGCGGATGTGGCCTTGAATGAAAAAGAGAGGAAGGCCGATTTGCAGCCGGACCGATTGGTGCCGGTGAGTGGATTACCGGCGGAACTTGCGGCGAAGGTCACGGCGGGGGAGACCACGCCGCTCGAGAAGGCGCGAGCGATTTATGAATATGTACTGACCACGGTGCGCTATGACAAAACTGGCACGGGTTGGGGGCGCGGCGACGTGCTCTATGTTTGCGATGCCAAAAAAGGCAACTGCACGGACTTTCATTCGCTGTTCATCGCGATGGCGCGGTCGCAGGGGATTCCGGCGCGGTTTGAGATTGGCTTTCCTTTGCCGCCGGACCAGCATGCCGGAGAAATTCCCGGGTACCACTGCTGGGCGGATTTCTTCGAGCCGACGCACGGATGGGTGCCGGTGGATATTTCCGAGGCGTGGAAACATAAGGAGAAGCGGGATTATTTTTTTGGAGCCCACGATGCGAACCGGGTGCAGTTCAGCCTGGGGCGAGATTTGTTGTTGAGTCCGAAGCAGGATGGGGTGGCGCTGAATTATTTCATCTATCCGTATGTGGAGGTTTCCGGGAAGGCCTATGCGGATGTATCCAACTCGTTCTCGTTCGCAGATGTTGGAGGGATGACGGGGACGGAAAAGTGACTTCGGGCCGCTCGAGAGGAGACAGGCCAGGAAGAAGACTTTTCTTAAAGTAATACTTTAATGAGGTTCGGCAGCTTGCTGCTGCACCGGCTGTGTCTGCTCTTCTGGTTCAACGTTATGGCGGACATCGGCACCGCGAACCCAGAAGATGACATCCTCGGCGATATTGGTGGCGTGGTCGGCGACACGTTCGAGATTGCGCGCGACCAATAACGCATCCAAAGCCTGGCGGGTGATTACCGGCTGTTCATTCATGGTTTTTACCAGAGTGATGAAAGCGTCGTCTTTCATGCGGTCAACCACGTTGTCCATTTCGAGGACGGCCTGGGCCAGTTCGGCCTTGCCTTCGATGAAAGACTCGAGAGCGCGGCGAACCATGGCCGAGACGGCGGCAGCCATACGAGGAATATCCACGGGAAGATCAGCTTTGGGCAGCTCAACCAAATCCATGACGCGCTCGGCGATGTTGACGGCCTGATCGCCGACGCGTTCCAGATCGGAGTTGATCTTGGTGACGGCGAGAATGAAACGCAGATCCACAGCCATGGGCTGTTGCATGGCGAGCAGATCGAAGGCGAACTCGTCAATTTCGCGCTCGGCTTGATTGATCTGGCTTTCTCCCTCGAGCACCAGGTGGCAGCGCGTCAAGTCGCGTTCTTTGTAGGCCTGGCAAGCACGATCTACGGCTTGTTCGGCCAGTCCGCCCATGCGAAGCAAGCGAGCACGAAGTTCGTCCAATCCTTGATGAAAACGGCTGCGCATTATCCGAACCTGCCTGTGATGTAGTCTTCCGTCCGCTTGTCGGACGGGGTCGTAAAAATCTTCTCCGTTTTGTCGAATTCAATCATCCGACCCAAAAGGAAAAAGCCAGTGAACTCGGCCACGCGCGAGGCCTGCTGCATATTATGCGTCACAATGACGATAGTGAAGCGTTCTTTGAGGTGAAAAATCAGTTCTTCAATCTTGCCTGTGGAGATGGGATCGAGAGCGGAACAGGGCTCATCCATGAGCAGCACTTCGGGTTCGACGGCAAGAGCGCGGGCGATGCAGAGGCGCTGTTGCTGTCCGCCGGAGAGGCTGGCGCCGGACTTCTTGTGCATGGAGTCCTTCACTTCTTCCCAGAGCGCGGAGAGCTGGAGGGACTGCTCCACAATTCCAGCCAGGCGCTTCCTGTCGTGGAAACCGTTCAGCTTGAGCCCGGCGGCCACATTGTCAAAAATGGACATGGTAGGGAAAGGATTGGGCTTCTGGAAAACCATGCCGATGCGCCGGCGAATGGAAACGGCAGAGGTACCGTTGTACACGTCAAGTTCGCCGATACGGACGCGGCCAGCCGCACGTGCTTCGGGAACGGTTTCGTGCATGCGGTTGAGGCAGCGCACGAAGGTGGACTTGCCACAGCCGGAAGGGCCAATGATGGCCGTGGCGTGGTTGGCGGCAATGGTCATGTCAATGTCATAGAGCGCCTGGGTTTTGCCGAACCAGGCATTGAGCTTTTCGACTTGAATGCCGACACCCATAACTAATTCGCTCCCTTAAGCATACCTCGACTGGCGGCCACGCGGACGGCGCTCACGGAAAGCACAATCAGGATGATGAGAATCAGCGCGCCGGCCCAAGCCTGGCGGTGCCATTCGTCGAAGGGTGAAATGGCGTACGTGAAAATCTGCAGCGAAAGGGCCGCGGTCGGCTGGTTGAGCTTCCAGTTCCAATACTGGTTACCGAACGCGGTGAACAGCAAGGGTGCAGTCTCCCCGGCGACGCGCGCGAAAGCCAGCATCACGCCGGTGATCACGCCAGACGTAGCGGTGCGCAGGGTGATGGAAAGGGTAGTCCGCCAGCGCGACACACCGAGGCCATAAGCGGCCTCGCGCACAGCGTTCGGCACCAAAAGCAGCATCTCTTCGGTGGCGCGAGTGATGGTCGGAATCATCATGATGGCAAGGGCGACACCACCGGCCAGAGCAGAGAAATGGTGTTGCACGATCACGACCAGGGCGTAGGCCACAATGCCGACGATGATGGAAGGAACCCCGTTGAGGACATCGGCGGTGAAACGTATGACGTCGCCGAAGCGATTGCGGCCATACTCGGCCAAAAAGATCCCGGCGCCAATGCCAACAGGAACTCCCCCCACGCTGGCAATGGCCAAAATCAACACTGTTCCGGCAATTGCGTTGGCCATGCCGCCGCCGGGTTCGCCGACGGGCTTGGGAGTCTGGGTGAGGAATGCCCAATTGATCGAGCCGATTCCTTTAATCACCAGGTAAGCGAAAATGGCGCCCAGCGGCAACAGCACGAGGAGCACGCAGGCTACAGCGGCACTGGTCATGACCCAGTTCTTGGCGCGCCGCCAGAGGCTGACCGGAGTTGCAACCAAACCCGCACTTGGGGTGGTCTCAGGCATTGCTCCTCGCCGGAGTGCCGCGAGTGACAGTCCAAACTAGAAATTGCGCCAGAATGTTGACGATGATGGTGACGATGAAGAGCGCCAGACCGACTTCCACCAGCGAGCTGAGGTAGAGATCGCCGCTAGCCTCGCTGAACTCGTTGGCGATCACGCTGGCCATGGTGTAGCCGGGAGCAAAGAGCGAAGCCGAAATATCCGGGCGATTGCCGATCACCATGGTGACCGCCATGGTCTCCCCCAAGGCACGGCCCAGGCCCAGAATGATGCCGCCCATAATGCCCACGCGAGCGTTGCGTAGAACGCCGGTGCGGATCATCTCCCAGCGCGTGGCGCCCAGTGCCAGCACGGCTTCACGCTGCTGCTGGGGCACGGCGGTCATTACTTCGCGCGTGATCGAAGAGATGATGGGAATCACCATGATGGCCAAGATGACTCCGGCAGCGAGCATGCCAATACCGAAGGGTGGCCCCTCAAACGGTCCCTGAAAACCGAAGCGGTGAGTAACGGCGGAAGTCCACCCGAAATACTTTGCCAGCCAAGGCTCCGCGTAGAGCCGCAACAGCGGCACGAGCACGAAGATGGCCCACAAACCATAAATCACGCTGGGGATCGCAGCCAGCAACTCGGTGGTGAAAGCGAGCGGGCCGCGCAACCAACGAGGCGCCATCTCGGTGATGAACATGGCTACGCCAATGGCAAGAGGGACGGCAAGGACGAGGGCAAGGAAAGAGGATACGATCGTACCGTAAACAAACGGCCACGCGCCGTACTGGTCGTTTACGGGATCCCACTCGCTTCGAAAGAAGAATTTCACCCCGAAGGCGTGCCAGGAGAGGCGGGAATTCACGATCAGTTGATACAGAATCAGACCGACCAGAGCGAGCACACAGAGGCCGCAGGCCAGCATGGCGAAGTAAAAAAGACGGTCGGCCCAAGGCCGGCTGCGCATGCCAATGAGGGGCACTGAACGGGAAGACGCCGAAACCGCAACATTTTTTTTTTCAACCGGTTGCGGCCCAGGCAAGCGCGGCGCCCCCAAAGCTTGGTTTGCCATCGAAGGCAAGCTAGCAGAGTCATGTTACATGAGTGTTAAAATGGCGGTCGCCGTATTTTCCTCTCAGGGCAAACTTCACCGGAATTTGGCGTTGCAAGGCGATTTCTCCAGATTCCGCTTCACTGGGTTGCCTACTTTTTTATAGCGCAGGTACACGATGCTCGATCGCAAGCAAAGTCACTCCATTTTCGCCAGTCTTGAGCGCCAGCTGGACAAGCTGGCGAAGAAGCCGGCTTCAAAAAACATTCACAAATTTCGTACGTATGGCCGCCGCGTCGAGACCATTCTTTCTGAACTGGGGCCCGATGGGCGGCCCTTGCAGAAGAAACTGCTGAAACAGTTGAAGCGTTTGCGGAAGAAAGCGGGGCGCGTCCGGGATTTGGATGTCCAGGTGGCCACCCTGCGCAGCCTGAAGATCCCGCAGGAGCCGGCGCATAAAGTGCAACTGTTTCGGGTTCTGGCAGAGGAGCGCGACAAAGACGAGAAGAAAATTGTTGACGCGTTCGACAAGAACACGGTGCGCAGCCTGCGGCGGCGGCTGAAGCACGCCAGCCGTGAAGTGGACACCGGCGGCGCAAAAGATCCGCTGATAATGGCTCTGGCGGAGCTGGCGCAGCTGGGACGCGACCACTTGGCACTGACGGAAAAGACGCTGCATCAGTATCGCGTGGCGGGCAAGCGGGCACGCTACCTGGCGGAGGTCGCGGGCAAGAGTTCCGCGGCCGACCAGATGATCAAGCAGCTTAAGCATATGCAGGATGTGATTGGCGACTGGCACGACTGGCTGAAGCTGACCGAACGCGCCGAGGAGCTCTTTGGCAGCTCGCAGGAGTCGGCGCTGGTGGCGGCGTTGCGGAACATCACGCGCGCGAAATTTCGCCAAGCCGCGGAGGCGCTGACAGAGATGCGGGCGCAGCTGGCGGAAGGCAAGGCTGGCCGTAAAGGGCCGACGCGGCAGTTGGCGAAGGCGGAAGCTGCGGTGGCGTAGGGCAGTGTCATGCTGGGGGAGTTGAAGCACGCCTGCGGATTGCAGAACCTAGGGATTCCTCTTCTGCGCTTCTCGGAATGACCGGACGGTCGATCCCCATCTACTTTTCACTATCCAGCATGGCCATCTGGCGCGCCTCGTAACGGGTGCCGGCTACCTGCTCCGCCGGAACCGCGGCTTCGATCGCCGCTAAGTCCTCGGGCGAAAGCTGCACCTTCAGCGCGCCGAGTGACTCGGTGAGCTGGGCGCGAGTGCGGGCGCCAATCAACGGAATAATTGTCTCTCCCTTCGCCAGCACCCAGGCGATCGCCAATTGAGAAGCCGTAACTCCCTTCTTTGTCGGAATATCGCGCAGCGACTGCACCAGGCGTTCATTGCGTGCACGATTGTCGCCGGTGAAGCGCGGCAAGTGCGCGCGGAAGTCGTTACGGGCAGCGGGAATTGAACCGCTCAACAGTCCACGGGAAAGGACTCCGTAAGCCGTAATGGCGACGCCCAGTTGCTGCAGCGCCGGAAAGATCTGTTTTTCAGGCGCACGGCTGACGAGCGAATACTCGATCTGGAGGTCACTGATGGGGTGCACGGCGGCGGCGCGGCGAACCGCTTCCGCTCCCATCTCAGAAAGCCCGACATAACGAACGTAGCCTGCCTTGATCATTTCGGCGATAGCACCCACGGTTTCCTCGACCGGCACCTTGGGATCGAGGCGCGCCGGGCGATAGATGTCAATGTGTTCCACGCCCAGGCGCGTGAGCGTGTAGGCAAGAAAGTTTTTCACTGCGACAGGGCGGGCGTCGGTCCCGTTCCAGCTTCCGTCGGGGGCGCGCAGCCCGCCGAATTTGACGGAGATCAAGGCCTTCTCGCGGCGGTCTTTCAGGGCACGGCCGATGAGCATTTCGTTGTGGCCCATGCCGTAAAAGTCGCCTGTATCGAGCAGATTGATGCCGTGGTCGAGGGCAGAGTGGATGGTGGCGATGCTCTCGTTTTCGTCGGCAGTACCATACATTCCCGACATGCCCATGCCGCCGAGGGCGAGGGGAAAGACTGCCGGGCCAGTCGCGCCGAGCTGGCGGGCGGTTGGAAGGCTGGTGCTCACGTGAGGCTCCTCGATAGGTGCGGTGCAAAATCGCGGGTGACGATGTTTCGATTCAGATTTCCGCCTGAGGTTGCAATTTGGGGGTCGCGATCGTGAATCCCTTCACCACTCAGCGCTGAGACGCTAGTCCTCAAGCCTTCCCTGCTCGCGTAAACTGTCTTTCTCAACTTATGCCGACGTTCGCTGCTGTTGATATCGGATCCAATTCCGTGCGGCTGAAAATCGCGCGCCTGGCCGGGCGGCAGTTGCGCGAGATTGGGGAAGACCGCGAGGTCACGCGTCTGGGCGAGGGAGTGTTCGGCGGCGGGTTTCTCTCGCCAGATGCAATGGCCAATACGGTGAAGGTACTGCGGCGTTTTCATCGCGCCGTGCAGCGCGCGGGCGCGGATTCGGTTTACGTGGTGGCAACCAGCGCGCTGCGGGACGCGCGCAATTCGCAGGCCTTTCTGGAGTGGGTGCGCTCGGCTACGGGATGGGAAGTGGAAGTCATTTCCGGGGTGGAAGAGGCGCGGCTTATCCATCTGGGGTTGACTTCGAGGCTGCGAGTGAACGCAGCGGTCGCCCTGATGGTGGATTTGGGCGGCGGCAGTTGCGAGTTGACGATTTCAAACGCCGGGCACATCCGCGAGACGGTGAGCCTGCCCCTGGGCGCTGTGCGGCTAACGAATGAATTCCTGCCCCACGATCCGCCGCGCAAGCAAGAGCTGCAGCGGCTGCGCGGATTTGTGACGCGAGAAATCGGGCGAATCGAAGAACGAATCACGCGGGCGCGCCCGAAAGCCGTGATCGCAACTTCCGGAACGGCAGAGTCGCTGGCGGCGGTGTGTCGCGGTCTTTATCACACCGAAGGACGGCGGGCGAGCACAGTTTCCCGCCTGCAGATGCGACGAATTGCCAAGCTGCTGGCGCGCCTTCCGCTGAACGAGCGGCGCAAACTTTCAGGAGTGGGCCCCCGGCGGGCCGAAATTGTGATCGCGGGCGCTTTGGTCTATTCCGAACTGCTGGAAAAATGCCGATTGGGCGGATTCCGCTATTCTCCGCTCGGGCTGCGCGATGGATTGCTGGCCCAGATGGCGGCTGAGTACGACCGCAGCACGCGATCGCGAAAGCAGATCGAATCGGAGCGCTGGGACTCGATTCGCGCCGCCGTGGCTCATTATCACATTGACCTTGACCACGCGCTGAAGGTACGGGAATCGGCGATGCAGCTGTTTGCCGCGTTGAAATCCGTGCATCGCCTACCGCCGGAATATCGGGAGTGGTTATCGGCGGCGGCGATGCTGTATGAGGTTGGCGATTATGTTAATCGCAACGGCCGGCACCGGCACACGCACTACATCATTGCGCACTCGGAGATTCTGGGATACACGCCGCAACAGCGCCGCATTATTAGCGCGATCGCGAGATACCTGGGTAAATCGCGGCCGACGCCGGGCGACGCGCCCATGAAGGGATTGAGCCCTGACGATCAGGAATCAGTGCGAAAAGCTTCTTTGCTGCTGCGGCTGGCGCGGGCCCTGAACCTGAGCCGCAGCGGCGCCATCAGCAAAACCCGGGTGCAGGCGCGCGATGGCAGCGTGGAAATTATGGTGACGGCAAGGGCACGGGCCGGCGTGGATTTGGAATTGTGGGCGGTGGAAAAAGAAGCGGGCTACTTCCGCGAGACCTTCGGGCGCGAGCTTTCGGTTGCGGCAGAGTAGAGCGTGCGAACCACTTTCGGCGTCAGGCACCAGTGCAGCGTGGCCGTATTGCGGCCCATTTCCACCTTTGCGATTGCGCCTTTTTTGAGATCTAGTGCGGCTTCGCATCCACTTTCGCTGATCGAACGGCCAAGGAATTCGCTGAGATTAGGATTGTGGCCCACCACCATAATGGCTTCGTACCGGGAATATTTGTCTAATAAGCGGCGGAAATCCGCGAAGATGGCGCTGGGACGAAGAGCGTCCTCCAGCTGCAGCTTGCCTTCGTAACTGAGTTCGTTGCCGACGAGAGAAGCGGTTTGGGCCGCGCGTTTCAGCGGGCTGGAAATAATGACGTCGACGTGAACGTCGAGCGCGGCCAGGGCGCGGCCCACATATCCGCATTGTTCGATGCCGGCTTTGTCCAATGCACGCTTTTCGTCTTTGCGGGGATTGGCAAAGCTTACTCCGGCATTGGCGTGGCGCAGGAAATAGATGATCATGCGGAGCTATCGTTCCTTTCCTACGGCTGCCCTGCGGCGAGTGTGAACGCGCGCAGCGGCGAATGGGATGTTTTGCGCCTGCTGCTTGCCTTCGGCGAGCGCCACCAGAAATTCCTGCGAGTTAAAAGCCGCGGCCGGCGGAGGAGCTTTGCGCTTGCCTTGCGCCTGCCAGGTGCGGATATAACTGCCATCTTTCTGAAGCAGGCGGGTTTTCAAGTTGTCGGCGAGGTAAGCGTCGAGAATTTCGTGGCGGACGCGCTGCAGCAGCAATTCATCCTTCACGGGGAAGATGACTTCCACGCGTTCGTAGAGATTGCGCGGCATCCAGTCGGCGCTGCCCAGATAAACTTCTTCCTCGCCACCGTTGGCGAAGTAGTAGATGCGGCTGTGCTCGAGAAAGCGGCCCACGATGCTGCGCACGCGAATGTGATCACTTACGCCGCGCATGCCGGGCCGCAGAGCGCAGATGCCGCGCACGATCAGATCAATTTCCACACCCGCCTGGGAGGCCTGATACAGCGCGGTAATGATGTGCTTATCAAGCAGCGCGTTCATCTTGGCGATGATGCGCGCCGGGCGGCCATGCCGCGCGTGCTCAGCTTCGCGGGCAATCAGCCCGAGACAATGCTCGGCCAGATCGAGCGGCGCAACGAACAAGGGGTTGTAGTTGGGGTGCTCGGAATAGGCGGTCAGAAAGCTGAAAACTTCGTGCATGGCGGCGGTGAGGGCCGGGTCTGAAGTGAGCAGGCTCAGGTCGGTATAAATTCGCGCCGTGTTCACGTTGTAGTTGCCGGTGCCGAGATGGCCATAGCGGCGGATGACGCCATCGGGATCGCGGCGCACCAGCAGCGACATCTTGCAATGGGTCTTCAGGCCTACCAGGCCGTGAAAAACCTGCACGCCGGCATCTTCCAGATCGCGCGACCAGCGGATGTTGGAGTCTTCGTCGAAGCGCGCCTTCAACTCGACCACGGCGGTGACTTCTTTTTTTTCGGCGGCGGAAATCAGCGCAGGGACAATCAGGGAGTGCTCGCTCGTGCGGTACAGAGTCTGCTTGATGGAGAGCACGCGCGGATCGGCGGCGGCCGATTCAATGAAGGAAACGACGGCGTCGTAGGAATCGAAGGGATGGTGCAACAAAACATCGTGCCGCCGCAGTTCCTCAAACAGGTCCTGCGATTTGGCGGTGAGCCGCAGTTCCCGCGGGATAAAGGGCTTGAATTTCAGCTCCGGATGCTCGGTCTGCTCGTAAATGTTGAACAGGCGGGAAAGATTCACCGGCCCGTTTACAGAAAACACCTGCCAGGGATCGAGCTCGAAGTTGATGCGCAGGCGCTCGATGATTTCGGGATCGGCATCGGCTTCAATTTCCAGGCGAACGGCATCGCCCTTACGGCGGTTGTGGAGCTCGGTGCGCACCGATTCCAGCAGATTGCGCGATTCTTCCTCCGCCAGATAAAGATTGCTGTTGCGCGTCACGCGAAAGGCGGCCGACGAAACGATGTCGTAGCCGTGATACATGCGCGAGGCGTGGTAGGCCACAAGATCGGCCAGAAAGATAAAGTCCACCGTACCTTCGGCGGGAAGGCGCACGAGTCGCGGCAGAGCGCGGGGCACCGTGACCACGCCAGTGTAGGTCATGGATGAACGGCGGCGGCGGCGCAAGAGAAAGGCAAGACAAAGGGCTTTGTTGATGACGCGCGGAAAAGGGTGGGCGGGATCTACAGTTACCGGCGTGAGCAGAAGGTCGAGCTCGCGTTCGCAGTATTCTTCCACGAAGGCGCGGGCCGTGGAATCGAGCTCGTGCAGGCTGAGAACGCGAATTCCATGCGAGGACATTTGCGAGCGCAGACTTTCGTTCCAACAGCGATACTGCTCTTCCACGAATTCATGGGTCATCCGCGACAAGACGTCGCGCTCTTCGCCGAGGGTAAGGCCGTCGGGGCTGGCCTCGGTGTAGCCATCTTCGATTTGCTGCACCAGCCCGGCGACGCGGACCTCAAAGAACTCATCGAGATTGCTGGCGCTGATGGCCAGGAACTTGAGGCGCTCGAGCAGCGGGTTGTTTTCGTCCTGCGCCTCTTCTAAAACGCGCTGGTTGAAGGCCAACCAGGATGCTTCGCGATTGATGTAATAGGCGGGATTCTCCAGGGAGATACGAGGCATAGCAGAGTCTTCTACCGGCGCTGAAATTTACAGGCTCATTCCTGAATTGGGAAACTCGGGGAACCAACCGCGCGAGCTGCTTCGTGCAGTCAATCCGAACAAAGTGCCAATCCACAGTATAAGCCCAGAAAACAAAAAAGCGGCGGGCGCCAATTCCCCGCCGGGCGCCCGCAACTTGCAGTTCAGCAATAACTTGCCAACTACGGCAAATAATAGCGGAACGACGTCAGGAACATGTTCTCGGTGCCGCTCGGGTTCTGTCCAGGAGGCGAACCATGCCAGGTATTCCGCGTGATATAGGAATACTGCGGCCCAAATTGGAGACGGCCCATGGGACCGTTGTAAATGCGATACCAGAAACCGGCTGTTCCCTCGATCAGTTCACGAGTATCGGCCGTGCAGTTCGCCAGTCCGCCAGGCAGAAAGCCCTGCGAGGACGTGGGGAACATGCCGCCGGTAGCCGTGCCGGGCACGGTTTCCGCCAAGCAACCGGTGTTGGCGAGCAGCGGAGAGCCGTAGCCAACGCCCTTGCCGGTGGAGTTGACGAAGGCGGTGCGGCCGGCGTACTCCGAGCCGACGTTGAAATAAACATCCATGCGCTTGCTGTGGGCTTCCAGAGTGCCCAGGCCCTGGAAAGAGCGAATGGGAGCCAGCGTGCCATCGGGACGGACGGTCGCGTCTGCCAGTCCGGCGGTGCCGTAGCGGCCGATGCCGTCGCCACCCAGGAAGTGGACCCCGAAGTCGAGATGCTTGGTGACCGGCATGCGGAGATTGGCGCCAACGCCGCCGGCGGTGCGCGTGTCATTGAACGCGCCCGAAGCCGATGCGGGAGTCGCGGTGGCGTTAGGGAAAACGCGATCGCGGAACTCGCTCACCACGCCGAAGATTTCGTAGTGGCCCCAGCCCGGCTCGAAAGCGGTCTTCACGACGAAATCGGGCATGTAGTTGAAGGAATAAGTGGCGGCCGGATTGTAAAGTCCACCGCTGGTTCCGGCCGAGCCGACGACGAAGTTATTCGAGTTGCCGTGGAGGGCCACCGTGGTTTGCGGGTTCTCCACCGAGAAACCAAACCAGGCGCGGTTGGAGAAGTTCTTGGTAATCCGGAAGCCTTCCTGCCTTGCCCAGCTGAAGCCGACGTTATATTGCGGGTCAATGGTCATCGGCAGCGCTTCGCTGCGATTGTCCAGGCCCTTCTTAGTTTCCGTGACTAAACTCCACATCTGGCCGCCGGTGAAGCTCCAGCCGTTACTCAGAACAGCCTGACCCCACGCTTGGCGCTGGCGGAGGCTGTAGCTGTTGCTTTCGTTGTTGTTAGAGGTGGTGGCGGCGGAAAGGAAGTCGGCTTCGACATAGCCGCTAAAAGTTGCGCTCTTGAGCTTTCCCTGCGCCAGCATGCTGATGCGCGACTGACGTCCGGAGGCGAAAAACTCGGACATGTTGTCAGCGGTTGCGCCCGGCATCGGAATCGAGTTAAACGGCGTGTTGATGTCCGAGCCGAGGGCGTGTTGGCGCCACACGGTTTCTGCCGCCAGGAAACCACCCGGAGTAATCGTGATTCCTTTGTAGTGGATCGCCATCGGACTCTCCATTCCGGAGATATCCTTTTGGGTCTCCTGCAGGGTCAACGCGGTGTTGGTGACGTTGCCTTTGAGGTCAGCGACGTCGCCGCGCAACGCGGTGACCGCCTGGCCCTGTTGGGCAGCCTGGGCAGCGGCATCATCGGCCCGGCCTTTGGCTTCCACGGCCGCAGCCTGCGCCTGCTGGATGGTCTGGTCCTTTTGCTGCAGCTGCATTTTCAGATCATTGATCTGCTGCTGCTGCGCCGCGAGAGCATCACGCAGGGCCTGCACGTCCTGCATCGTAACGGCCGGTTCAGCCGGTTTGGCCCGGTGCTTTCTGGGCTTGGCCGTCGTACTCTCTGTTTGTGCCAGGGCTGTAACCGCCAACAGCGGAATTACACACCACCTCAGAACACACTTCATCGTCGCTCCTTTTTGCCGCGATAGTCGTCTGAACTCTTGCCGCCGAATGCGCAGAGAGACTTAATGCACTTGCTTGACCGTTTCCCGAACTTTGTCCGCAACATTGGCGGGCAAAGGGGCGTAGTCCAGCTGGGCCGTCATTTTTTCCCCGTCATTCAGCATCCAGTTAAGGAAATCGGCGAGGATTTTACCTTTCATTGGATCTTTGCCCTGGATCGGCACCAGCAGCCAGGTGAAACTGGAAATCGGGTAAGCCTGCTTGCCGGGAGCGTTGGTAATCGAAACCCGGAAGTCGGCAGGCATGTCCTTAACAGAGGCAGCCGCGGCCGTCGCCCCGTCCAGGGTCGCCTTGACCCATTCGCCGGCGGCGTTCCTGAGGACGCCGTACGGAATGTGGTTCTCGACCGCGTAAATCAGCTCGATATAGCCGAACGAGCCTTCCATCTGGCGGATCATTCCCGCCACACCCTCGTTGCCTTTCGCCCCGAGTCCGACCGGCCACTTCACCGAAGTTCCCTTGCCCACCTGGCTTTGCCACTCCGAACTTATTTTGGACAGATAGTCGGTGAAAATGTAGTTGGTGCCGCTGCCATCGGAGCGGTGTACCACGATGATGTTCTGGCTGGGCAGCTTGACCCCTGGGTTGTCCTGTGTGATGGCCTTGTCGTTCCAGTTTGTGATGTGGCCGAGGCAGATGCCCGCCATGGTCTGCGGAGAGAATCGCAAATCACCGGACACACCGGGAACGTTATAGGCCGGCACCACCGCACCCAACACGGTGGGAATATGCAGGATCTTGACTTTCGCCTGCTTCAGCTGTTCGTCGGACATAGGACCGTCGCTGGCTCCGAAATCCACGGTTTGCGCCAGGACCTGGCGAATTCCACCGCCACTTCCGATGGATTGATAGTTGATTTCGATTTCCGGGTGCATCTTGTGATACTCGCTGAACCACTTCGAGTACATCGGATAAGGAAAAGTTGCGCCCGCCCCATTCAGTGTGGTCTGCCCCAAGGCGGGTAACGCCAGAGCAACGCACAAAAGCGCAAGTCGAAGCTTCACCGATATCCCTCCTGAAAATTGAGTACACGTGTTTCTACGTGCCCCATGTTACAGGCCTGTTACAAAGCCATGAAATTCTGGTGAATCCCCAACAGGTAGTTAGACTTAGCGGTGCGGCGAGGAATCGAAACCGGTCGCATCCAGGCGGGCGATTTCGCGGGCGAAGAGCGGATTACGGGGAAACTGATCGCGAAGCCCGGCGAGCACTTGGCGGGCCTGCGCCATGTCCTTATCGCGAACGTAAGCGATGGCCAGCAGAATCCTCGCGAAGGGTGCCAGGTAGTAGCCTTTTTGCGCGGTGAGCCGGAGCTCGGCGATGCCCGCGGCTTTATCGCCGGGAAGTCCGCCCAGACGCAGAATCCAGCGAACCGGCGCGGCCATGCTGCCAATGATGTACTGGCTGACGCCGGAGGCCAGGTGCGCGTCATAACAGGTGGGATCCACGGCGAGCAACTGGTGGGCCCAGTCGGCGGCCTGTCGCGTGTCGTGCAGGGAAGCGAGATTGCGCTTCTCGATCAGGGCTTCGTAGTCGGAGCGCAGCCCGGTGGAGAGCGTCATGGCAAACAGCGCATCCCGGTCTTTGGGATTGCTGGCCAACCGAATCTTGGCCCGCTGTTCCGCAGCATCAAGGGCGGCATTCAGGCGGTCGCGGACGGCGGGATCGGGGGCAAGCTTCTTGTGGCTCTGGAAATTGTGATCGTTCTCAAAGAACTGATACTCCAGCACTCCGAGCCGGTCGAGTTCCGAGAAAAGCAAGCCTGCGGCGTCGCAGGCAGGAGCCAAGGGATCATCCGGATGTGACTGCTGGAAAGAGGCAAAGACCTGGTGCGCCCCTTCGAAGTTGAGGTCGTAGAGCAGAAGAAAACCCTGGTCCAAAGTGGGACTCAGGCTGGCAGGCGGCTCGGCCGCGCCAGCGCCATAACTCATGGCCAGAACAAGTGCTACCCCAAAGGCAATGCGGCACCAGCGAAGAGAGCTCATGCGGCGGATGCGCTCCTTTGAGCAATGCCTTGTTTTCTTGCCATTGTTCTCTCCGGCCCGCGATTATTCACCTGTATAGCATAGATGCTACTGGGCCCAGTGAGTTTGTCGAGCTTGTAAAATGATTGTCACGCTTCAGTACCCTGTAGAGTTTTGTCCGAAACGCAGCCCTTCCACAAGGTATCTTTTGGACGCAGTTGTCCTACCGGAGGGACACGTTACCACTTCGTGAAGGTTACCGCTACTGCTAAGATTCGGCTTCCCGGAGACAAATTCCCACAGGGATGCGGGGTCAGGGATGCTTGCGCAGTTCATCCACTTGCACGGGATTGACTCGATCGGCCCGGCGCAGGATTTCGATTACCATCCGCCTGTATTCATCCCTGTTGACCACCCGGTGAGCGACGAGCATTACGGCTGATGAGGTGAAGAGGGTATCGTCCCAACGTTCGAGGTAGATCGTGTAGGCCTGTTTCTCGTCATCCACCGTGTAGTGAAAAGGCTCGCCAAGCACGAGCATGAGCGGGAAGTTCAGTTTGGCGGCGTCGTGAACGTGGAATTCATCTGCCACCACCTGGCAGGCCATTCGAAAAAGAACCTGCGGCTTCTCTTGAGGCAGCGGGAGATTCTGCGGGTTTTTGACGGTAATCTGCGACCATGCGCAGGAACTGCTCAGCGCGGCGATCCC
>Ga0335081_10004244_pt1 | contig 22624 bp, 12 predicted proteins | sample Lox_Sample_35_FD_206713 | JGI IMG/M metagenome (GOLD analysis project Ga0335081, IMG submission 206713) | Soil microbial communities from Loxahatchee National Wildlife Refuge, Florida, United States - Lox_Sample_3.5 | ecosystem: Environmental > Terrestrial > Soil > Wetlands | place: USA...
TGGCCAGTCACGTTGGATTGGGCCGGGCTGGTGTTGTTGGGTGAATTCGGATCCACCTCCGCCAGGAAAATGGTGTCTGTCGGCTTGCGAATATCGGAAAGCTTGGTCTGCGGCACTCCGGTGATGCGTGTGCCAAAATTGACACACAAGCGTCCGTTTTCCCCGTACATGAAGAATGCGCGGTTTGCGTTGGGCAGGGGCTTGTTGTAGGGAGCTGTGGGGTTGTTCGGATCGGCCGCACCGGGGCAGGAAAAAATCGTCGCCGTGCCGGGCAGGGGCGGATCTTTTGCCAAGTAAAAACTCACCAACGTCGGTTGCCCCACATAGCCGGCCACTTGGTTATACCAAGCAAAGTCATAGTTGTCTGTTTGGGTGGGAGATCCATGGAAGTTTATGGTCTGCAGGGTGTCACCTTCATCCGGGACAGAATCCACATTGTCATCAGTATACATATGAAAAGCCAATCCCCATTGCCGCATGTTGCTCAGGCACTTTATTGTCTGCGCCCTTTGCTTGGCGGCGGCCAGCGCCGGCAACAGAATCGCGGCGAGCACGGCAATGATGGCAATGACCACCAGCAGTTCAATCAAGGTGAAAGCGCGCCGACACAACCGGGAATCAATCTCAATATCCGGTAAAAATTTCCCGCCAACCGCCCTGCTGTTTTCAGACTTCTGCTTCATGCACCTGACAAAACTCAATTGCTTCCGTTTCCATTCCGACTCGCGGTCCCTCACTGCTGATGTTTTCGCATGGATTTCGGATGCTGGCAAGCCTTTCCCGAAAAAATTGTTCACAATTTGCCCGGAGTTTACCCGGCTGCGACCGGTTCGACACATAACCCGCACCGCGACAGGGAAAAGCACTTCTCCTCCGTAAAACCGGAATTTGAGATGGGGAGAAACCAGTCTGGTTTCAACTCCGGGCGCTGATGGTAGCCGTCGGCGCTGCAAGCATGCACTCGTAAAAAAAGCGGCCATTGCTGGCCGCTTGGGGAAAGCGCTCCCGGTTATCTATCCCGGTTGGGATTCCAATAAATGTCGCCATTTCTGGCTTCCTCACGATTCCCAAGGGATTGATACCCGTTGGTCACATAGTAACAATTGTAGTAGGCTGCGTGGCCGTCGAGAAAACCAATAATGCCGCCCTTGCTGTGACGCCCTGCGAAGTAGTCGCAGCGCGCCGCCGGATAGGTGCCGCTGTTACGTCCACCCTCGATGGTCGGGCTGAAGGTGGCATCAAACATAAAGACCTGTGCGGCGGGGAATTTGATGTCGGTCATTTTAGGCATACCCGGCCAAAAAGGCGCATTGCCGATCACGCCATTCTTGATATCGCTTTTGAGTTTAAGGTCCAAATCCATTACATAGGAGAAAATGCCGTAAACTCCGCCGGCAAGAAATCCGGAAGCGGAAGTTAAATCGTCCTGGCTGAATTGTGCCGCCGGACAAAGCCACATTTTCCCCTTGTCGTTGCCCGGGAATGGGAATTTTACCTGAACATTCGCCCCGAGTTGTTCATAGTAAAATGACAACGGGTGATCGCCGGCCAGCGGTGTCAAAACCGTAAACCATGCCACCGGATCTTCCGGGGAAGCGGGTGTAGGAGTATGTGCACCGCCATAGCCATTGTCCGGAGCATACTGGCCATAACCCGTGGAAGTCGGCATCATGGTACCGTCACAAGGAATGCAATCGCCGGCGTCACCGGCATAAACTTGTTGCGCTATTCCCCACTGATGCAGATTGGAAGTGCAGTTGATGGTTTGTGCTCTCCGCTTCGCCGCCGCCAGCGCGGGCAGCAAAATCGCCGCCAGCACGGCAATGATGGCGATGACCACCAGCAGTTCAATGAGAGTAAATGCTCCCCGGGGCGAACGGATGGCGGGGTTATGGAGAATCTTTGTCCGGCTGGCTGCGCCGCTTTTCAAGTTGGCCTTAATCATACAACGAGTTCAATCCAAGCTCTCTTCTGTCCCCGTGTTTCCAACCAACATCCGACCACCACGCTTGTTCGCCACCGATTTTACCGACGGCTTGCAACGGCTGGCAAGAGCTTTCCGCAAAAGTTGTTCACATTTTCACCGAACCAATGAAATCATAACTCTGCTTCGGAAGTGAAGCAAGCATTTTGGGTCATAATTTATGGTGGCTGCGCTGCTGCCGAGGCGCACGGCAGTGCCGCGGCGCCGCCGCCACCGAAGTCAGATGCTGCCGTGTTCGCCGTTGCTTGCCGGGCGCTTTCTATGACAAACTGGTGCCGGGAAAGCTGCCGGAAGCGGTTTGCCATTGAAAAACTGGAGGCGCCGCTCATCATGCTGGTGGAATGAAGGACAGGAACCACCAATTCCGAGTGAAGTGCCTGATTTATGCGGGTTTGGGGTTGATCACGCTGCGTCTTTACCTGCCGTTATTGCATCACGGTTTCCTGGCATATGATGACCAGCAATATGTGACGGACAATCCCCGCGTGCAGGCCGGTTTAACGTGGGCCGGCTTGGTCTGGGCTTTCGGTTTTCACGCCGGCAACTGGCATCCGCTGGCCTGGCTCTCGCACATGCTCGATTGCCAGCTCTACGGGGCGAGGGCGGGCGGCCATCACCTGACCAGTGTGCTGTTGCATGTCGCCAGCACGTTGCTTTTGTTTTCGGTTTTGAACCGGATGATGAACCTTCGCCGCGATGACCCGCCGCCACTGGTCAATCCGTCATCACGGGAAGCCAAACAGCCGGCTAACGCAGCTTTAACGGCTGCGGTCCCGGAGGCAGGCGCGATGTGGCGAAGCGCAGCGGTCGCGGCCCTTTTTGCCTGGCACCCGCTGCATGTCGAGTCGGTGGCGTGGGTCGCGGAACGAAAAGATGTGCTCTGTGCCTTTTTCTGGATGCTGACGTTTTCATTATACGTGCATTATGCCGCCAGACCGACAACCGCCCGTTACCTTTTTACTCTCGGCTCATTCGTCCTTTGCCTCATGTCAAAGCCGATGGGGGTGACTTTGCCGTTCGTGCTGCTGTTGTTGGATTACTGGCCACTGAAGCGATTTACGATTGACGATTTACCCGTCCTCCGTAGCAATACTGCGGAGGGTGGACGATTGACGATTTTTCGGCTGGTTTGGGAGAAAATTCCTTTCCTGATTTTATCACTGGTTGGCTGTGTGCTGACGCTTCGGGCGCAGGAAGTGGCGATTGTCTCCACCGCCGGGCTGTCGGTTGCCAAGCGGGTTGCCCATGTATCTGTGGCTTACAATCACTATCTCGCCACGATGTTCGTTCCGCGCAATCTGGCCGTTTATTATCCCTATCAACTCCATCTCCCGGACGCGAGCATCGCGTGCGCCGTCGTGGTGCTCGGGCTGATAACGGTGTTGGCAACAGCCAATCTTCGGCGGCGACCGTATCTCATGGTGGGTTGGTTATGGTATCTGGGCACGCTGGTGCCGGTCATCGGGCTGGTGCAGGTGGGTGACCAGGCTTGGGCCGACCGTTACACCTACTTGCCGTCGGTGGGCCTGTTCGTGGCCGTTGTCTGGTTTGCGGCTGAAATCATCAAAAGCCGGTTGGTTCTGCAAATCGCGTCCGCTCTTGTAGCAGCGGCAATGCTTGCCATGACTTCGGCGCAAATCAGCTATTGGAAGGATACACGCACGTTGTTCGAACACGCCAGAGAAGTCACGCCGCGGAATTACATGGCCATCACCATGCTGGGCAGTCTGCTGGCCAACGAACATAAATACGATGAAGCGATCGCGTATTATCATTTGGCCTTGCATTATCAACCTGCTTTTCCCGAAGCCCATTTTTATCTTGGGGCGGCGCTGGATGAGCAGGGCAAATTGGATGAAGCCCTGGCCGAGTACCAAAAAGCGCTCTGGTTCAAACCCACCCAGGAACAGACCCACATCTTCATGGGCATGGCTCTGGGCAAACAAAAAAAATATGACGAGGCGATTGCGCATTACACCGCCGCTTTAAAACTCAATCCTGATTCCGCCGTCGCCGAGAACAATCTCGCCCGGATCTATCACTCCCAGGGTAGGCTTGATGCGGCCATCGAACATTACCGAGCTGCCCTGGAGATAGATCCCAAGTTGGCACTGGCCCACAACAATCTGGGCATTTTACTCATCCAAAAGGACCAGCTAGCCGACGGCACGCGCCAACTGCGCGAAGCCCTGCAATTGGACCCGACGAATTCGGAGACCCGGTTGAATCTGGGCTTTGCCTTGAACCAGCAAAATCAGTGGTCGGAAGCGGTCGGACTCTTTACCAATGTGGTGCGCAACGATTTGCCCGATCCGCGGGCGCACTACGAATTCGCCGTGGCGCTGGCCCACGTGCACAAGACGCGCGAAGCCAGGAGCCAATACGCCAGCGCCCTCCTGCTCCAACCCGATTTTCCCGATGCTTTGGACGGGCTGGCATGGATTTTGAGCACCGACACCAACCGGGATTTCCGCAACGGCGCGGAGGCGGTCAAGATGGCTTGGCGCGCCTGCGAATTGACCGGAAGCAAGGACCCGGCGAAATTGAAAACGCTCGCCGCCGCTTATGCCGAAACCGGCCGGTTTGCTGAGGCGATAAACACGTTGCAGAGTGCAAAAGACTTGGCAGCCAAAGCCAACCGGCCGGAACTGGTGAACCAGTGCACGCTCATGCTGGATCATTTCCAGAAGTCTGAACCGTGGCGCGAGCGGTGAGCGGCTCGAGACTCCGATACCGGGAGTCAGGACGGGGAGCGCACGCGCCCTCGCGGAAAACTTCGGGCGCACTGGAAATTTCAAATATTCTGACCTGGACGTGCGCCCAAAGAATGGACGCGGGGCGCCTCCAGGCACACCCGAAGCGGGTGTGCTCCACAATGTCGGTTATACGCTCGAGAATTCCGAGACGTGTATCCCGTCGAACATAAATAAGGGCGGCCAGGGGTGGCCGCCCTTGAATTTCCCGCCAAACCGTTACGGATGGTACAACCGGAAGAACATCGTCTTGCCGGACGCGGTATTGGTGATGAACCCGCTGCTGGCGCCGGAGATGGTGGTGTAAGGCCCGGTGACGTTGACTGCGGACTGCAAGTTGAACGAAGAATCACTCCACGTGAATGTGACGTTTCCGCCCGAGAAGACCGCATTCAGTGGAATCGGCGAGGGCAAGTTGGTTACGACATCGGCCCAACGGGTGACGCCAACAGACCAGGTCGTATTGAAGCCGTACATCACGCCGGTGACGGTATAAGCATGACCGGGCAGAGTTTGATTCGTAGTGTCCAGGTCCAGGTCAAAGAATTCAACATTGCAGGTTTGCCCCAATGAATTGGTGACGGCAATGATATCGTTGGCGCTGGCGGAAATGGCCGTTCCGGCTCTGGCCCCGAAATAAACATCGCTAAGCCGTACCAGCGAACCGCCAAGGTTGGTGTTCACATAGTCAAGGCCATAAGCACTGACGAAATTCATTGGAATATCTCTCGGCGCGGGCAACGGGGCCGTGTCGCCCGTGTCAACATAGGAAGTGTAAGGATATTGATTGTCAGCGCTGTCGGCATAAAGCTCAAACCCGGTGCCGAAGGAGGAGAGCACACCGACGAAGGTGACGACCGCGCCCTGGGCGGGCCGGAAGGTCGAGCCGCCTGTGACGAAGATGTTGATGCCCGCCGTGCCATCCTGCAAATAGTAGGAAGATGTGTTGCCCGTCGTCACGTTGGTGAACGTTGTTATCGTGCCGGTAGCCTGGAACGGTTGCGTCAAGGGAGCGGTGGGCGCATAACCAGCATTCACATCCTGCAGCGAACGCAGGTAGGCAATTGAAACCACCGGCGGATTGAGCACCGTCAGCACGGCATTGGTGCTGAAAACGCCGTTGACGACGACGTCATTGGTCACAGCCACGCTGTAGTTGGCCGAACAGTTGGTGGTGACGTTATCCAGCTCCAACGAGGAAGCATCGCCGGAACCGCTCACGCCCGCCGTAACAACCACATCGTTGGAATACCAGGTAAAGGTGACGTTGCCGGGACTTTCGACCCTCGTCGAGAATACGACGTTCTGGTTGCGATAGACCGTCTGGCTGACCGGCTCACTGACGAATATCGGCGGGACTGAATCTGTTCTGATGAAGATCTCCGCTACGGCGCTGGTGGCGGACAACCCCCACGGCGTAGTGGCTATCAAGCTATAATAGCCGGTGTCCCCGGCTAGCGCGCTGTTGTCCGTAAGGATATTGCCATTCGCACCCGAAAAATTGCCGCCCGTAACGTTGACCGGGTTTGCATTATTGGCCGTCGCGGACACCTGCCACTGGTAACTCATGCTGCCCAAGCCCTGGCCATTGGCCACCGCCGACAGGGAGATGATAGAGCCGACAAAGTTGGACGCTCCCACCGGTTGATAAACAACCGTGGGCGGCACGGCATTGGTGGCCATGACATTGGTCATTGCCTCGGCAAAAGTGGTCGCGATGGCCAGATTGGTTATAATGAAAGCCGAAGAGCCAAATGAACTGGCCTGGCGGAAAGCAAAGGAATTCACCTGATGTGCGATGCCTTGCAGCAGGCCGTCCCCGGCAGTGTAAAACGGATCAACCGGAGCACTGCCGGATTGGTTTGGGTTGATCGGGTTGACCCAAATGCTGGCGGCATCGAGGGTTATGGGGTCCAATTCCTCGACAACTTGATAAGGCGTGTTCACCGCTAAATCGATTCCTCCTACCGACGATGGCCATCCGCCGTCATTGGCATTGGTCGGGAAATTGTTATTTGATACACCCAGCCGCCAAGTGTTGGGCAGGACAGAGCGATTAGTGAGGGCCTGAACCCGGCCAAAATAACCATAGCCAAAAATTAGTGGCGAAACATTTGTCATGCTGTAGAAACTGGCGAAGTAGCTTCCGCCCCCGTTAGGGAGTCCGGCTCCATTGCTGATGGCCGTGCTGCAAATCACCGTGAAACTGGCATAAAGCACCTGATGCGTATTAGTGTAAGCCGGGATGCCGTTGGTCAAGTACAGCCAACGGGCGCAGTCGTCCTGGCGGCTGATGTAAGTTCCGGTGGTGGCACACACCTGCAAATTTGAGTTGGCAACGAGCATGTCACCGGGAGCCGGAGCGGTTCCACTCTCCTTGATCCAAAGGGAGTTCGTAGTGAACCCGGGAACAGTGTAAACGGAATTGCTGGTGAGACTGCCGTCGGGGTATTGAAAGCCTTCATACCAGATGAGATTGGCGCGCGCGGACAGGGCTGCAAAAAACGAAAGGATGGCAAAGGTTGCGATTAAGGTTATTATTTTTTTCATAGAACGTTGTTGCTTGAATGAATCTTTTCTTTGCTGACTGGTTTTATTTGGGCTTCAGACAAAATTGCGTTGGCCGGTTACATCATACATTAAACGCGCCGGGCTGGCGTGACATTTGGGAAACAATTACGCATGTTGCGTAGTCCTTGCCGGGATCTGATGTCCCGCAATACATTCCCCGCACCGCCCCGCTGCGTTCATACACCTGCTTCATGCCGCTGACACGACTCAATGGCTTCCGTTCCCATTCCGACTCACCATCCCCGATTAGGGAAGTTTTCGCACGAATTTCGGCCGCAGGCAAGCATTTCCCGCAAAAGTTATTCACAATTCACGCCGGGTTCGCAAAACCGGCGCCGGTTTGACACACCACTTCCGGTCAAGCGATTAAGAACTCGTTTTGGCACGTCTGCCCGGGTGCGAGGCTTTGTACAACCGCTATTTTGACCTCTGCTACCTCTCAAAAGGAGAGAGCGGCGGGTGGAGGAGGCCTGCTATTTTCCAGCTCGGATCACTTGGCGCCAGCCTTCTGCCGGCCCTTGTGCCGCCGGCTTTGACCGCTCCCCTGATTTCGTTACAAGATCGTAACTTATAAAGGCAAAAAAAACCTTGACTTGTTGGGAATTTTGAGTCATAAAGGGGATGGTCGGTCGAAATAGTATTAACCGAGCTGAAACCCTTATGAAAAATATATTCTTGTTATCAGGTCTTGTCGCCTCCACCGTAGCATTGTCGGCTTTAAACGCCTTGGCCGATGATGCAGCCACCATTTATGCTGATCCCACCGGCACGCTGGTTACGTGGGATGATGCCTCAGGCCAATTTCCCGTCATTAACGCCATTCTGTCCGCGGCTGGCGCAACGGTCGGGGGACATACCTACACCAGTTGGTCGTTTCTGGGCCAGGATGGCGACGGCTCGCTGGATGTATTCGGCTCTTTGAGCGGTCTCGGTTATACGCCGATGGTGGGCGATGCCATAAGTGTTTCGGGCACCTATTCTCCATTTCACCAAATACCGGAGATTAGCACTGTTACTGCCATCACTCTGCAATCCTCAGGCAATCCATATGCAGCGCCTAAGATCTTGACCATCCCGAGTCTTAATGTTGCAACCCTGCCTCAAGGCATTGCGGGTCATTTGATTGAAGTAGATAACGTCACGATTACAGGCACGGGCGTGGGCGGCTTGTTCCCCACTTACTCCCAGGCCAACACGACCACTGAGACGTTTACGATGACTGACAGCGGCGGTCACAGCATGACGCTGTTTGACTGGGTTACATCCTATTCCACCTGCGCCGCGTTTGGCGGCTCCCCGATTCCAACCGGCCCGGTTGACTTGATTGGTTTTGATTCCGTTTTCACCACCGGCAGCACTTCGACCGCGGAGTTTACTCCGATCGCGGGTATTCCGATTGTGGTTCCTGAGCCGGCGACATTGGGCCTGTGCGGCGCGGGCGGTTTGCTGGCGTTGATCCTCCGTTTGCGCAGGAAAGCCTGAGCTTTTCTCCCTGAAGATTTCGCAGGCGCATCCTCGGATGCGCCTTTTTAGTTGCGGCTGATGAGACCCTCGCTTTCGGGAAACATCTGACGTGCCAACCGGCCGGGTGACTCGAAAAGTTGAGGCGAGCCACGGGAATGAACCTCTCAACAGCAACGTGGCGAATGGTCGGCAAACGGGCGCCGTAATTCACGTCTGGCGCGAACGAAAATCCACGCTGCTCACACCAGCACCAGCACTGCCTTCGGCTGCGCCGACTTCACCGCCTCCTCGAATTTCCGCTCAACTGCGGCCCGCTCGGCATCATCCGTAAATCAACGGCCTCCTGGCGCATTTTTCTTTTGCAGTGCCTGTGCGAGGTTGATTTGTGCCTGGGTATAATCCGGTTTAAGGCGGAGGGCTTCCTTGAATTGGCTGATCGCCCCGTCAATTTGACTTTTCCTGGCGAGGGCGAGGCCGAGGTTGTTGTGAGCGAGGGGGGAATCCGGTTTGAGACGAATGGCCTCCTGATATTGGCTGATCGCCTCGTCGATTTTGCCATTCTGGACGAGGGTAACGCCGAGGTTGTTATGGGCCTCGGCATCGTCCGGTTTGAGGCGGATGGCTTCCTGGAATTGCCGGATCGCCTCGTCGTATTGGCCATTGCTTCCGAGTGTGATCCCGAGGTTGTAGTGGGCCTCGGCGCCATCCGGTTTGAGGCGGATGGCTTCCCGGAATTGGTTGATCGCCTCGTTGAATTTGCCTGCCGCGGCGAGAGCGAGGCCGAGGTTGTCGTGAGCGTCGGCGTAATCCGGTTTGAGGCGGATGGCTTCCTCGAATTGCCCGATGGCCTCGTCGGTTTTGCCTTTATTGGCGAGGGCCTTGCCGAGGTTGTAGTGCGCGACAAAATTGTTCTCAGTGACTTCGAGCGTGTGCCGGTAAATAGTTTCACTGTCTTGCCAATATTCGAGCTGTTGCCGCGTCAATGCCAGACAGGCGGCGATTGCTGCTGAACACAGCACCCACAATGTGGTCTTATGGTAACGCCAGTGTCGGGTCAGTTCGCACACCCCCCAGATTATAAGGATCGACACCCCAAGTGACGGCACATAAGTAAAACGGTCGGCCATTGCCTGTTCACCCGACTGCACCAGTTGGATTACGGGCACCAGCGTCCCGACAAACCACAGCCATCCCATCAGTAAAAAGGGATACCGTCCCCGCTTCACAAATAGCAGCGCCGAAATGCCGCATAATAACCCACCCGCCAGCAGCACCCTGTCCAGCGGCCAATACCCGGGGTGCGGATAGAAAACGGCCAGATCTGTCGGCCAGAACATCTTCCCCAGATAGCGCCAGTAGGAAACCAGGGCATTCCCGATGCGCGCTCCAAGCGGGAAGTTTTCAACCGTCATCACAGCGCCGCCATGCTTTTGCACCACGAAGGTTACGACGCTTGCCGCCGCTGCCAGGGCAAAGAACGGGATTTTCTCCCGGACCAATCGGGAAAAGCCTGCCACTTGCCAGTTGCCACCCGTCACTCTTTGGAGCGGCCAGTAATCCAGCAGCAACATGACAAATGGCCACGTCACCAGCATCGCCTTGCTCATCAATCCCAGGGCGAAGAAAAGCAGGGCCAACCAGTAAAAAGCCGACCGGAGAAAGGACGAAGCAATCGGGAGATTTGTTTCCGACTTCCGACTTCCGACTTCTGATTTCTGCACATAGCGGGCGTAAAAAAAAAGCGTGAGCAGTCCGCAAAAGCTGCTGAGCACATCCTTGCGTTCCGTGACCCAGGCCACTGATTCCACCCGGAGCGGATGCCACCCGAACAACGCGGCCAAAATCAGGCTTCGCCACGTCGCCCCGGTCATTCGTTGGAACACGAGAAAAACCAGCGCCGTGTTGGCAGCGTGGAGCAGCACATTAATCAAGTGATGTCCCCAGGCATTCAACCCGAAAAGCTGGCAGGCCAGCATGTGCGATAACCACATAAGCGGTGCCCAATAAGCCGCTTGTTCCGTGTTGCAAAACGCCCATTTCACTCCCTCCCAATTCAAACCTCCCTCAACGTGATGATTGTTTGTGACATAAGCTGGATCATCAAAGTTGATGAAATCGCATCGCATCGCCGGCCAGTAAAGGGCAATCGTCGCCAGGGCCAGCAACCCTGCCACCAACCACGCGGGGAGGTGCGACCGGGCTACGACCGGACCAGCGGCTCCCGTTGAGTCGGGTCTGGATTTCGCAGGTCGGCGCATGGGACAAATAATTTCTTAGCCGCAGGAGTCCGGGAATCTCCGCACGTCTCTTTGTAGCGGGAGCGACCAGGCGTTGACAAGCTTGGACGCACTGCGGGACGGCAATGGGCGCGGTTATTCGCAATCTCCTTTGTGAGGTGCGGTCGCAGACTCCGAAAGAGATTGCGAATCACGTCACTCAGTTCACATGACCGCAATCAGGTTGGGGCAGCGCGGCCATGCCAATATTCCCAGACCGTGAAATCTCTGTCGTCGCGGATGATTCACCCCTGGCTGCGGTGAGCCTCGGCCCGCTGTCCTCGCCCTCGGCTGAATGACTCTGGAATTCGCATGCGATTTCACTCCCGCGTCGTGGACCTGGGCCAAAGGAAGGGAGCAGGGGATCGCATCAGGGGTCATCCGTAAATCAACGGCCCGCTGGCGCATTCTTCATTTCCAACGCGCGCGCGAGGCAGGTTTGTGCCTGAGTGAAGCCAGGTCTGAGGCGAAGGGCCTCCTGGAATTGGCTGATCGCTTCGTCGGTTTGGCCCTGGTTAAGCAGGGCGATGCCGAGGTTGAGGTGGGCTTCGACGAAATCCGGTTTTAGCCGGACGGTTTCCCGAAACTGGCTGGCCGCTCCGGAGTTATCGCCGTTTTTCAAGAAGGCGATGCCGAGATTGATATGGGCATTGACAAAATCCGGCTGGCGGCGGAGAGCTTCCTGAAACTGGCTGATCGCCTTGTCGGTCTGGCCAAGGTTGAGATAGGCGAGGCCGAGGTTGTTGTGGCTTTCGGGAGCAAGAGGATTGATGCGGACGGCTTCCTGAAAATGACTGAGGGCCTCCTTAATCTGGCCTTTATGGAGGAGGGCGTCGCCCAGATTGTTATGTGCGAGGAAATTGTTTTCCGTGACGGCGAGCGCATGGCGGAACAGCGTTTCATTATCCTGCCAATATCCAAGCTGTTGCCGCGTTACCGCCAGACAGAGAACCATCGCAACCGAACCTGCCAACCACAATGCGATCGCATGGTAACGCCAACGTCTGGTCAGCTCAAAAACACCCCAGACGGCGAGAATCAGGACTCCCAGCGATGGAATATAAGTATGGCGGTCCGCCATTGCCTGTCCGCCGGTCTGCACCAATCCGATCATGGGCACCAGCGTTCCGACAAACCACAGCCAACCCATCAGCAAAAAGGGATAGCGCCGCCGTTGCACAAAAAACAAAAACGTGAGGCCGAGCAATAATCCGCCCGCCAGCAGCACTTGCTCCATCGGCCAATACCCGCGATGGGGGTAGAAAACGGCCAGATCCGTCGGGTAGAATATCTTCCCCAGATAGCGGCAGTAAGAAATCAGGGCATTCCCGGCGCGTGCGCCCAATGGCAAATTTTCGCCCGCCACCAACGAACCTCCGATCCTCTGCACTACAAGGGTCACGACGCTTGCCGCCGCGGCCAGGGCAAAGAAGGGGATTTTCTCCCGAACGAGTCGGAAAATCGTAAATCGTCCACCCTCCGCAGTATTGCTACGGAGGACGGGTAAATCGTAAATCGTAAATCGCTTCAGCGGCCAGTAATCCAGCAACAGCATGACGAACGGCATGGTCACCAGCGTCGGCTTGCTCATCAAGCAGAGGGCGAAGCAAAACAAAGCCAGACAATAGTCGAGAGCCCAAGGGCGAAGGTCGAGGGCCAAACCATTGCTTCCGGTGCCCGACTCTCGACTCCCGGCTCCCGCCCGCTTTTGCGCGTAGCGAGCGTAACAAATGAGCGTGAGCAACCCGAAAAAGCCGCTCAATACGTCCTTTCGTTCGGCCACCCAGGCGACTGATTCCACATGCAACGGGTGCCATCCAAACAGTGCCGCCACCAACGCGCTCTGCCAGAGGGTACCGGTCATCTGTTGCAGCAACGCGAAGACCAACGCGACGTTGAGGGCATGCAACAACACGTTAATCAAATGATGTCCCCATGGCTTCAAACCGAAAAGCTGGCAGTCCAACATATGAGACAACACGGTCACAGGATGCCAATTTTCGGCCACGGGATTCAAGAAGGCCCATTTGATGCCCGCCAAGGTCAGCCCGTTTTGCACATGAACATTTGCGGTGACATAATCCGGATCATCGTAGTTGACGAAGTCATACCGTGTCGTCGGCCAGTAAAGGGCAATCGTCATCAGCGCCAGCAACCCGGCCACCAGCCATTCCGAATAGCACGGCCGGGCCAGCACTTCGGCAGTCGCCTTCGACGGGGCGGATATGGATTTCGCAGGTCGGTGCATGGAACCGATGGCATCTTAATCGCAGGACTTCGGGAATTTCGGCATACCCCTTTGTAGCGGGAGCGAGGAGGCATTGACAAGCCTGGACGTGCGGCGGCTGGCGATTGATAGCAAAGGGTTGCACGCCGCTCCGGGCGCAGTTGAAACCTGGTTCACTGGCGGAATGGCTCGGTAGCGGTGAGTTGGGGCGGGAGATTGCCGCCTTCATTCTCGAATGCCAGGATGGTTTGCGACGAGGCACGCTGGGCGGGAAGGCCGCCGCCAAACCTCAATCTCCGTTAGCCAACCGGAATCCGACTGAACCAAACCCAATCAAAACAGATCAAACCGAATAAAATGCGTCCCCACCTGTTATCCAATGCCGCCCGATACTTGGCTTGCGTCCACGAAGGCGAACAGGCATTTTCCCCGTCATAAAGACAGGAATTTGAAATGAGAATAACCGTCTCGATTTCGTTGATAACACTGGCCCTGGCCACTCACGCCGCTGACGCGCCCAAAACCAATTCGCCGGCCGCGGGCACCAATGCCCCGCCCGCCGCCAAATCCGAGGTCGCCACGATTCCCGACGCCGCGCACAAACCGGTGTGCATCACCAATTCCGTTACCATCGCCGGCCAGCGCGTGACCTATGTGGCCGAAACCGGCATGTTGCCCATTCTCAAGCCTGATGGCACGTCGCGCGCGTCGGTCTTTTATGTCGCCTACACCCGTCAGGATAAATCCGAAATCTCCACCCTCCGTAGCAGGGCTACTGCGGAGGACGGGCGAAATCCGAAAACCGAAATGGAACAGCGGCCCGTCACGTTCTGTTTCAACGGCGGACCGGGTTCCTCGTCCGTGTGGCTGCACCTCGGCGCGCTTGGCCCGCGCCGCGTCAAAATGAATTCCAACGGCACGCTGCCGCCGCCGCCGTTCGGGCTGGTGGACAACGCGTATTCGATTCTGGACAGCAGCGATCTGGTGTTCATTGACCCGGTGGCCACGGGGTTCAGCCGGGTGACCAAGGACGAAAAGCCCGACCAGTTTTTCAGTGACTCGGCCGACCTCGATTCCGTCGGCGAATTCATCCGGCTCTGGACGACGCGGCATGAGCGCTGGCTCTCGCCGAAATATCTTTGTGGTGAAAGTTATGGCGTGTTCCGTGCGGCAGGGCTCGCGGAGCATTTGAGTTCGCGCTACGGCATGTATTTGAACGGGCTGATTCTCGTTTCCGGCGTCCTGAATTTTGCGACCATCTGGGGCAATCCGGGCAATGACGTGCCGTATCCGCTTATTTTGCCGGCCTACACGGCCGCGGCGCACTTTCACCACAAGCTGCCGCCGGATTTGCAGTCCGATTTGCCCAAGGCGCTGGCCGAAGCGCGGGCGTTCGCCAAAGGGGAGTACGCCTCCGCGCTGCAGCAGGGCGACGCGCTCTCCGCGGCCGAACATGAAAAGATTGTCGCCGAACTCGTCCGTCTGACCGGCCTTAAAACTCAGGTAATCGAAGACAACCATTTGCGGATTGACGAAGGGGTCTTTCGGAAGCAGTTGCTTCACGACCAGGGCTTGATTCTCGGCGCCTACGACGCGCGCATCACCGGGCGCGACGACGATCCCGCCGCGCCGTATCCCGATTTCGATCCGTCCATGGCGGCGACGATGGGACCGTTTGCGGCCGCCATGAATTCCTACGTGCGGAGCGAGTTGAAATTCGAGGACGATTTGCCTTATGAAATTCTCGCCGGAGTGCAGCCGTGGAATTACGGCGTCCGCAACAACTTTGCCAATGCGGGGGAAAAGCTCGCCGCTACGATGAACCAGAATCCTTACTTGCGCATCCTCGTTCTGGGCGGACGCTGCGATCTGGTCTGTCCCATTGATACGGTGCACTACGCGCTGGACCACATGTCGCTCGACGCCGCCTATCGCACCAACATCACCTATGCCGAGTTCGATGCCGGCCACATGATGTACGTCAATTTGCCGGACCTGCGGAAAATGCATAAGGTGCTCGAGGACTTTCTGAAGCCGTGATTCAAAAGCTCCAAATACCAGCATCCAAGCTCCGGAGAAATTTCACGACAGCCAAATTCCAATGCTCGCAGTCGAAATCTGAATTGGATGTTGAAGCTTGGGGCTTCTCTGGATGTTGGAGCTTGGAATTTGGAGCTTCTATTCGTGCACGCGGATGAGCGTTTTGATGGCGTGATTGCCCGCCGCCATGGATTTGAACAAATCCGGCAGTTGCGTCAAGGGACACTCGCTATCCACGAAATCCGCCGCGCGAATCACGCTGGCTTCAATGAATTCCAACGCCCGCCGGATGGCGCGCGGCGTATGATGAAAACTCGCGAGCAAGGTGAGGTTGGAATAGTGGATAAGCGTCGTGTCCAACGTGATGCTCGTGCCGGACGGGCAGCCGCCGAAAAAATTCGCCACGCCGCCTTTCCGCACCAGATGCACGGCGGCCTCCCAGACGTCGGGATGCCCCACCGCTTCAATCACCGCGTCAAAATGCGTCGGGGTTGCCGCGCGGACCTTGGTGACCAATCCGTGGCCGTCACCGATGTCAATTGTGCGGTCCGCGCCGAGACGACGCGCGGCTTCCAACCGCACGGCGCGGCGACCGGCCACCGTCACGTCACAGCCGAATTTTTTGGCCAGCGCGGCGAACATCAAACCGATTGGCCCCGCCCCCAGAATCAAAACGTGCATGCCCGCGCGTAAATTTGTGTCTTCGACGCCTTGGACCACGCAGGCGAGCGGTTCGACGAGCGCCGCGTCCCGGAAATCGGTTTCCGGCTTGAGCCGCAGCAGGTTCTTCTGGACGAGCCGCGCGGGAACGACAATGGACTCGGCGTAGGCGCCGTTCAAAAACAGCAGGTCTTCGCAAAGGTTTTCCTGCGCGGCCCGGCAGTGAAAACATTCGCCGCAAGGCGCGGAGTTGGCCACGGCCACGCGGTCGCCAATCCGGAATTTGGAGTCCGGAATTCGGAGTTCGGAAATAACGCCGGCCAATTCGTGGCCGAAAACCGCAGGCGGCACAATCATTCTGGCGTGATAGCCGCGTTTGAAAACCTTCAGGTCCGTGCCGCAAGTGAGCGCGGCTTCGATGCGGAGGCGGACTTCGCCCGGTTTGAGCGCGGGCGGCGCAACGTCTTCGATCTGGATATGTTCTTTGCCGTGCAGGATGGCGGCTTTCACGCGCACAGCTTAGGCGCAGGGAAGGACGAAGCGAAGCAGAGTTTTTAGCTGCGCAAAGCTAGTAGGCACTCCAATTGGCGCGGATGACTCCCTTGGCTTGCGGGGTGAGCGGCGGCAATTTGGCTTGCTGGGTAAAATTCGTGTCGAAAGCCCAGTTGCGTTGGGGCGCGTTGTAATAATTGCCGGTATTTCGCCAGTTATTGGTGGCATATTGGCTGGGAAACATCACGACGATGGAGCCGTTATACCACAGGGGAACGCCGCCACTCCAATTTTCCAGCAGGCGCAGGAAATTCTCAAGTCCGCCGCTGTAGAGGGCATTGGTTGATCGGACAATCCCTTCCAGCATCGCGGCGTTGACAGTGGTTGTTTTGGGCGTCGGCCCGCCGCTGGTGCAAGTTGGCTTGTTGGCAAAAGTGCTGTTGGCATCATTCCAATTGGTGGAGAGGATGGTAATGGAGTCGGCCATGAGCGCGGCCGGCCAGGTGCAGGTGGTGCTGTTTTTGCCGAGAGACGAGCCGAGGCTGTTTGACGCGTTGTAGTTGCCCCACACATACATCGGCATCGCTGTAACCACCGTGAACCCATAGGGCGCCGTTTGTGAGGGCAACATGCCGCCATTGACGACGCGCACCGCCGGGAGGGTCGTGCCGGTCAAAGGCACGGCGTTATAGACATAAATGGAGTCAATCGGATGGGATTTATGGCTGGATAACCTGCATTGGGTGTTGTAGAAGAAGCCACTGTTGGTAGCGGTGCTGTTGGTAAGCCAGATGTTGAATTTTCCGACGTCAATCTGGACGGCTTGGACCGTCTTTGGCGGGCCGTTGCCGTTATTCCAACCTTCGCGCCAGTCATAGAAAATGGCATTCGTCGCGAACGAATAACCGGCATAGACGATGTTGGTCATGTAGTTGTAGTTGGCGGAATGGGTGGAATCCGTCCACACCCAGTTGGTGGAAAAAATTCCGGTGGGGGAAGAAATTCCGTGGTTCGTCTTCATCAAATAAAAATCAAACGGGATCTGGGTCAGAAAGGGGGTAATGGCCGCATCCGAATAAAATAACAGCATGTTGGTGCCCCGGGGCACGAGGCTGCCCCAATTGGTGCCGTTGGGCAAGTTGGTGAGATAAAGATCGGCTTCGTTGGCGAAATAAAGCTGGCCGTTGGTCGAAAAGGCCCCAGCCGTGTTCATGGTGTAGGGGGCGGGCGGCAGGTTAACGAGCGCTTCGACCGTGGCAGGATCGTTATTGGTGCCGATCGGCATGGTTATTCGATCATTACCGGAGGTCGGCTGGCCTGCCAGTGAGTAAGTGGATTTGCCAGTGCCGGTATAACCAGTGCAAAAGGGATTATTGGCGGTATTGGTGGCAATGCCGACGGCGGAAACCGTATTGGCGAGGGTAAGCAGGGTTGACCCCGTCCAAATGCCGCCGTTGGACCACACCGAGCCGGTGATCGTCATGGCGGCGCCGGGATCAATTTCCAAATCCATATTGTAAAATACGGCGAATTGGAAGAGGGGGATGGAGGCGAATTGAATGGACTCGCTGACGGTGGCCGGCACGGTGAAGCGCTGGCCGACCGGTGTGGCGACCGCGGTGATGGTGACCGGTTGCACCAGACCGTACAATCCAGTGAATTGCGAATTCAGGGGAATCGTGTTGGTGGTCCATGCACCCATGCTGACGGTGATCTGGTTCGTCACGCCGTCGGTGTCGCTATAGACATATTGGATCGGCCAGCTTGCTTGATCGGTCGGCGTGGGGACTTCGCCGCAATAGGCTGCGCTGTTCGAGAGGCTTTGGGCGATGTAGTCATAATTCATTTGGGAAAGGACTTTTTCGGTGCCGGCCTCTGCGGCCGCTTCGCTCATGTTGAACTGGTTGTTCCGCGAGGTCACGGAAGAATTACTCGAGATCCAATACATCACGCTGGCAAAGACGATCAGACAGATAGCCAGGAAACACAGGATGATGAGCAAGGCGTAACCCGGGGCGTCCCGGGGTTCGGGCCTGAATAAAGCTTTCATAAACGGCCTCTCGGTTTTAATTCCATGCGCGACGGAAGACCCGCGTGCGCAGTTGGTAGTAATCGTTTACGATGAAAGCGACCCTGCCGACCGATGCAAAGCTAGTAAGCATACCAATTCGCGCGGATGACGCCCTTGGATTGCGGGGTCAGCGGCGGCAGTCCCGCCTGCTGGGTGAAATTCGTGTCGAAGGCCCAGTGGCGGGTGGGGGCGGCGTAGTAGTTGCCGGTCTGCACCCAGTTATTGGTTGCGTACTGGCTGGGGAACATGACGATGATGGAACCGTTATACCACAGGTCGCCGGACGCGCCCCAACTCTCCAACATCCGCAGGAAATTTTCCACCCCGCCGCTGTAGCCGATCCCGGTGCTCGAGTTGTAGCTCGATTTTGACGGAACGATGCCGGCAACCAACGCTGCGTTAACTGTCGTATCGGAAGCGGTTGGCAATTTATTGGTTTTGCTATCATTCCAGGAGCCGGACAGGATGGTAATGGCGTCACCCATTAGCGCGGCAGGCCAGGTGTAGGTGGCGCTCTGCTGGCCGAGAGAGGAGTGGAGGGTTCCGCCGACGATGTTGGAGGCGTTATAGCTGCCCCACACATAGATCGGCATGGCGGTGGCCACCGTGAAACCGTAGGGCGCAGTTTGTGATGGCAGGATGCCTCCTTTGCAGACGCGCACGGCCGGGAGGGTCTTGCTGGTCAAAGGAACCGCGGTATAGATATAGATGGAATCAATCGGATGCGATTTGTGGCTGGATAACCGGCATTGGGTGTTATAGTAAACGCCGTTGTTGGTGGCCGCGCTGTTGGTGAGCCAGATATTGAAGAGCGAAACGTCAAGCTGGACAGCTTGCACCACTTTCGGCGGACCGGAGCCGCCATTCCAACCTTCGCGCCAGTCGTAAAAGAAATCGTTCGTCAAAAACGAATAGCCGGCATACCAGATGTTGGCCGAATAGTTGAGGGCGTTGCTATACGCCAAACTTGTCCATACCCAGTTCGTGGAGAAAATCGCGTGCGTGCTCCGGTTGGTCATCAAATAATAATCGTACGGGATCTGGGTCAGGTAAGACGCGGTATTAACGGCATCCTGGTAATACAGAACCATGTTGGTGCCTTTGGGATAAGGGCTGGGCGAACAGTTGGTGCCGGTTGGAAAGTTGGTGAGGTAAAGATCGGCTTCGTTGGCGAGATAAAGCTGGCCGTTGGTCGAGTAGGCTCCCACCGTGCCCAACTGATAGGGGGCAGGCGGCAGGTTGACGAGCGCTTCGATGGTGGCAGGATCATTGTTGGTGCCGATCGGCATGGTCAGCCGGTCGTTGCCGGAGGTCGGCTGATTTGCCAGCGAATAAGTGGATTTGCCGCTGCCGGTATAATTTTTGCAGAAAGGATTATTGGCGGAGTTCGTGGCGAGCCCGACGGCCGAGACCGTGCTCTTGAAGTTGATGGTGGTTGATCCCGACCAGATGCCGCCATTGGACCACACCGGGCCGGTGACGGTCAGAGACTGGGCCGCGGCGATTTCCAGGTCCATATTGTAGAATATGGCAAATTGAAAGAGGGGGATGGAGGCGAACTGCAGCGACTCGCTGACGGAGGCCGGCACGTTGAAGCGCTGGCCGATCGGCGTGGCGACGGCGCTGATGGTGACGGGTTCCACCAGACCATACAATCCGGTGAATTGCGAGTCCAGCGCCACGGTGTTGGTGGTCCAGGAACCCAGGCTGACGGTGATCTGGTTCGTCACGCCGTTGGTGTCGCTATAGACATATTTGACCGGCCAGCTCGCCTGATCGCTCGCATTGGGAATGAATGCGGTGCTGTAATAGGCCGCGCTGTTCGAGAGGGTTTGGGCGACGTAGTCGTAATTCATTTGGGAAAGGACTTTTTCGGTGCCGGCCTCTGCGGCGGCCTCGCTCATGTTGAACTGGTTGTTCCGCGCGGTCACCGAGGAATTACTCGAAATCCAATACATCATGCTGGCAAAGACAACCAGACAGACCGCCAGAAAACACAGGATGATGAGCAATGCGTAACCGTGGTTGTCCCGGCGTCCGGGCCTGAATAAAGTTTTCATAAACGACCTCTCGATTTTAATTCCAGGCGCGGCGGAAGACCCGCGTGCGCAGTTGGTAATAGTCATACATGTTCAGACCGACTCCGCCGACATAGGCGACGGGATATTCCCACTGCGAAAATTGCATCGTCACCTCGATGAGCACGCGATTGTCCAGGCTTTCTTCGTCCGTCACGATGTGGTTCTGCCAGTCACGGGCATCGAAAACGATTTGGTTGGTGAGATAACTGGCCAGGGTTTTGGTATAGATGGTGGTGTTATTGGTCACGTTAAATTGCACCAGGCGGTTGGTCGAAGTGCTGGTGTCCAGATAGTAAATCGTGTAGTAGGCCAAGTTGGTGGTGGGATAGATGATCAGCGCGTTGCCCTGCTGCGGCGCGTTGGTAATATACTTGAAGGAGGAGCTGACGGCGGAGGAACAATTCCCGACATAAACCAGTTTCCCGCCGCGGATCTGGTCCCGGATTTGATTCAGCGCCTGGCGGCCGCCGGCGGTGGCTACCAGCTTGGTGGCCGCCAGTGTGGAGATGCGCAGGCCGAAGACCTGAATGGCGACCCACACACCCGTAAAGAGGAACAGGAAGACGCCTACGGTGATCACCATTTCCGCCAACGTGAACCCGCGCACCTTTCTTTGACGCGACCGGTTGCGAATGGATCTGAAGAGTTTCATTGGAGTTGGTCCGGGGCGCGCAGGGTCACCATGGTATTGGTGAACACCTGACCGGTTGGCCGGAAGGTCCACACGACTTTCGAGACGAGCAGCTTCAACGGCGGGTTCATTGAAATTTGCGTAGCACTCATAATATTCGTAACGGCGATTTGCGAGCCGGTGGTCGGAATGTCAAGGTAGTCCGTCTGAACAATATTGGTCGAAGGCCCCAGAAAATCGGTGGTGCCCGACCCGCTGCCGCTGGAGAACTCCTCGGCACTCCACTGGGCCGAACGCAGTTGCTCCATTCCCTGAGAGGCATACGACATGGCCGCCAGCGACTGCGAACTCCATTCCGCCATCCGGTTGGCCTCCACATATCCGTAAATCATCCCCGCAGTCACCAGTCCGAAAATGAAGAATCCGATCATGACTTCGATCAACGTGAACGCGGCACACGCAACACGTGATTTGCTTCCTGCGGCTTTGCCTGGGCGGACCACCATAGATTCTTGCGTCAAACTTCTCGCTCGCTGAAATCATAAGATAGCAGCCGGCATACCATTGCGTTGAATTGGAATCGTTGCCGGATTACAGGCAGGCAATCCGTTGCGGCGGGGCGTTGTCCTGAAAGCAGACAGTTCTGTCTATAACCCGGACTCGGCGCAAACCGCGGCCCACCTTCAAAATGCGGCGGGCTTCCGCACGGGCGCTTTGGTGAAATTCGCCTCCCGCAAATAAATCGGCTCCAGTTTTTCGCCACCGACAAAGCTGTTCCGCTGAACTGCGAGTTGTGCCAGGGTCGCTGCACGCGGGAAAATTGTCCGGCCACCCTTAAACCAGCGAGTGACTTCCGGGCCGATTGAAATTTCCGCTGCTGCGGCCCGCGCTTGAATTTCCTCCGCCGTTACAATCCGCAGCGGCCCGATTGCGTTCCAGCCGCGCGCTGAAATTTCGTATGTCGCCAGATAAAATTCGTTCCTTTGCGCGTCCACGATCACATTCACGCGGCCGAAAATCCTGTCGGCCTGTGCCTGTGCCGCCAGACAGTCCGTGCTGCTCACGCCGGACAATTTTACCCCGCGCGCCAGTTGCCAGCCCTGAGCCACTGAAATCGCTACGCGCACGCCCGTGTAAGAACCGGGGCCGAGACCAACCGCCAGCACATCAATCTGCTCGCGCTCCATTTCAGCCTCGCGCAACACGGCCTCGATCATGCTGAACGCCCCGGTTGCGCCGGCCTTCTGATCGGGACGAACGCCGGCGCCGGTTTCAATCACTTCGCCGAGCGCACGGCCCGCGCGCGCGACCGCCACGCTCCGCTGCGGCGAGGAAAATTCAAGCGCCAAAATCGTCATAAACAATCCGCCGTTC
>Ga0335081_10004245_pt1 | contig 22617 bp, 20 predicted proteins | sample Lox_Sample_35_FD_206713 | JGI IMG/M metagenome (GOLD analysis project Ga0335081, IMG submission 206713) | Soil microbial communities from Loxahatchee National Wildlife Refuge, Florida, United States - Lox_Sample_3.5 | ecosystem: Environmental > Terrestrial > Soil > Wetlands | place: USA...
CCGAGACCCAGGTGACGACGATCGCGCACGCCGCGGCGCCCTCCTGGTTTGGCCAGCCGCAGCCGGCGATTTTGGTAGATTAATCGGCTGACCGTCCGTAATCGAAGGACGCCGCGAAAATCATGGACCCGCAGTGGGACAACAGCCAGCCGATCTACCGGCAACTCCGGGACCGGGTGGTTGCCATGATTCTCGAGGGTGTGCTCAAGGAAGGCGACCCGCTGCCATCGGTGCGCAACGTCGCCGCGGACTTTCGTCTGAACCCGCTGACGGTGCTCAAGAGCTACCAGCAGCTGGTCGACGAGCAGCTGGTCGAGAAGCGCCGCGGGCTCGGCATGTTCGTGAGCCCCGGCGCCCGCAAGGCGCTGATGAAGGACGAGCGGCAGCGCTTCCTCGAGGACGAGTGGCCGAAGGTCTACGCGACCATTCAGCGCCTCGGACTCTCGAGCGAGGAGCTGCTCAAGGCCGGCCAGGCGGCACCCGCCGCACCTTACCCGGCAACGCCTGGCAAAGGGGAGAGCGATGACCGCGGTAATTGAAGCGCGTGGCCTCACCAAGTCCTACGGCGCCACGCGCGCGCTGGACGGCATCAACTTCACCGTCCAGCCCGGCCGGATCGTCGGCCTGATCGGCCCGAACGGCGCCGGCAAGACCAGCGCCCTGAAAGCGATTCTCGGACTGACCTCCTTCGGCGGCGAGCTGCGCGTGCTCGGACTCGATCCGCGCTCGCAGCGCGATGCGCTGATGCGCGAGGTGTGCTTCATGGCCGACGTGGCGGTTCTGCCGCGCTGGCTGCGGGTGTCGCAGGCGCTCGACTACGTCGCGCACGTGCATCCGCGCTTCGACCGCAGCATCGCCGAAGCCTTTCTCGCCAAGACCGACATCCAGCGCTCGAGCCGCGTGCGCCAGCTCTCCAAGGGCATGGTCACGCAGCTGCACCTGGCGCTGATTCTGGCGATCGACGCAAAGCTGCTGGTTCTCGATGAGCCGACCCTGGGGCTGGATCTGCTGTACCGCCGGCAGTTCTACGACACGTTGCTCAACGACTATTTCGACAAGGAGCGCACCATCGTCCTCACCACCCACCAGGTGGAGGAGGTGGAGCAGCTCTTCACGGACGTCATCTTCATCCGCCACGGACAGCTGACGCTCGATGCCGCCGTCGATGATCTCGGCGCCCGCTACCAGCAGCTGACGGTGAGCGCCGAGCAGGCGCCCCGCGCACGCGAGCTGCACCCGTTCTACGAGCGCGAGGTGTTCGGCCGGGTGGCGTTGTTCTTCGAAGGCCGCCCGGCGGCCGAGCTCGCAGCGCTCGGCGAGCTGCGCACGCCCTCGATCGCCGATCTGTTCGTCGCCAAGATGCAGGGCGGGAGCGCCTCATGAGCGCCGCCTTCGCAGGCCCGGGTCTGCTCGACGGCGGCGGCACCCGCCAGTCGCCGCGGCGCCGCCGGGTCGCGCGCCGCAGCGCCTTCGCGCGCTTCGCGCCGTGGATGGCGCCGCTCCTCACCGCGGGCCTGCTCTCCGGATGCACCTATCTCATGTTCGCCAGCCACGGGGCCTCACTCATATGAACGCCAACGCCGCAGAAGCCGCGCCGGTGAGCGCGCCGTCGAGCCGCGCCGGCACTCTGGAGACGCTCTTGTGGCTGGCGCGCCGCGAGCTCTGGGAGCACCGCTCCCTGTGGATCGCGCCGCCCGTGGTCGCGGGCGTGCTGGCGCTGTGCCTGCTTCTCGGCCAGGTCAACCTGGACGTGCCGCTCGACCCGCTGCTCAGTCACAGCGCGCGGGTGGCGATCTTCACCTACATCGTGTGTCTACCGGCGCAGTTGCTGTTCCTCGTGGCCGTGATCTCTCTGGGCTTCTACCTGCTGGATGCGCTCTACGCCGAGCGCAAGGATCGCAGCATCCTCTTCTGGAAGTCCCTGCCGGTCTCGGACGAGCTGACGGTAGGCTCGAAATTCTTCGTCGCGGCGGTGGTGGTGCCGCTCGGGGTGTGGGCGCTCGCCATGGTGAGCGATCTGCTGTTCGCCGGGATCCTGGCGCTGCGCCTCCCGGGGGCCATGAGTTTCAGTGCCTACGAGTGGCTGCGCGCCGAGCTCGTGCTGCTGGTCGAGGTGCTGCTCGCCGTGCTGTGGTACGCGCCCATCGTCGGCGTGCTGCTGCTGTGCTCGGCCTGGGTACGCAAGAGTCCCGTCATGTGGGTGTCGCTGGTGTCGATCGTGGCACCGCTCATCGAGCGCATCGGGCTCGGCACCGGGTACATCTGGAAATTCGAGCAGTACCGGATCAATGGAATCTGGCACAAGCTGTCGGCCGAAGGCGCCGCCCATCTGTTCAGCTTCGCCCATCCGAATGAGTTGCACCCGGCCGGCGACCTGCTCAACGTACTCGATCTGCGCACCCCCTTCAGCGACATGGACCTGTGGCTGGGAGTCATCGCGGCCGTCGCGCTCGCCTACGCCGCCGCGCGCGTCCGCCGCTTCCGGGACGATACCTAGCCGCTCCTCGGGCTGAGGCGAGCACGCCGCTCGCTGGCCCGCCGGTTCGCGCTTATCATCGCGATCCGGCGGGCCTTTGTCCGTTAGCAGCCAGGACCCAAACCTGACAACGGATTCCCCAGCGCAGGCGGTCACGGTGCGGCGCACGGACGACGGAGTCACGCTCGCCCTGAGCGGGGTCTGGAGTGCGCCCGAGGTCGCCGGTATCGAGGCCGCGCTGCAAGCGCTCGACGTGGCCGCTGCGCGGCATATCGAGATCGACACCGCGGGCATAACCCGGCTCGACCTGTCGGGCGCCTGGGTGCTGCGTGCCTTCGTCAGGCGCGCGCAGCGCGCCGGCGCCGAGATCGCTTTTCGCGGCGCCCCTCCGGACCAGCTGCGCCTGGTGGACGAGACGCTGCGCGAGGAGGGCGCGGCAAGCGCCGCCGCGGCCGCGCCGGCGCCCAGGGGCGAGCCGGGCGAGCCGGGCGAGCGGGCGCTGGTGGCGGTCGGGCGCTATGCGGTACGCACCGGGCGCGACCTGTTCCAGGGCTGCGCCTTCTTCGGGCGGATCTGCGTCACCCTGGCGCGGGGGATCGCGCGCCCGCGGCAGCTGCGCCCGACCTCGATCGCCCGTCACGTCTACGACACCGGCATCACCGCCATGCCGATCGTCGCCCTGATTGCGTTCCTGATCAGCGTCATCATCGCCTACATGAGCGCGCAGCAGCTGCGCGGGCTGGGCGCCGACATCTACGTCGTCGACCTGGTCACCATCGGCGTGCTGCGCGAGCTCGGCGTGCTGCTCACCTCGATCATCGTCGCCGGCCGCTCGGGGAGCGCCTTCGCCGCCGAGCTCGGCTCGATGCGGCTCAACGAGGAGGTCGACGCGCTCACCGCCACCGCCGCCGATCCGTTCGAGCTGCTGATCGCGCCGCGCGTGCTCGGGCTCATGATCGCGCTGCCGCTGCTCACCATCATCGCCGATCTGATCGGTATCACCGGCGGGGCGCTGCTGTGCCGGTATCTGCTCGACATGCCGCTCAGCCAGTATCTGAATCGCGTCATCTACTCGATCTCGCCCACGACCTTCTGGGTCGGTCTCGTCAAGGCGCCGGTATTCGCGCTCGTCATCGCCTTCGCCGGCTGCTACCACGGCATGCTGGTGCGCGGCTCGGCGCGCGTACTCGGGCACATGGTCACGGTCGCGGTGGTGCAGGCGATCTTCCTGGTGATCCTGGCGGACGCGCTGTTCGCGGTGCTGTTCATGAGGATGGACATCTGATGGACCCGGTGGTGGAGGTGCGCGGACTCGTGAACCGCTTCGGCACGCAGGTGGTGCACGACGGGCTCGACATGAGCGTCGGGGCCGACGAGGTGTTCGGCATCGTCGGCGGCTCGGGCTCGGGGAAATCGGTGCTGCTGCGAACCATCCTCGGCCTGCAGCGCCCGGTCGCCGGCAGTGTGCTCATCGAGGGGCACGACATCACGCGCCTGAGCGAGGAGCAGCTGCGCCCCATCAAGGCGCGCTACGGCGTCGCCTTCCAGTCCGGGGCGCTGTACTCGGGCCTGACGGTGCTGCAGAACGTGCAGCTGCCCATGATCGAGCACCTGCGGCTCCCGGCCGCCGACCTCGACGGGCTGGCGCTGCTGAAGATCCGCCTGGTGGGACTGCCGGCGGATGCCGCCGGCAAGTACCCCTCGGAGCTCTCCGGCGGCATGGTGAAGCGCGCGGCGGTGGCGCGCGCCCTGGCCCTCGATCCGACGCTGCTGTTTCTCGATGAGCCCACCTCGGGGCTCGACCCGGTGAGTGCCGCCGCCTTCGACGATCTGGTGCTGTACCTGCAGCAGCACCTGAAGCTCACCGTGGTCATGATCACCCACGATCTGGACAGCATCTTCCGTACCTGTAATCGTGTCGGGGTGATCGTGGACAAGCGCATGGAGTCCGACACGCTCGCGGCGATCGTCGAGCACCCGAATCCATGGATCCAGGCCTATTTCCACGGCGAGCGCGCCCGCGCCCGCCTCGGAGCGAGCCATGGAGCGTGAGGCCAACTACGCCGCGGTAGGGGCGTTCGTGCTGCTGGTGGCGCTGGTCGGGGCACTGTTCGTCTACTGGTATTCGGACACCCGCGAGCACCGCGACTACAAGCGCTACGAGATCTACTTCACCGGCAGCGTCAGCGGACTGGAGAAAGGTGCGGCGGTGCGCTATCTCGGGGTCGGCGTCGGGCGCGTGCAGGACATGCGGATCGACGAGCGCGACTCGAGCCGTGTCGAGGTGATCGTCGACATCGACTCCAGCACCCCGATCTCCGAGCAGACGGTGGCGCAGCTGCAGCTGCAGGGGGTCACGGGCCTGCTGTACATCGACCTGAGCGAGGACCGCAGCGGCAAGCGCTCGCCACGGGTGGCGAGCATCAGGTACCCGGTGATCCGCTCGGCGCCGTCGCAGTTCGACGTGCTGCTCGCGGGGCTGCCGGAGCTCGTGGCCGCGGCCGGCAACCTCGTGAACCGCGCCAGCAAGCTGCTGAGCGATGAGAACGTGGCGGCGGTCGCCTCCGCCCTCGGCAACCTCGATCGGGCGAGCGCCGGGCTGCCGCGCACGCTCCAGGATCTCAACGCGCTGATCAGCGAGCTGCGCAGCGCCAGCGCCGAGCTGAGCGCTACCGCGCACACCGCTCGCGGAGTGCTCGATGCCGTCGACCCGCAGGTACGCGCGGCGGCGGAGCGGCTGCACAGCATCGCCGATAACCTCGCCAACGCCACTCTCGGGCTCGATCAGGCGATCGCCGAGAACCGCCAGGACATCCGCGCCTTCACCCGCGACGGCCTGCCCGAGATCGAGCGCTTCGTGCGCGAGGGGCGTGCCGCGGCGCACGACATCCGTGAGCTTTCCAACAGCCTGCGGGAGAATCCCGCCCAGCTTCTGTACCAGCCGCCGCAACGCGGCGTGGAGATCCCGCGGTGAGAGTCGCGCTCAGGAACACCTTGGCTCTGCCGGCGTGCGCCGTGCTGCTCACCGGCTGCCCAAGCCTGTTTCACTCCGATGCCAAGCCCGAGCAGACCTACGTGCTGCGCGCACCCGCCGCACGTGCCGCGCCGGCGGCCGCCACCGCGAGCGCCGCGCCGGCGCTGCCGCTCGCGGCACTTCAGGTCGCGCGCCCGCTCGCCGCCCCCGGTCTCGACGGGCCGCACATCATGCTGGTGCAGGCGGATCACCGCATGAACTTCTATCTCGGCAGCCGCTGGCCGGCGCCGGTCACGGATGTGGTCGAGGCGCTCGCGGTCGACACGCTGCGTGCCAGCGGCGAGTGGCAGTCGGTCGAGGATTCCGGCAGTCCCTTTCCGGCCGAGTACCTGCTGCAGATCTCGGTGCGGCGCTTCGAGGCCGACTACACGGGGGGCGGCGCGGCACCGACCGCGGTCGTGGTGCTCGACTGCACGCTCGGCGCACGCTCGGGGCGGCGACTGATCGCGAGCTTCGTGGCACAGGGGAGCGCTGCGGCCGCGAGCGATCACATGCGCGAAGTGATCGCCGCCTTCGAGCAGGCGAGCGATGCGGCCCTCGGCTCGCTCGCCGAGCAGACCGCCGCCGCGACCCGCGCCTTCGCGGAGCGCGGCTCTACCCCGCACTGAGACGCAGGACCTTCAGGCCGAGCGTGGCGCCGCCGCGCCCTCGGCAGGGCGCAGCAGATGCGCGAACGGCAGAGTGCCGCCGGCCTGACGGGTGAGCAGCGCCAGCAGCTCCGCCGCCGTGCACGGCTCGCCGAACAGGCGCCCCTGGGCGTAGAGACAGTGGTTGTGGCGCAGGAACTCGAGCTGTGCGCGCGACTCGACGCCCTCGGCGATCACCTCCATCCCCAGGCTGCGCCCCATCTCGATGATGGTGCGGACGATCGTGGCATCGCCGGCATCCTCGCTGGCATCGCGCACGAACGACTGGTCGATCTTCAGCGTGCCGATCGGGAACTGCTGCAGCGCCGAGAGCGAGGAGTAGCCGGTGCCGAAATCATCGATCGACAGGTGCAGGCCCATCGCATAGAGCTCATCCAGCAGGCGCACGGTGCGCGGCGCATCCGCCATCAGCGTGGTCTCGGTGATCTCGAGCTCGAAGGCGGTGGGCGATACGCCGTGGCGGCGGAACACCGAGCGGCAGCGCAGGATGAAGCTCGCCTGGCGCAGCTGCTTCAGCGACAGGTTGAGCGAGATGCGTCCCGGATCGCCGCCGCGGCTCTGCATGTCGCGGTAATCCATGCACACCCGGTTGAGCACCCACTCGCCGATGTCGAGGATCAGGTTGGTCTCCTCGGCGAGCGGGATGAAATGCGACGGCGGGATGTCGCCATGGCCGGGCAGCCGCCAGCGCAGCAGCGCCTCGGCGCCGATGATGCGCCCGTTGCGCAGGTCGACCTTCGGCTGGTAGCGGATCTCGAGCTCGTCGCGCTCCAGTGCGCGCCGGAGCTTGCTCTTCAGCATCAGCCGCTCGACCGCGGCAGCGTTCATCTCCGGCGAGTAGAACGCGAAAGTGTTGCCGCCGTTCTGCTTCGAGTAGTACATGGCGGCGTCCGCATTGCGGATCAGATCGATGACGTTCTCGGCATCGCGCGGACAGAAGGCGATGCCGACGCTCGCGGTGAGGAATACCTCCTGCTGGTTCAGCTGGAACGGCCGGCTGACCTCGGTGAGGATGGCGCGGGTCAGCGTGGCGATCGGCCCGCGGTTGTCGGCATCGGCCGGCAGCCCGTCGACGAACAGCGCGAACTCGTCCCCGGCGAGCCGCCCGATCACGGTCTCCTTCGGCACCGAGCGCGTCAGCCGCTCGGCCAGCACTTCCAGCACGCGGTCGCCGGCGCCGTGGCCGAAGGTGTCGTTGACCTCCTTGAAGCGGTCCATGTCGAGGTACAGCACCGCGACGATCTGCTCGCTGCGCAGCGCGCGCGCGATCGTCTGCTGCAGCACGTGGTAGAACTGCATGCGGTTCGGGATCTTGGTGAGCGCGTCGTAGCGGGCCAGGTAGCGGATGCGGCGCTCGGCGCGCTTGCGGTCGGTGATGTTGCGCGCGACGAAGATGTTGCCCTGGAACTGCGGGTCGTCGCTGGCGATCACCGAGCCGGTGAAGGACACCGGGATCGTCTGGCCGGCGCGGGTGCGCACCACGGTCTCGCGCGTCTCCTGCGCCGCCTGCAGCAGGTCGAAGTCGACGCGCTCGCGCTCCTCGAAGATCGCCACGATGCCGCGCCCGAGGAGCTCGGCCTCGCTGAAGCCGAGGAGCTTGCAGGCCGCGGTGTTGGCGAGCCGGATGACGCCGTCCGGCGAGGTGACGAACACCGCGTCCGTCATGCTGTTGAGCACGCTGTGCAGGTAGCTCTTGTTGACGGTCGAGTTGCGCAGCCGGCCGCGCATGCGCTCGAACGCCTGCTCGAGCCCCGCGAGCGCATCCCGCAGGCTCACCTCGACGGGGCGCGTGTAGTCACCCTGGCCGATGCGCTCGGCGCTCCTGATGAGGGAGTCCACCGGACGCTCGAGCACGTGCACCGAGCGCCAGGCGAAGGCCGCCGCAGCGAGCGCGCCGCCGGCGCCGAGGAGCAGCGCCAGCCACCAGGTGAGACGCGCGCGCTGCGCGCTGTCGGCGGCGAGCTGCGCGGCGAGCGGCACTGCGGGCGCCGGGGTTGCCTGCCGCAGCCACAGCTTCAGCGTCCCCAGAGTCTGCGGTGTCGGTGCTCCCAGGCTCTCCGTCATCGTGCGCACCGGCGCCTCGCCGGAACGGACGAGCGTGCCGGGGAACACGGGTCGCGGATTCTGCGTCGAGTAGATCTCGTTGCCGTCGCGGTCCCGCACCGAGATGGCGGCGATCGTCGCGTCGGAATCGAAGGACTGCAGGCGCTGGCGGATGCCATCCTTGTCGCCGGCGCGCATCGCCCCGGCGATCGAGTCCGCGACGTGGGCAGCGACGTCGTTGGCGCGCGCCGCGAGCTCGCTCCCGAGACGCTCGCGCGACTGCTGGTCAGCGAGCGAGCTGAGAGCCGCGGTATCGGCCGCGTGGCGCCAGGCGAGGAGGCCGGCGACCGCCGTCGCAGCGAGCAGCGCCACCAGGAAGGCGGCGCCTGCATACCGGACCTTGAAGCTCGCGGCGGTCACTTCGTTGTGCCTGCCCGCGCCACGGGGCTTGGGCAAGATCCCCTGTTTTAGTGGGAATCATCTTACCCGCCGCGAGTATGTCGACGCCAGAAAAGGCGTGATTTCAGTAGGTCGCCCAGACTTTCTTGATATAGCCGAGCATCAGGCCGCGCGTGGTCCCCATGGGGTCATCGACCGCGGCGAAGATCGGCGGGCGCCGGCGCAGCAGCTGCCAGTTCTCGCTGCGCAGCACCTGTCGCAGATATTCGACATTCTGCTCGATGGCCTCGATGTAGGGGTTGCGGCCGCCGTAGAGGACCTCGAGGTGCTGGTAGGCGGCAGCGAAGTCCCGGTCGAGGCGGTTGCGGCGCGTGTCCTCGATGAAGTCCGGCGTCTGGCGCAGCAGATCGAGGCCGGAGGCGTACTTCACCGTGCGGTAGCCGCCGGAGAAGGGCAGCGCCACGCCCCCCAGCACGAACTCGGCATACAGCCGGTCGCGGCATTTCTCGAGATAACAGCGGTCGGCGATCTGCGCGATCATGTCGGCGGTGCCGAGCAGGTGGCCGACGATGACGTCGCGGCGATCGGCGAGATTCGCCTCGATCTTCGCGAACGGCACCTCGTAGCCGGTGAAATGGATGATCTCCGCCGCCACCGGCACCCAGTCGGCGAGACCCACGGTCGGCAGGTACTCGCCGAGGAAGCGCGCGCCGCGCGAGACGTGCACGCGGGTGAACTCCGCGCCGTTGCGTGATTCGGGCTCATCCGTGCGCCGCAGATAGCCGACGTCGTGGAAGAGTCCGGTGATGAGTCCGACGATGGCGCGCGCGCCGCCGAGGCGCGTCGCTTCGGGCTGCTGCCGCTCGTAGCCGACTATCAGCCGCGCGAGAGCGAGCGTTATGTCCAGCGTGTGCTGGCGGTCATGATAAACGGTGTCGACGCCGTGGAAGCCGGGGACCTCGCCGGCGAACAGCCGCTCGAAGTGCTCGAAGGCGCGCTCCACCGGATCGAGCGACAGCCCGGGAAAAGTCGGCCGGTAGAGCGCCTTGACGGCGGCCAGCACGGCCTGCGGCGAGCTCACCTGCACCGTATTAGTGACGTCGAAGTCGCTGCGCCGGATGTTGTTCATGGTCAGATTGAGCTGCCGCGAAGTACGGATGATGTTGGCCCTCCCCTGCTAGGCCTCGACTAAGTGATCCAGCGCACAGTCTAGTGAGTTGTGGCTGAGGGCGGCGCGACGCGGCGCACATTTCGCGGCGGCTGGAATCAGGCGCCAGGACGTCGCAAAATACCATACAGGTCAACGACTTATGAAAAGTCGGCGATCACCGGTGTGTGATCCGACGGACGCTCGGCGCGGCGCGGCTCGCGGTCGATGACGCACGCGGTGCAACACTCGGCAAACACCTGGTTCGCGAGCAGCAGATCGATCCGCAGTCCGTGATTGCGCCGGAAGGCGAGCATGCGGTAGTCCCACCAGCTGTAGCTCTTCTGCGGCTGATCGAAGCGGCGGAACACGTCCACCAACCCCAGGTCGAGGAGCGCGCGCAGCGCGCGCCGCTCGGGCTCGCTCACGTGCACCGAGCCCGCCCAGGCCGCCGGGTCGTGGACGTCGCGGTCCTCGGGCGCGATGTTGAAATCCCCGAGTACCACCAGCCGCCCGCTGCGGCCAAGCTCGCCGCGCAGCCATGCCGTGAGCGCCGCCAGCCAGCGCAGCTTGTAGTGGTACTTGTCGGAGTCCACCGTCTGCCCGTTGGGCACGTAGAGATTGACGACGCGCACTCCCGCCGTGCTCGCCGCGAGCACGCGGCGCGCCGGATCCTCGAATGAGGGGATGTCGGTCACGACGTCGGTGAGCGGCGCGCGCGACAGCAGCGCCACGCCGTTGTAGGTCTTCTGGCCGCTCGAGCACACCTGGTAGCCGAGCGCCTCGAGCTCGGCGCGCGGAAAGTCCGCGTCGAGGAGCTTGGTCTCCTGCATCGCGAGCACGTCGACGGGATTGCGGGTGAGCCACTCGGTGAGCAGCGGCAGCCGCACGCGCAGCGAGTTGACGTTCCAGGTCGCGATGCGCACGTCGTGCCGCGGACTCAAAGTCAGTAGATGCGCAGCCCGCCGTACTTGCGGCGGATGCGCCGGTCGAGCACGCGCCAGCCGAGCACGAAACCGGCGGCGAGCCCGAGCAGCGCGACGATCAGCAGCCACTCCCAGGCACCGCGCACCGCTTCGGCCGCCGTGCCCGCTTCCTCGGCCGGCGGCAGCGTCGTCGCGGCGCGCTCGGCATCGAGCGCCGACTGCAGGCGGCTCACCTCGGCCTTGAGGGCCGCGATCTCGCCCTCGCGGTCGGGCGCGGGCGGCTGGGCCTGCGGCGGCGGCACGCGCACCGTCGCGGCGTGCGCGGCACGCGCGGGCAGCGGTTCCGGGGGCGAGTTCGCCGGCTGCTCTGCCGGGGCCTGTGCCGGCGCGGGGGCGGTCTCGCCCGGCGGGGGGGCGGGGGGCGGCGCCGTGTCGGGCGGCGTCTGGGCGTAGCTGCACAGCGCGCCGGCCAGGGTGAGCGCCAGGGCGGCGGCGCGTCTCAAGCGGCGAGCCCGTCCGCCGGCAGAATCCCGTGCTGCTTCAGCAGCAGGCGCACGTCCGGCGTGCGGCCGCGAAACTCGACGAAGGCTTCGAGCGCATCACGGCTGCCGCCGCGCGAGAGGATCGCATCGAGGAAGCGCTGTGCGGTGCCGGAATCGAACACGCCGCTCTCCTCGAAGGCGGCGAACGCATCGGCGGCCAGCACCTCGGCCCACTTGTAGCTGTAGTAGCCCGCCGCATAGCCGCCGGCGAAGATGTGCCCGAAGCTGTGCGGAAAGCGGTTCCAGTCCGGCACCGGCACCACCGCCACCTCGGTGCGCACCTCGCCGAGGATCTCGAGCACGCGGCCGCCGCGCTCCGGCGTGTATTCGGCGTGCATGCGGAAATCGAACAGCGCGAACTCCAGCTGCCGCATCATGGCGAGGCCGGCGTGGAAGCTGCGCGTGGCGATCAGCCGCGACTGCATCTGCGCCGGCAGCGGCGCGCCGCTCTCGCAGTGGCTGGAGATGCGCTGCAGGACCTCCGGGTGCCAGGCGTAGTTCTCCAGGAACTGGCTCGGCAGCTCGACCGCATCCCAGGCGACGCCGTTGCAGCCGGCGATGCTCGGGTAGTCGACGCGGGTGAGCAGGTGATGCAGCGCGTGTCCGAACTCGTGGAACAGCGTGACCACGTCGTCGTGCGTGAGGAGCGCCGGCCGCCCGGGAGCCGGCGGCAGGAAGTTGCACACCAGATAGGCGACCGGGAGCGCCGCGCCCGAGGCGAGGCGCTTGCGTCCGACGCATTCGTCCATCCACGCGCCGCTGCGCTTGTTGGGTCGCGCGTAGGGGTCGAGGTAGAAGCCACCGGCCGACTGGCCCGTGGCGCCCACGATCTCGAAGAAGCGCACGTCCTCATGCCAGGCGGCGACGCCCGGGCGCTCGCGGATGCGCACCCCGAACAGGCGCTCCGCCACCTCGAACAGGCCCGCCAGCACGCGCGGCAGCGGGAAGTAGGGCCGCAGCTCCTCCTGCGACACCGCGTAGTGCGAACGCTGCAGCCGCTCGGCGTGGAAGCCCACGTCCCAGGCGGCGAGGCGGCGCCCGGCGAACTTCTCGAGCTCGGCGAACTCCGCCTGCGCTGCGGGGCGCGCGGTGCGCGCCAGCTCATGCAGGAACTCGAGCACTTCCGGGACGCTGCGCGCCATGCGCGTGGCGAGCGCGTAGTCGGCGTAGCTCGCAAAGTCGAGGAGCCGCGCCGCCTCGTGGCGGCGGCTCAAGATGTCCTCCATGACGGGCGAGTTGTTCCAGCGCCCGGCGTTCGGTCCGCAGTCCGAGGCGCGCGTGGTCCAGGCCTCGTAGAACGCGCGCCGCAGCTCCGGCGACTCGGCATCGGTCAGCACCGCCACGTAGGTCGGCTGGTCGAGGGTGAGGATCCAGCCCGAGGCGTCGCGCTCGCGGGCGCGGCGCGCGGCAGGCTCGATGAGCATGTCATTGAGGCCGCGCAGCTGCGCCGCGTCGGTGACGTGCAGACTCCAGGCGTGGGTCGCGTCCAGCACGTTCTCCTCGAAGCGCGCCTGCAGCTGCGACAGCTCGAGCATCACGGTCTTGAAGCGCTGCTTGCGCGAGGCCGGCAGGCCCACCCCGGCGAGGCGGAAGTCGCGCACCGCGTGCTCGATCACGCGGCGCTGCTCGGGCGCCAGCAGGTGCGCATCGCGCTCGGCGATGGTGCGATAGGCGCGGAACAGCGACTCGCTCTGCGCGAGGTCGGTGCGGTAGGCGGACAAGAGCGGCAGGCAGGCGTTGTAACCGGCACGCAGCGCATCGGAGTTCACCACCGCGTTCAGATGGCTCACCGGCGACCAGGCACGCTGCACGCCGTGATGCAGCTCCTCGAGCGGCTCGACGAAAGTGGCGAAGGTCGGCTGGCTCAGGGAGGCGAGCTCATGGAGCCGTGCCCGGTTGCGATCGAGGATCTCGCGCACCGCGGGCTCGACGTGCTCGGGCCGGATATGCACGAACCGCGGCAGCGGATCGTCGCCGAGCAGGGGGTTGTCCATGGAGGCCATTGTAGCGGCGCATTGTAGCCCGCACTGCGCCCTCGGATAACATGGCGGCCATGAGCGAGGCATTCGATCTGCTGGTCATCGGCGGCGGCAGCGGCGGGCTGGCCGCGGCACAGCGGGCGGCCGAATACGGCGCGCGCGCCGCGCTGGTCGAGTCGGGGCGGCTCGGGGGCACCTGCGTGAACGTCGGCTGCGTGCCGAAGAAGATCATGTGGAACGCCGCGGACCTCGGGTCGGCGCTCGAGGATGCGCCCGAGTACGGCTTCAGCCTGCAAGCCGACGGCCACGACTGGGCGGCGCTCAGGCATAAGCGCGAGGCGTACATCGCGCGGCTCAACGACATCTACGCCGCCAACCTCGCCAAGCGCAACGTGGCCCTCATCCGCGGCCGGGCGGCGTTCAGCGGCGCGCGCAGCGTGAGCGTCGCGGGGCGCACGCTCACCGCCCCGCACATCGTCATCGCGACCGGCGGCCGGCCGCAGCTGCCGGAGATTCCAGGCAGCAGCCTCGGCATCACCTCCGACGGCTTCTTCGAGCTCGCGGCGCGGCCTGAGCGCGTCGCGGTGGTGGGCGCGGGCTACATCGCGGTCGAGCTGAGCGGCATCTTCGCAGGTCTCGGTGCCGAGACCTCGCTCCTGCTGCGCACCGCGGCAGCGCTGCGCAGCTTCGATCCCATGATCGGGGAGACGGCGCTCACGATGCTGCGCGCATCGGGCGTGTCGATCGTCAGCGATGCGCGGCCGACCGCGCTCGCGCGCGGCGCCGGCGGCGCGCTCAGCCTGAGCCTCGCGGATCAGCGCACGGCGGGGCCGTTCGACTGTGTGCTGTGGGCGATCGGCCGCTCACCCGTGACCGCAGACCTCGCGCTCGGGCCGACCGGCGTTACGCTCGATCCGGCGGGGTTCATCGCTACCGACCTCTACCAGGCGACCCGGGCGCCGGGGATCTATGCGATCGGCGACGTGACGGGGCGCGCGCAGCTCACCCCCGTGGCGATCGCCGCCGGCCGGCGGCTGTCAGACCGCCTGTTCGGCGGCCAGACGGGGCGGCATCTCGACTACCAGGACATTCCCACGGTGATCTTCGGCCGACCGCCGATCGGCACCGTGGGGCTCACCGAGCCCGCGGCGCGTGCGCGCTACGGTCACGATGCCGTGAAGATCTTCCGCTCGAGCTTCGTGCCGCTCTATAACGCGGTGACCGACGCGAAGCCGCGCACCGAGATGAAGCTGGTGACGGCGGGGGCCGAGCAGCGCATCGTCGGACTGCACGTGGTGGGCGCAGGGGCGGACGAGATGCTGCAGGGCTTCGCCGTGGCGCTGCGCATGGGGGCAACCAAGCGCGACTTCGACGACACGGTCGCGATCCACCCGACCAGCGCCGAGGAATTCGTCACCATGCGCTGAGCGGCGGGCCGCGCCCGCTGCGAGCGCTACTGGTTGGCCGCCCGCTCGCGCAACGCCGCCAGCACCTTGGCGGTCGCGGGCCGGATGCCGCGCCACAGGCGGAAGGATTCCGCCGCCTGCTCGACCAGCATCCCTAAGCCCTGCAGCGCCTGCGCACAGCCGCGCGAGCGCGCCCAGTCGACGAACGCGGTCGCCGAGCGTCCGTAGGCCAGGTCGTAGCACACCGTGCCCGGGCCGACCACGGCGGGCGGCAGCGGCGGCATCTCGCCCGAGAGGCTCGCGGAGGTCGCGTTGATCACCAGATCGAAGGGCTGGTCGCCGATGTCCTCGAAGCCCACGCCCTGCGTCGAGCCGAGATCAGTGAACGCCGCGGCGAGCGCCTGCGCGCGGTCGGGGGTGCGGTTGGCGATCACTACCGTGGTCGGCGACAGGCCGAGAAGCGGCGCCAGGATGCCGCGCGTCGCGCCGCCCGCACCGACAATGAGAATCCGCCGGTTGGTGATCACCAGCCCCAGGTTGTCGCACAGATCGCGCACCAGGCCTGCGCCGTCGGTGTTGTCGCCGAGGATCGTGCCGTCGTCGCGCAGCGCGAGCGTGTTGACGGCCGCGGCGTGTGCGGCGCGCGAGGTGAGCTCGTTGGCGGCTTCGACCGCGACGATCTTGTGCGGCACCGTAACGTTGAGTCCACGGCCGCCGCGATCGAAGAAGCCGGCGACGAAGCCGGCGAACTCGCCGGGCGACACGTCGTACAGGCGGTAGCTCATCGCCTGACCGGTGTCGCGCGCGAACAGGCCGTATATGAAGGGTGAGAGGCTGTGGCCGACCGGGTGCCCGACGACGCCATACGGATCGGGTGCTGCGCTCATTTAACCTATTGTGACAGCATCTTCACGTCCGTGCCTGCCGAGCCGCCGGCCCCCAGGGCGGCGGCCAGCTCCGGCAGCCACTCGCGCATGCGTTCCGCGATCTGCCAGGGCGGATTGACGATGAGGAGTCCGGAGCCATTGAGTGCCACGCGCGAATCCCGCGGGTACAGCCACAGCTCGCTCGCCAGCGTCGGTGCCAGCACCTCGCGCGACCAGTCCGCGTGCCAGGCTGCGCTGACGCGCTGCTCCTTGATGGGATACCACACCGCGAACACGCCGGTCGCGAAGCGGCGCAGGCCCTCCTGCACCGCCGCCGCGACCCGCGGGAATTCCTCGCGCGTCTCCTCGTACGGCGGATCGATGAGCAGCAACGCGCGGCGCTCCGGCGGTGGCAGCGCCGCGCGCAGCAGCTTCAGTCCATCGCCGCGCTCGACGCGCAGCCGCTCGGCCGGGACCTGCGAGGCTGCCGCCGCGAGCGCGGCGTTGAGTGCCTGCGCCTCGGCACCCTGCAGCTCGACGAATACGCCCCGGTCCTGCGCGCGCAGCGCGCTCGCGGCGAGGAGCGGTGAGCCGGGGTAGAAGTGCGGATTGCCGCGCGCGGCCCGCAGCCGCGCGAGGAGCGCGGCATAGTGGCGCAGCTCGATCGCGCGGGGCTGGTGCGCGAGGAAGCGCGCCGCGCCCTCGGCGGCTTCACCCGCGCCGCCCGCGAGCTCGTAGCCGCCGCGGCCGGCGTGGCTGTCGAAGTACAGGAAGCCCTTGTCCTTCCGCTGCAGTGCCGCGAGCAGCGCGAGCAGCGTCACGTGCTTGTGCACGTCGGCGAAGTTACCTGCATGGTAGCTGTGGCGGTACTTCACGAGCGGCGGCGCCGTGCCGCTCGCGCTCGCGCTCGTGGCGCCGGCGCCGCTGCCCCGGCGCGTTCGCACAGCGCCCGAAACCCCGCGGCGACGTACGGCGCCAGCCGCTCGTGCACGCTGTCGAGATCGCTCGAGCGGCACAGCCCCGCCGACAGCTTGTCGATGCGTCCGGTCTCGGCGAAGGTCAGCGTGAGCGCACCGGTGAGGAACTGGTAGCTCCAGTAGATCTCGCGCGGCGGGCAGCCGGGCAGAGCCTCGCGCAGCACGGCGATGAAGCGGTCGACCAACGGGTCGAAATGGCGCGTCATCATCTGCGGGCCGAACTCCGGCGAGTTGTTCACGTAGGCGACGAGCGCGAAGTAGCTCTTCCAGCCCGGTCCGCCGCGTGCCGAGCGCTCGAGCAGCGGCTCGAGGAAGGCGTTGATGATCGCCTCGAGCGGCGGGGTGGCCGGCAGCGAGCGCCGCCGCACCTCTTCCAGCAGCTCGAGGCGCTCGCGGTTCAGGACCTCGGCGCGGCGCTCGAACACCGCGGTGAACAGCTCCCGCTTGCCGCCGAAGTGGTAGCTGACGAGCGCGACGTCGACGCCCGCCGCCTGCGTGATGTCGCGCAGCGACACCCCGTAGAAGCCGCGCTGCGCGAACAGGCGCTCCGCGGCATCGAGGATGCGCTCCTTGCCGGACTGCCCGGCGGCCTTGCGGATGGTTCTGCTGCGCTGCAACACGTGGGGCCTCACTTGCCCGACAGTTTCCTGTGATTCGTCCGGCGGAGCAACGCGTCGCCGTCTTGACGGCCTCAACAGATGTTGAATATATTCTCAACAGTTGTTGAATAAGAGCTCGGAGGGGGAAATCATGAGCCTCAATTCACGCCTGCCGCTCGCGGCCTGGCTGCTGGCTTTGGCGGCGATGCTCGGCTGCGCGGCGGCAGCGGCGCAGACGACCGCCGGCGGCGCGCAGGCGGCGGCGCCCGAGAGCGCCGGCATCCAGGAAGTAGTCGTGACCGCGCGGCGGCGCACCGAGAATCTCCAGGACGTGCCGCTCACGGTGTCGGCGATCACCGCCGACACCATCCAGACGCAGGCCGTCACCAACATCGAGGATCTCAACAGCTTCGTGCCGAACCTGAAGATCTCGCAGGACCGCGCCACCAGCAGCACCATCAACATCTATATCCGCGGCGTCGGCCAGAGCGATCCGCTGTGGGGCTTCGATCCGGGCGTCGGGGTGTACGTGGACGATGTCTACATGGCGCGCCCGCAGGCCGCGCTCCTCGACGTGCTCGACGTCGACCGGCTCGAGGTGCTCTCCGGACCCCAGGGGACGCTGTACGGCAAGAACACCATCGCCGGCGCACTCAAGTACGTGACGCGCGATATCGCAGGTCCCGCGACCCTCAACGCCTCGGTTACCGCGGGCAACTACGACGAGCGCGACTACAAGCTCTCCGGATCCATGCCGGTGATTGCCGACCATGTGTATTTCGGCGTGTCGCTCGGGTACCTCAAGCATGACGGCTACGGCGAGGTGCTGGCGCAGCCGGGCGTGGTGCCGGGCGGCGCGACCGAGATCGGCGCCGACGTCTCCAACAAGGACGTGCTCGTCGGCCGCGCCAACCTCACCATTAGCTGGGGTGAGAGCTCGAAGCTGCGCATCATCGCCGACGACATTCTCGACAACTCCAACGCCTCGGGCGGCCAGCGGCTCAACAGCTACCTCGTGCCGCAGCTCAGCAACCCCTTCGACATGTACGACGACATGCCGGTGGACAAGGACTTCTTCCACCGTGACGGCTATTCGGCCACCTACACGCAGAGCCTGACGAGCCAGCTCGACCTCAAGGTGGTCGGCGCCTACTACGAGGGACACGGCCAGCAGTTCATCAGTTTCGATCACCTCGACGAGAACCTGTTCGAGGTTCCGGGCCTCTACAAGGACCACCAGTCCTCCGGCGAGGCGCAGCTCACTTTCCACAACGACCTCGTCAAGGCGGTAGGCGGTCTCTTCTACATGGACAGCACCGCCTGCGGCGACTACAACGGCTCGATCGGCACGCTGACGCTGCTCGGCATTCCGGCCTTCGATCTCTACATCACGGAGCTGGTGAACGGCTGCGTGCATACCAAGAGCGAGGCCGTGTATGGCGATACCTCCTGGAAGCTCACCGAGCGGCTCAACTTCGATGCCGGGGTGCGCTGGAACGAGGACCAGAAGACCGCGACCGTCTACCAGGCCGATTACGCGAGCATCGCGCCGACGCAGCTGGTGCCCGGCACGACGTTCTTCGATCCAAGTGCGGTGCCGGCCGGTTTCTTCAAGGATCCGGGCGTGGTCACGAATTACACCGGCAACCGCGCCTTCGTGAACGTGACGCCGCGGGTCGGTTTCGACTATCACCTCACGGACCACGTGATGGGCTACCTGAGCTATAGCCGCGGCTTCAAGAGCGGCGGCTTCGACATGCGCGGCAACGCCCTGGTATTCCCCGGCACGGAGAACGGCTACAACTCCGAAACCGCCGACAACTACGAGCTGGGCCTCAAGTCCACCTGGCTCGACGGCACGCTGCTCCTCAATGCGACGGTGTTCTACGACCCGTACACCGACGCGCAGATCGGCATACAGCAGTTCGTGAACGTGGGCGGGACGCCGACCAATGTCACGGCGGTGCTGAATGCCGGCAAGCAGGTCAACCGCGGTGCGGAGCTGCAGGCCGTGTGGCAGCCCGCTCATCCGCTGACCTTTGCCCTCAACACCGGCTATCTCGATTCCTACTACGAGGACTTCCTCGCCCCCTGCAGCGTGTTCACCGCCGCGCCCGGGTGCGGACCGGGCGTCGCGAGCATCAACTACGCCGATGAGAACCGGCCGTTGAATGCGCCGGCCTGGACCGTGTCCGGCAACGTGCTCTACAACTGGCAGCTGCAGCCGGGCAACGTGACCGCGCGTCTCGGCTACGACTGGCGCAGCTTCACCAAGGTGGCCAACACCACGCCCAGCGTGACCGACCAGCCGGCCTACGGACTGCTGAATGCAGGGCTGGCTTTCCAGACCACGGACAAGGCGTGGCGGTTCTCCCTCGACGGCAAGAACCTCACCAACAAGTACTACCGCGTGGCCGGCTACGATTTCGGCGATCCGCCGCTTGCGCCCCCGTCTTTCATCGGCGGCATCAGTCAGATCGGCTTCTACGGGCCGCCGCGCACCTGGAGCGTGACCGTCCAGTACCACTACTGACGGCGGGCGGGCCCATGGGCTGGTTCGAGGCGCCGCAGCCGCTGCTGCCGGAGCTGATCGCGCGTCACGGCAGGTGGCGCCCGGCACGCACCGCGCTCATCGAGGGGCCGCGGCGACTCACCTGGGGCGAGCTCGAGCGCGACACGGCGCAGATCGCCAACGGGCTCGCGACGCTCGGGCTCGGGCCGGGTGAGCGCATCGCCATTCTCATGGACAACAGCCTGGAGATGGCGCTCGCGATGCTCGGCATCCTGCGCTCGGGCTGCGTTGCGGTGCCGCTCAATGTCAGCGTCAACGATGCCGCGGTCGGCGCCATGATGGAGGACGCCGCGGTGCGCGCGGTATTCGCCTCGGGCGCGCACTGCGGCCGCATCGATGCGTTGCGTGCCAGCTGTGCGCGCGCCGCCGCCGCAGTGCGCATTGGGCACGAGGCTCCCGGCGGCGGCTGGCTCGAGCTCAACCCGTGGCGCGCGCAGCAATCGGCCGGGCCGCCGCGCGCGGCTCCCGCGCCGCAGGACGAGTGCAACATCATCTACAGCTCGGGCACCACCGGGGTGCCGAAGGGCATCGTCCACAGCCACGGCTGCCGGCTCAACTGGGCGACGGAGCTGGCGCTGGCGCTGCGCTACCGCAGCGATTGCGTGACGCTGTGCTCGCTCGGGCTGTTCTCCAACATCACCTGGGTGGCGATGCTGTGCACGCTGCTCGTGGGCGGCACGATCGTCGTCATGCCGCACTTCGAGGCGCGCGCCTGTGCGGCGCTCATCGAGAGCGAGCGCATCACCCACGGCACCTTCGTGCCGCTGCAGCTCGCGCGTCTGCTGGCACTCCCCGACTTCGCCCGCTACGGCCTCGAGAGTCTCGACACCATCATGTGCTGCGGCTCGCCGCTGCCGCTCGACGTGAAGCGCGAGTTTCCGCGCCGCACGGGTGCGACACTCATCGAGCTCTACGGCCTGACCGAGGGGCTGTGCACGATCCTCTCGCCCGAGGACTTCGCTCTCAAGACCGCCTCCGTCGGCAAGCCCTTCCTCGGCAGCGACCTGCGCATCGTGGGCGAGGATGGCCGCGAGCTGCCCCCGGGGGCGACCGGCGAGATCGTCGGCATCGGGCCGCTGCTCATGCGGGGCTATCACGGGCGCGAGACGGCGAGTGCCGAGGCGACCTGGGTGGGCCCGGACGGGCGGCGCTGGCTGCGCACCGGCGACCTCGGCTACCTCGACGACGACGGCTTTCTCTACGTGGTCGACCGCAAGAAGGACATGATCCTCTCGGGCAGCCAGAATATTTATCCTGCGGACATCGAGCAGGTCATGGCTACGCATCCGGACGTCGCCGAGGTGGCGGTGGTCGGCGTGCGCAGCGTGAAATGGGGCGAGACACCGGTTGCGGTGGTGGTGGCGCGTGCCGGCCGCGCCACCGACAGCCGCGCGCTCATCGAGTGGACCAATGCGCGAGTCGGCCGGCAGCAGCGCATTGCCGACGTCGTATGGCGCAATACCCTGCCGCGCAACGCCAATGGCAAGATCCTCAAGCGCGAGCTGCGTGCCGAGCTCGCCGGGCGCGAGTATTAGTCTATTGGGCAAAATCGGCGGCGCCGATTTTGCCGGACACTACTGCGCAGCAGGGAGCGATTGCGGCGGACATTAGCCTGGTTGCCGCCGGCGAAAGGCGTGACTTTCGCCGGCTGCGCTCAGGGGGAGGGGTTGGCAGATGGCGGCGTCGGAATACTGGTTCGACAGTCAGGAGGGCCTGAGGCTCTACAGCCGGGTGTACCCGGCGGCCACCGCGGGCGCGCCCGTGGTGCTGTGCCTGCATGGGCTGATGCGCACCGGGCGCGACTTCGAGGACCTGGCGGAGCATCTCGCGCCGCGCCATCGCGTCATCGTCCCGGACGTGCGCGGCCGCGGACTCTCGGCGCGCGACCCCAATCACGGCAACTACCAGATTCCCGTTTATCTCGCCGATGTGCTGCGCCTGCTCAACGGGCTCGGGGCGGCGCGCGTTACCATCATCGGCACCTCGATGGGGGGCCTCATGGCGATGGTGCTCGCGGCCATGCAGCCGCAGCTGCTCGCCGGCATCGTGCTGAACGATGTCGGACCCGAGGTGGATAAGGCGGGGCTCGAGCGTATCCGCGGCTACGCCGGCAAGGCGCCCGCGGTGCGCGACTGGGCCGGCGCGGTGGCCAATGTGCGCGCCGTGTACGGTCCGGCGCTTCCCGGCATCAGCGAGGCGCGGCTCGAGAAACTCACGCGCGCGGGCTACCGCGAGGACGCGCAGGGCATACCGCAGCCGGATGCCGATCCCGGGATAGCCGAGCCCCTGAAGGACACCTCGAAAGCGGCTCCCGACCTCTGGCCGTTATGGGGTGCGATCACCAAAGTGCCGATGCTCGCGATCCGCGGCGAGCAATCGGACATCCTGAGTGCGGCCACGGTGGCGCGCATGCAGCGCGAGAAGCCCGACCTGGCCACCCTCGCGGTCGCCGATCGCGGCCACGCGCCGCTGCTCGATGAGCCGGAGTGCGTACGCGCGATCGACGAGTTTCTGGCGCGGCTCCACGGCCAGGCACCGCCGCAGGGAGTTGCCGCGGCTACTTGACCCCGCGCGCCCGGGTGCCCGCTTTGCGGTTGTCGCGCGCGGCGCTCTTCGCGCCCGCGCTCTTGCCGTGGGTCTTGCGCGCGGCACGCGCTGCCGGCCGCGCCCGGGCGCGCGCCGTCTTGCCGCGCGCGGCGCAGCCGTGCGAAGCGGCAGCGGGCTTGCGGGCCGCCTCGGCCGGCGCCGCTCGCGTTGCCTTGGGCGCCCGGGCCGGCGCGGGCTTCGCCTGCGGCGACTTCGCGGCAGCGGCCGGCGCGGCGGCGCCCGCCGGGGCTGCGGCGGCCGCGGGCTGCTTGCGGCGCCCGAAGCGCCCGAAGCGCCCGGTGCCGCGCTCGGGAGCCGCCGCGATGAGCGCGCGGCATTCCTCGATCGTCAGGCTCTTCGGATCGCGCTCCTTCGGCACCTTGGCGTTCTTCTTCCGGTCGGTGATGTAGGGACCGTA
>Ga0335081_10004246_pt1 | contig 22616 bp, 21 predicted proteins | sample Lox_Sample_35_FD_206713 | JGI IMG/M metagenome (GOLD analysis project Ga0335081, IMG submission 206713) | Soil microbial communities from Loxahatchee National Wildlife Refuge, Florida, United States - Lox_Sample_3.5 | ecosystem: Environmental > Terrestrial > Soil > Wetlands | place: USA...
ACCCTGCCAACTAGCTAATCGGCCGCGGACTCCTCTCTCAGCGCATTGCTGCTTTCCTCTCTCGAGCTTATGCGGTATTAACCCCGGTTTCCCAGGGTTATTCCTCACTAAGAGGTAGATCATCCACGTGTTACTCACCCGTACGCCACTTTACTCACCAGATTGCTCCGGCTTTCTCGTTCGACTTGCATGTGTTAGGCGCGCCGCCAGCGTTGATTCTGAGCCGGGATCAAACTCTCATTTGATCGTTTGAGTTTAATCGCCCCGGTTTACTCAGAGTACTGACGAGTTCTTCTTTACTGCATCCAACCAGATTGTCAAAGATCTGCGCGCGCCCGCCCGGACATCGCAATACCCGGCCGAACGGCAGGCCTCGAAACTTGCTCCGGCCCGCGGCCGACAAAACAGACACGCACGCGCCGGAAGAATCCCAAACTTTAAAAAGAGCCAAACAGGAAGGCCGTATTCCGCCCCGATCGGTGGCCCGAAGGGAGTTTTGTTACCATTCCTTACAGGGGATCTCTACTTTTATACCACTTTCACGCCGCCTGCGCAAATCGCCCCAAAAGCGCACAAAACCACACAGATCCCCAAATCGGCGACCAAATTAGGATACCAGGACCGCGCCGCGGATGCAAGCGATTGTGACAAAAAATAAAGTCCGCCTTCTCCGAAAATCGACGGCTTTCGGCAACTGGTTACAAAAGAGTAATTTACGGACCGCTGCGGCAGCCCTCTGGAGAGTTAAAATAGAAACAATGGCCCCAGCGCTCCCGGCTGCCCTTCTGTTCTTGCTGACTTTCCAGGCGCTGGCCCAGCCCACTGTCGCACAGGTCTTGTCCCGAGTGTCGGAAGAGGCTGAAGTCCTTGCGCAGAATGCTCCCAAGATCCTCACCACCGAAACCCTCGAGCAGCGTTCGGTAATGCCGCCATCCCGCTTTCGGCCGCGTGCCGGCAGTGAAGCGGAGCGAGCCTCCGGACAGCGAATGCGCGTCCGCGAGATCGTCTCCGAATACACCTACGGCGCCTTGCGCGAGTCCGCGTCTGCCAACCTGATCGAGTTTCGTCAAGTGACCTCTGTGGATGGACGCAAGGTCCAATCGCCCGAAAGCGCCCGGCGCGCCCTCTCGCAGGGAATTCAGGCCGCTGACGACCGCATCCGCAAACGCATGCTGGAAGACTTCGCCAAGAACGGACTGGTGGACGTCGCCACCGATTATGCCCTCATCCTTCTGACTTTTACCCGTCGTGGCCTGGAGCAGTTGGATATCGCTCCTTTGGGTAGAGACCAAGTCGGCGCCGATGCGGCCTTGACCCTGTCTTGGAAGCAGAAGTCGGCCGAAGCAGGCGCACTCGAATTTCACGGCGGTGAATCCGTTCGTCTCCCTTTGCAGGGCATCCTCTGGGTTCGCGCTTACGATGGTCTCCCGCTTCGAATCAAAGCCTGGATGGAGTACACCGACAAGGCCAAACAGGACATCCGGGACGAAGCGACTATCGACTACGCCATGTCCGCGCACGGATTTCTGACGCCGGTTGCGGTGGTGCACCGTCACCTGGTCAACCACGTGATGATGACCGAAAACCTGTATCGCTACGATCCCTTCAAGCTCTTTACCACCAGCACCGAAATCAAGTTCGGAGACGTAGCGCCCACCCCCGCCGCGCCGCCGGTCAAGAAATGACCCGCGTCGTCTATCTCCACGGTTTTGCTTCCGGACCAGCGTCCACCAAAGCCCGCTTCTTCCGCGAATTTCTGGAAAAAGCCGGCGCCCGCGTCGATGTCCCTGACCTTGCGGCCGGCGATTTCGAGCACCTCACCCTCAGCAGCCAGCTCGCCGTAATCGCAGGCGCCGCCGCCGGCGACCCGGTAGCCCTGATCGGCTCCAGCATGGGCGGATACCTGGCCGCACTGTACGCCGCCCGCCACAGCGAGGTCGAGCGGTTGGTGCTGCTCGCTCCGGCCTTCGGCTTCGCCCGCCGCTGGGCCGCCTACCTCGGCGCAGCGGTGGTGGAGCAATGGCGGCGCAACGGCACGATGGACGTATTTCACTACGCCGATAACCGCAGCCGCAGGCTCGGCTATCAGCTCATGGCCGACGCCGAGCGTTACGAAGACTACCCCGATTTCAAACAGCCTGCCCTCATCTTCCACGGCGCACACGACGACGTGGTCCCAGTGCGCTACTCGGAAGAATTTGCTGCGACCCATGCCAACGCGCGCCTGGAAGTCCTGAATTCAGGCCATGAGTTGCTCGACGTGCTGGATTACATGGCGCCCCAGATTGCCGCATTCGTGCTGGGCGATATCATGGCCTCATGCGCCTCCGGTCCCGCATCGCCCTTCTCGCACTCCTGATGGTCTTCCCTGCCGTTTCCCAGACCGATCCCACCGCGCGCCTGGCCAGGTGGAAAGCGGTCGAAATGTCTCTCCCAGCCGGCCTTTCCGTCAAAGAGCGCCAGATGGTCGGGCGCCTGCAGGAAGCCTGCCGGCTCCTCGACGAAATCTATTGGCGCCAGAGCGATTCCGCCGGTCTCAAGCTGCTCGAAACCACCCAGGATCCTGTTCTCAAGCACCTCCTCGCCATTATGGGAAGCCGCTGGGACCTCATCGACGAAAACCGTCCCTTCACCGGCAACGAGCCAATGCCGCCCGGCCATGACCTTTATCCGCACGACCTCACAGCCGCGCGAATCGAGCAGTACCTCCGCCGCTATCCCGCCGACAAAGTCGCCATCTACGATCCCTATACCGTCGTCAAGTGGAAGGGCGACCGCCTCGTAGGTGTGCCGTATCGCGAAGAGTACAGACAGTTCCTGCAGCCCATGGCTAAAGCCCTGCGCGACGCCGCGGCGCTCAGCGACGACACCGCCTTCGCCAACTTCCTCCGACTGCGCGCCGATGCGCTGTTGACCGACGACTACTACAAAAGCGATCTGGCCTGGCTCGACCTCAAAGATCCCAAGTTCGACACCATCTTCGCCCCCTACGAAACCTACCTGGACGACTTGCTTGGCGTGAAGACCTCCTATGGCGGTTCCATCCTGATTCGCAATGAAGAGGAGAGCCGCAAGCTGGCCGTCTACCAGAAATACGTCCCCGACATTCAGGACGCGTTGCCCATCGACGCCGCCGATCGCCCCTCCAAGCACGGCCACCTCACCCCTATGGAGGTTATGGACGCACCCTACCGCTCCGGCGATCTGCGTCACGGCTACCAGGCCGTCGCCGACAATCTTCCCAACGACCCCCGCATCCACCAGGAAAAGGGTACCAAGAAGATCTTCTTCAAGAACTTCATGGACGCGCGCGTGGACTATGTGATCCTGCCGATCGCCAAGATCCTCATGCAACCCGCGCAGGCCGCCCGCGCAACAGGTGAAGGTTATATGGCCGGCACCTTGATGCATGAGATCGCCCACGAGCTTGGCCCAGCCTTCGCGCGTCAGGCCGGTAAACAGGTCGATATTCGAGAAGCGATCGGCCCCGCCTACTCGGGCCTGGAAGAAGCCAAAGCCGATGTGGTCGGCCTGTACGGCTTGAAATGGCTGATCGACCGCACCGTCCTCCCCAAGGACCGCCTGGAAGAATACTACGCCTCCTACGTTGCCGGCATTTTTCGGACGCTGCGTTTCGGCACCGGCGAGGCGCACGGACGCGCCGAGATGATGGAGTTCAACTACCTCCTCGAAGGCGGCGCTCTCGCCTACAACAACGGCCGCTACGCAATCGACTACCGGCGCGTACCCGAAGTGATCGCGTCGCTTGCCAAAGAGTTGCTGACCATCGAAGCAACTGGCGACCGGGCCCGCGCGGAAGCCTGGTTCGCCAAATATGACAAGATTCCAGGCGATCTGGAAAAAGCTCTGGGAGCCACCACGAACATACCGGTTGACATCGACCCCGTCTTCCGCTAGTTCAGGCCGTTACGCCCGGGCTCCCAGCGCCGATCACCGTGACTCGTGCGAAGCCCTCTTCCACCGTCGGCGGCACCAGCTTCGCCGCCATCTTCGCCATCGCGTCCTCCGGCACCACGCGATGCCGCCCGGCGTTCCGCTCCAGGCACACCTCCAGCGGCACGTCGAAAAATACGGACTCCAACTCGCATCCGTACGATTTTCCGATCCCGACGTATGGCTGCCGTTCCTGGGGCGTGAGGTTGGTGGCGTCGATATAAGTCACCGGCCGCCCGATCGCCAGTCTCTGCCGCAGCAGGAACCGAAGCGACTCGAACACGCGCTCGTGGATGCTCTGATCCGTCTCGTCATCGGCCAGCCACTGCCGGATCGCATCCGAAGAGAGCCCCGTCGCACCCGCCCTTTCCAGATAGGTGGACTTCCCCGAGCCCGGCAGCCCCACCAGCACGACGATGCGCATCAGCGAACATCATAACCCGGCATAATGAAAAACGTGCCCCGCGATTGGGACCGCCACTACTCCAATCCCGACCACATCGACTACACACCCGAGCCCCTCTTGGTCCAGGCCGCCGACCTCCTTCCGCCCGGCCGTGCCCTCGATCTGGCTTGCGGGCCCGGACGCAACGCCCTGCATCTGGCCAAACTCGGCTGGCACGTGACCGCGGTGGATTCTTCCGCCGTCGCCATTCACTTATTGCGCGAGCGGATCGCCGCCGCGACCCTGGAGGCCCACCTCGCCAACCTGGAATCTAGCGAGTTCTCCATCGTCCCTGACAGCTACGATCTCGTCTGCGATTTCTTCTACCTGCAGCGCGACCTGTTTCCACAAATGCGCGCCGGAGTGCGCCCAGGCGGCGTATTCGCCGGCGCGATCCATCTGTTCGACAATGCTCCCGCCATTCGCCCGCGCAACCCCGATTTCCTCATGCGCCCCGGTGAACTGCGTGAGCAATTCGACGGTTGGAAGATCCTCTACTACACCGAAGGTGGGGAGCCGGGTCGCTCTCGCTGCACCGCCCGCATCCTGGCCAGGCGAGCCTGAGCCTGATGTCTTCGCCGCACGCGGCAGTCCGATGATGTTTCCGGTGAATCTTCGCGCCCAGCCGGGACTATGAGCGGGGTCCCTTGTGACCGTTCCGATGCTGAACCTGCCAGCGATGCCAGGCCGCCTCCATCACCCGGCAAACCTCTGGCGCGTGAAAAGGCTTCACCAGTACATCGTAGGCCCCGAGATTCAGGGCTTCCGCCCACAGCCGTTCGTCTGCAAGTCGGGAAGCCACGATCACGAGCGGCGGAGCCGGCAATCCGGCTGATTGGTCCAGCAGTTCCCTCCACGTGTCCGGCGGCAGGTCACGTTCACAGACGACGATTTGAATTCGATTCTCCCGCAGCACCGCTAGCGCCGATGGCAACGTGAGGCTCGTGTTCACGTTGAATTTGAGGTTTTGAGTCTCCCTCCAATTCGATTGGTCAAGAATATGGGCCAGCGAGACATGGTCCTCGGCACGCGGGCTGACGGAAAGAATAGACACGATTCCGCTTCCGGCGTTTTCGGGCGGCTGCGTCATGGCGGGCAAACCAGATCTCCGTCTTGGCTTCGTGGGCGGCACCGAATAGTACCGGATTAGCGGAATTCCGCGCGATGCGCAAACCAGCCGGGTCAGATCGGACTCTCAGCCGGGATTGGACGGTCGTATAGACGGCGGTGAGAGTCCAGGTTCTAGCTGAACGCCCCGGCAATCGCCGACTTACCGAGAACGTAAATCGCCCAGGGTAGAACGACGGCGAACAGCGCGCCGCCGAAAGAAAGCTTCTTCCCGGCGGCGGCCTTCAGTCCCGTCGCGATCAGGAAAATCGTCCAGAACGAAAACAGGTCGATCGAAGTCGCGAACGAATAGGCGAACTTCGAGCTTGTGGTCGGATCCATGAACGCGGCTACATTAAACGCCAGCGGGTTCTGGAAGTTGTACTCGTCCGGATTCTTCAGGAACATCACCACGATCGTCAGGATGGCGGCAATCACGCCGGGCAAACCGCTGTAGCAGACTATTGCGAATACCTGCTTGAACCGCATGCCGCCGGACATGATCCCGCCTGCGATCCCCAGAAGAATCGCGGCCAGGATTACGTCGTAGATCGGAATGCCGATGACCGCGGCGGCGTAGCCCCCGACGGACGCGAACTTCATCTGCATCGCGATGGCCTGCTCGCGGGCCTGTGGGTCCATCTGCTGCATGCGCGAATTGGTTTGCGCCTGCTGCCGGAACATCCGCTCCCATCCGATGTGTTGCCCCATCGTAGTGGTGACGGCAATCACCGCCACAATCACCAGAACCATGGGAACGATCCAGGTCGGCCGCGTCGCGATATCCGCGAAAGTCTTCTTCGGCTCAAAGAAGACGCCGGTGATCCGCGAGAATTCGCCCATCCCCGCGGGCGCTGGTTCGACTGCCGGTGCGTTTTCAGGAGTCATATTAGGGGAATTGTACAGCATCGCAACTCCCCCTGCTCGGCTATTATGTAGTGTTCATGCGTTCCCGCGCCGTCCTCCTGTCGCTGCTCGTCTCGTTGTGCGCCTGCAAGCCCGCCGACGAGGGCAGGATCAAAGCTATCGTCGGCGCCGTCCTGATCGATGGCATGGGCGGCCCGCCTCTCAGTGATTCCGTGGTTGTGATTGCCGGCGACCGGATCAGCGAGGCCGGCGCCCGCTCCGCCGTCGCCATTCCCGCGGACGCCGACAAGATCGATGGCTCCGGCAAGTTCCTGGTTCCGGCCCTCGTGAATGTCTACCCCCACTCGCCGGATGGCGCCAGTTTCACCGCTGGCCATCCGCCCAATCCCGATGCCGCCCGCGCCCAGGTGGCCCGGCTTGCCGAGCAAAGAGTCCCCGCCATCCACGTTTGGAAGATGGAGCCGGCGGTTGCTCAAGCCACCCTCGAAGCCGCGCGTGAGGCCGGCATCCAGGTTATCGGCCATGTATCGGCTCAAGCCGACGTGCGCTTCCTGGTGGATGCGGGTATCGCCGGTTTCGTCGGGGTGATCACGGATACCGAGGACCTCGACCCGTCGCTGTTGGCTCGGTTGCGCGATCTGCGCGTCTTTTTCGCGCCTTCTCTGACCACGGCCGGCGCTCAACTCCCGATCGCAGAACGAAACACGCATCGCCTCTTTGCTTCTGGCGTGCCGATAGCCCTGGCATCGGACGGCAGCGACACACAGCGGGAACTCCAACTGCTGGTTGACTCCGGCATTCCGCCTCTGGACGTGATCGTGGCCGCTACGCGCAACGGGGCGATCGCGCTGCGCCAGGCAGACCAGGCCGGGACCATCCAGGCCGGGAAACGCGCCGATCTGCTGCTGCTGGCGGCAAACCCGGGGGCGGACATCGCCAATTGGGCGCGTGTGGCGCTTCGCCTTTCGTCCGGCGCCGTCCGTTGAAACCACGAAGAAACTTAGCTCCGCACGTTGGTACCGGCGGTACCCCAAGTTAACCTATACTAACCCCTCTTAGGCCTAGGCGCACCCACGCCGCCTATGCTACCGTTTTAACAACTGTTACTTCAGTTGACATTAGAACGTTTGGGTCTTTTATGTTTTTCGTTTCCCCCAGCAGAAGTACGCTCAGGCTCGCGTTCGCTTGTTTCCTGTCAACGGCGGCGGCGCTTTGTGCTGACAACAACCCCCGATTCCCCCTGGTGAACCCCGGGCCATCGGTCCGCGTAGCCTCGGATTTCAGGGGCGGCGATATCGGCGCCCAAATCAATGCCGCCTATGCCGACCTTCCGCCCGCCGGCGGCGCTATCGTTCTGACCCAGGGCGGCTCCTTCTCTACTCCAATCGTCTTCGCCACAAACAATAAGCCCGTTTTGCTCGAGGGTCTGCCCGGCGACGTCATTACACTCACCTACACCGGCAGCTCCGGCACGGCCATCACGTTCGACTACGGCGTGGCTCACCGCATGGGTCACGGACTCCGGGATCTCACTCTCACGGGTCCCGGCAGCGCTACCGGCTCCATTGGAGTAATATTCGGCGGCGCGAATGGCGCCGAAGGGATTACTTTCCGCGATTTCAAAATCCAGAGCTTCGGCGTCAACCTGCAGATGGCGTCGCATACGTGGCTGGCCTATTTTGAGCAGGGCATGATTCGCGATGCCGGCATCAACGTGCTCCTCCCGGCCGGCCTGGTGGAGGCCGGCGAGCAGATCACCTTCAATCACGTCACTTTTGCGGACGCGCCTCCGCCCCACGCGGACAGCGTCTGGGTCCAGGGAGGGGGTCAGGAGGTGGTCTTCACCGATTGCTCGTTCGACCAGGCCCAACTGCACATCGGGTATGGCGGCATGGCCGGCGCGCAAGTGACCATCAAGGGATCACATTTCGAGAACCCAAACTATGAGACCCCTGGCGCCGTCAACTACGACTACTTGACCGTGGATAGCCATCCCGGCAACCTGGTGCGCGTCAGCGACAGCTATTTCCTCCAGGATGCGCCGGCGCATGGCCCCGGGCGCTTCATCCTGATGGCTGGCGGCAAGCTGCTTCTCTACGGGGTTGGCATGTACACGCCCGCCGGCGCCCCCTTGCAGAATTTTGGAGTGTTGGCCGGCAGTGCGAAGGTCGAAGTCTACGGATTCACCGACCTGAGCGGAAATATCAAAGGCCCGCAGTTCGGCCGCTGAAGTGTACTGGGATAACGCTCCTGCGTTGTCCCGGCGAGTGAAACTCGCCTTTTTTCCGCCGGAACAAACCGTTGTACGATTGCGTATCCTGAGATTCGAGGACTACCATGCGCACGAAGCTCGTTCTTGCGGTCCTTGTTCTTGCGGCGTCCCTGCTATGCCTCACCTCTTGTGTCGTGGACATCGGCGACTGGGAGCGCTTCAATTCGGACTTCCATTACAGCTACCCTTTGAAACCCACTGGCCGGTTGACCGCGGAGACATTCAACGGCTCGATTGAAGTCTCCGGTTGGGATCAGGACACCGTGGATATCAGCGGAACCAAGTACGGTCCCTCGCAGGCCGAGGCCGATAACCTCAAGGTCAACATCGACCACAGCCCCGATTCGGTTTCCATTCGCATCGAGCGCCCGTCCCTGCGCCGCAACAACCAGGGCGCGCGCCTGGTGATCAAGGTTCCTCGCACCGCCAACCTGGATCGCCTCACCACTTCCAACAGCTCCATTCGCACGCAGGATGGGGCTGGTCCCACCCGCCTGCGCACCAGCAACAGCTCGATTCACGTCGTCGACCTGCGCGGCAGCCTGGAGGCCGAAACCTCCAACAGCGCCATCGAGCTGTGGGGGGTCGAGGGCGATGTTACCGCGCACACCTCCAACGGGCACATTGAGGCCGAACGGCTGGGCGGAGCGCTGGAGGCAGTGACCACCAATAGCCACGTGCGGGCCGACATCGCACGCGCCGACCGGGGCGTCCGCGTGGAGACCTCCAACAGCGGCGTGGAGCTGACTCTGCCTCCCAACTTCTCCAGCGGCGTCCGCGTCAGCACCAACAACGGTCAGATCACCGTGCGCTTGCCGGAGAGCACCAACGCACACGTTTCGGCGCGGACCTCCAACGCTTCCATCACCACGGATTTCGAAATTCGCACGCAGGGCGACATCAGCCGGAATCGTCTGGAGGGCGTGATCGGCAACGGCGGACCGCTAATCGACCTCAGCACCTCGAACAGCGGCATCCGCTTGTTGCGGCGGTAGGGCAGGTTGTCAACCTGCGACCGATTGCCAATCGGTCCAGTACGCACTAGCTTGAGCTTGTGCGCACCGTCTTGAGCTTGTGCAGCGCAAGCTTTAGCAAGGCAAGCATAGCTCGCCCTGCGGCCGTATTCTTCAAACGGTTGCGACGTGTTTTGGACCGTGTGCCTCCGCGATCCCTCACGCGCCGGTCACCTAATATAGACCGAGGCTTATGACCTTGCCCATCGGGTCCACCAGGACATCCAGGTGGCGATTCACGTAGGAGTAGAATGTGCGTCCCTTGTTTGCCTGGGCGGCCGTCACATTTGCCCCAAACTCGCGCCGGCAATCCTTCCAGGTCATCTGGATGGGGTAGACAAAGACGGTGCGTAACTTCCCGGAGGCCTTGTCGAAATCCAGCTCCAGCTCTTTGTAGCGGCCGGTGGGATCTGCAAAGGCCAGCACCTTGCCGTTGACGGCCCGATTCTCATCGTACGCCGGCCGCTGGCGTAGCGGCTCACCTAGCAGGGAACGCGCATCTGTCTCTTTGAAAGAGGCTAGGCGCTGGTGCAGAAACTCCGCGCTGTCCTTCTCAAAACCATCGGGATAGACAGGTTTCGGACGCCGCAGGACGGGCCGGTCTGGATCCGGTGCGGGAGGTGCAAGGCGTACAACCGTCGCCGGCGGCGCCGTTGGCGCCGGCTTCGCGACCGGTGCAGCCGGCTTGGGGGCGGGACCCGGCAGCGTCAGCACGGTAACGTCGGCAGCTTCGGTTGGCCGCAGGACGGGAGGAACGGCGGTAGCGCTTGCCGGCGCCGCACGGTTGCCGTCGTTGTCTGCGCCGCGCACTAGAGAACCAGCGCCTAGAGCCAAAAGGCTGGCCAGAACCATCGGAGGGAAGAGCCGGAACCATCGCATAGTACTGCCTCGATGAATTCGATTGAATTCCCCCTCAATCTACGGGAAGCTGCCGCCTCAGGAAAGACCTATTTAAGGGGTACTTCTGATGTTTTCCTAAGTTAAGTCGGGCGAAAGCAACTGGCGGGAACGTATCGGAGTCGAACCGATCAGCGGCTTTTGGGCCGCTCAGTGGTTTTGAAGACCATGCCCACCACCGGATGAGATACGCTCCCGGATTCAGTCTAGCAGGATCGTCCGCCGTTCCTTATTCGCACCGCAGCGCGGTCATGGGGTCCACGCGCAACGACCGCCGCACCGGAATATAACTGGCAACCGCGGCCACTCCGGAGAGCGCGGCGATGGCGGCCACAATCGTCACCGGGTCAGAGGCGGCGATTCCGAACAGAAAGGATTTTGCGTAGCGCGCAGCCCAAAGCGCCAGAGGCACTCCCACCGCGATGCCTGCCAGTGTCAGAGCCAGCGTCTCGCGCAGAACCAGCCACGCCAGGTGATCGCTTCTCGCGCCCAGGGCCATTCGTATGCCCATCTCGCCCGTGCGCCGCGCCACGGCGTAGGCCATCAGGCCATAAAGACCCAGGCACGCGAGCAGCAAAGCCAGCCCTCCGAAGAAGCTCGAGAGCGTAGCCAGCAGCCGTTCCCGCAGCAGCGATTGCTCCACCTGCGCGCGCAGTGTCTTCGCCCGGAACACTGGCAAATTGCGGTCCACGGAAGCAACTTCGCGGCGGACCTGCGCCAGCAGGTTGGAACCGCCGCCGTACCGCAGCTCGAACGACGCAAACCCCCACTGAAATTCCTGGCTCCGGCCATGTTGGAAGAGTGGACGATACAACTCCGGTCTCGCGTGGTCGCGAGCACCCTGATAGTTGGAGTCCTTCACCACCCCTATAATGGTGGCATCGTCCAGCCGGTGATGGGTCGGATCCTGGCCTGGAAACGCGCGCCGCGCGAGTGATTCGTTGATGATCGCCACCTCCGGAGCGTTCTCATCGTCTCTCAGGTCGAAGTCCCGGCCCGACAATATTGGTGTTCGAATCGTGGAAAAGTACCCGGGGCTGACCCCGTTCCACACTACGTCTATGGCGTTGCGCTCCGGCAGCGGGTTTCCATCCACGGCTTGAATCTGATCGCTCAGATTGAACTGGTCGTCCACGGGCCGCACGATGGAAACGCTCGCGAAGCGAACGCCCGGCAGGACTGCAAGCCGCTCCAGAATCTGGCGATAGACCGCCCCGGCGCGCTCGGCCCCATAGCCCGCAAGCTTGGCATCCACCGAGACCATCAGCACGTTTTCGCGGTCGTATCCCAGGTTTACGTTCCAGAGTTGCTGAAAGCTGCGGACAAACAGGCCCGCGCCCGCGATGAGCACCACCGAGAGCGCCACCTGCGCCACGACGAGCAGGCGGTCCATCGCGCGCGAGGACCGGCCGCTGTGGCGCTCGCCTTCCTTCAGGGCTGGGCCCGGGTCAACGCGCGTGCCGCGAAGGGCAGGCGCCATGCCGAAGAGAACTCCGGTGAACAGGGACAAAGCGGCCGTGAATCCAAAGACCCGCCAGTCCGGACGCACGTCCAGAGGCACCGGCAAATCGCCGGTGGAAATCATGCGCACCAGCGCCGTGCTGCCCCACCACGCTATTGCCAGCGCGAGCGCTCCGCCCAGCGCCGCCAGCAGCACGCTCTCGGTGAGAAGTTGCTGCATCACTCGCCCGCGTCCCGCTCCCAGCGCCAGCTTCAGCGCGATCTCGCGGCGGCGATTGGACGCGCGTACCAGGAGCAGGTTGGCCACATTGGCGCAGGCCACCAGCAGCACGATCCCCGCCACCCACAGCAGCAGCTTCAACGGCAAAGCATACTGGGAGCGGAGACCGCTCGACGTGCCGCTCCCGGCCGGCTGCAGGATCAGGCGGCTCTCCTGCACAAATTGCTGCATCGATTCCCGCCCGCGCAGTTCGGAGGTGGAAAGTTCCTCCGCCAGCGACTGGTGGCGAATGACATTAAGTTCGGCTTGCGCCTGGGCAAGCGAAACCTCCGGCCGCAGCCGGCCCGCAATCAGCAGCCACATCCGGAATGCCCCGCTCCAGCGGTCTCTATCGGGCATCAGGCGGTCCATGGCGTGAAGTGGAATCCAGACATCCGGCCCGCTTCCGACGCTGATGCCGGAAAACCCCCGCGGCGCAATACCAATCACCGTGAACGGAACCTGGTTCACCGTGATCATGCCGCCCACCATCGTGGGATCCGCTCCAAAGCGCGTGCGCCAGTAGCGGTCGCTCAGGATTGCGACCGAAGCGTCCGGCCCGTCTTCGCCGGCCGAAAAGAAGCGCCCGGACTGTGGAGCAAGTCCGAGCACCGCGAAGAAATTATCAGTATAGGCATCGCCGTCCGCGAGCTCCGAGATCCCATGAAAGCCTACATTCAGGCGCCCCAGCCTGGTGCCGCCAAACACTCCGGAGAGCGTCTTCGACTGCGCGCGGAAGCGCTCCAATTGCGGATAGCCGAACCAACCGTTCACATAATTCGGGCTGGTTTTCGGGAAGGTGTACGTGAGTTGGACGAGCTCTTGCGGTTTGCTTATGGGCAGCGGGCGAAACACCACTGCATTCAGCAGGGTGAAGATGGCGGTGTTGGCTCCGATCCCCAGGGCGATCGAAAGAACGGCCGCCGCCGTGAACCCGGGCGTCTTGCGCAGCGTTCGCGCCGAGTAGCGCAAGTCCCGCCGGAAGCGCTCCCACCCTGCCCATCCCCACGCCTCGCGGGTCGCCTCTTTTGCGAGAGTGGTGTTGCCAAAAGCGCGCTGCGCTGCGTGGCGCGCCTCAACCGGAGCTAGACCGGCGTCAGCCTGTTCCTCGGCTTCCAGACCCAGGTGCGACTGCACCTCGCGATCCAGATCGTCCTCCCGTGATTTCCGCCGCCAACGCATCTCGGTAGACATTCTACCATGCCCCGTAGGGCGGATTGGAAATCCGCGCGGCGGTTGTCAACCGCCGCCGGGCTGGTTTAAAACCGGCCCGCCCGCCGCCAGCCCGTCCCACCTGCTCGTTTACAATCGAACTTGGCTTCCATCGCCTTCGAGACCGTCGCCGAGTGCCCCGTCACCCGTGCCCGCGCAGGCCTGCTCCACACTCCCCATGGAACCATCGAGACCCCGGTCTTCATGCCTGTGGGCACGCAAGGCTCGGTCAAAGGCCTCACCCAGCGCGACCTCGCCGACGAGCTCGGCGTGAAGATCCTGCTCGCAAACACGTATCATCTTTATCTGCGCCCCGGCCACGAGCTCATCCGCCAGATGGGTGGGCTGCATCGCTTCATGTCCTGGCCCAACGCCATCCTCACCGATTCCGGAGGGTTCCAGGTCTTCAGCCTGAGCAGCCTCCGCAAGATTACCGACGATGGGGTGGTCTTCCAGTCGCACCTCGATGGCGACCTGCACACGTTCACGCCGGAATCCACCGTGGACGTCCAACTGGCTTTCGGCAGCGACGTTCTGATGGTGCTCGACGAATGCCCCGAATACCCGGTCAGCCACGAGTACGCGCGCGAGAGCACGCAGCGCACGTTGCGCTGGGCGCGCCGGGCCAACGAGCACTACCGCCTGAAAACCGCCGAGAGCCCCGCGCTGCACGCCTTGTTTCCCATCGTGCAAGGCTCCATGTTTCCTGACCTGCGCCGCGAATGCGCGGCCGCGCTCGTGGATCTGAATGCTGACGGGTACGCCATCGGTGGGCTCTCCGTGGGCGAGCCGCGCCCGCTCAGCATGGAAATGGTGGATACCGCCGAGCCCATCCTGCCGCGCAATCGTCCCCGCTACGCCATGGGAGTTGGCATGCCGGCCGAGCTGCCGGAATACGTGGCCCGCGGCATCGACATGATGGATTGCGTCCTGCCTTCACGCAATGCGCGCAACGGCTGCCTGTTCACATCCAGCGGCCGCATCATTATTAAGCACGCGCGCTACAAGGACGACCCGCGGCCGCTCGACGAAAACTGCCGATGCTATACTTGCAGTAGATATTCCCGAGCCTACCTTCGCCATTTGTTCCTGTCCGGGGAGATTCTGTACGCCGTGTTGGCCACCAGGCACAACCTGCGGCGCTACCTTGACATCATGTGTGAGATCAGGCACGCTATAATATCGTTTTCATTTCCAGAATACTTGAGGTGTGTCCGCTCGGCGTCCATTGACGCCGAGTGAGCCCGCACGTGGTCACGACGTGGTCCTGAATTTGTTTCTGCAATCGGCGCCGCCTGGCTCCTCGCTGGTGGGACTCCTGCCCATCCTTCTCATATTTGCAGTCTTCTATTTCCTCCTGTTCCTTCCCATGCAGCGCCAGAAGAAGCAGACCCAGAAGATGCTTGCGGCTCTCCAGAACGGAGACACGGTCTTGACTAGTGGAGGAATTGTAGGGTCCATCGTCGCGATTGACGACGATACCGTGGTATTGCGAGTGAAGCCGGATAATGTCAAACTCCAGGTTTCGCGAAGCTCCGTCACGAGCCTGGTCTCCGGCGAAGGCAAGAAGTAGAAATCATCAATTGGCAGGCACTAAACCCCCATGCGCAAGAATCTAACGACGCGGACCGTAGTCATCGCTGTGATACTCCTGGTGTGCATCTTCGGCGTGATCGGTTTTCCCAAATCGAAGGCGGAACTGATCGGGAATCTGCAGTCGAATATTCGTCTCGGTCTGGATTTGAAGGGCGGCAGCCACATGGTCATGGAAGTACAGGTACAGGATGCCGCCAAGGGCGACGCGCAGCAGACCCTCGAGCTGTTGCAGCGGGAAGCCACCAAGCAGAACATCACCTGGGCCAGTGCCGATGTCAGCGAGCCGCAATCGATTAATGACGTCGACAAGGTGACCCTCACCATCCGGGGCGTCCCGGCCGACAAGGGCAGCGCCTTCCGCGACCTGGTGACGACGAATTGCTCTACCTACGCTTTGACCGCTTTGAACACCACCGACTATTCGCTGAAACTCAAGCCTTCCGATCTGGAGGACCTGAAGCGCGAGACCGTGCAGCGCGCCATCGATACCATCAGCAACCGTATCAACGACCTCGGCGTCGCGGAATCGTCCGTCCAGCAGTACGGCCAATCGGGTTCGGTTTACCAGATCCTGATCCAACTGCCCGGAGTGGAAGACACGGCGCACGCCCGGCAAATCATCGGAACAACCGCGGTGCTCTCCATTGTCGGCGTCGACAAGACGCACGATACGTTCTTCACCAGCCGCGACGACGCGCTGGCCAAGTTGGGCGGCATCATTCCGCTGGGCGAGACCTTGGTGAAGATGAAGGCTCGGCCGGGGCAACAGGGCGAAGAATGGTACCTGGTCGGCAAGACACCTGTCATCACCGGCAAGGACATTCGCTCGGCCCGCCCGGGACAGGACGATGTGCGTAAATGGCAAACCAGTTTTACGCTCTCGCAGGACGGCGGAAGGAGATTCGGCCGCTACACCGGGGACCACGTCAACGACAAGTTGGCGGTCATCCTGGACAACTCCATCGTGAGCGTCGCCACGATTAATGAAAGGATCGAAGATTCCGGCCGCATTATGGGTTTGAGCACCGAGGAGGAGGCCGTGGATCTCGGCCGCTATCTTCGGTCAGGCTCCCTGCCAGCCCGCGTAACGCCGCTTTTTGAGAACTCCGTCGGCCCCTCCCTCGGTGCCGACTCCATTCATCAAGGAATCCTGTCGGGCGTGGCGGGCCTCCTGGCGGTCGTCACCGTGATGCTGTTGTACTACAAGCGTAGCGGTGTGAACGCGGTTTTGGCTTTGATCCTCAACACCGTAATCTTGCTGGCCGCCATCTCTTATTTTCATGCCGCCCTCACCCTGCCGGGAATCGCCGGGGTGATTCTCACGATCGGTATGGCGGTAGACTCTAACGTGCTGATTTTTGAGAGGATACGCGAGGAACTCCGGACCGGCAAGGGGGTGATCTCGGCGGTGGATACAGGATTCAACAAGGCTTGGTGGACGATCGTCGACACCCACGTCACCACCGTGGTTTCCTGCGCCTTCCTGTTCTTGTTTGGGGAAGGACCGGTGCGTGGATTTGCGGTAACATTGACGATCGGCCTGATTGCCAACGTTTTCACCGCGGTTTTCGTGTCCCGGACGATCTTTGGCTACGAGCTGTCGGGACGGAGGCAGTTGGAGACCTTAAGTATATAGCGCGGAAGCTGTTCTGCCGCGGGAACAAAATGGAAAAGGCCGGTGTCAGATGCTATAGAGCGCACCGGCACGGCAACGCTCGATGGAATTATTCAAGAACACGAATTACGATTTCCTGGGGAAGAAGTGGCCCTTTATCATTGCTTCCCTGGTGTTGACGGTGGCCGGTTTTACGAGCATCGCATTGAAGGGTGGACTCAAGTACGGCATCGATTTCAAAGAGGGCACGCTGATGCAGGTGAAGTTTGCCTATCCGCCGCCCGATGACAAGATCCGCGCGGCCATGTTGAAAGCCGTCCAGTCAGAAGTGAGCGTGCAGGATCTGCATGGCAGCGGCGCGGAGAACGAAGTCGAGATCGGCACCGAAGCCAAAGGCGAAGGTGAAGGCCAACTGAGCGCCAACCGCAAACAGATGGAAGACGTGTTGCTTGCCACCTTCGGACAACCGGGCAGCGGCAAGCTCGATCTCAACAGCGCCTCCCGCGACACGCTGCAGACACGGCTCCGCGATCCGCTGGCGCGAGCCGGCGTTCCCATGAGCGATCAGCAACTCAAGGATCTGGTCGGCAACATCCTCGACGTCCGCGACAATCGGCATTCCGGCATGATCACGGATTTCAACCAATTGTCCTCCGTTTCCGGCATGAATGCTGGTATCATGAACTCTCTTCGCCAGGAGTGTTATCTGGCACCCTATCACGTGATCGGGACGCAGATGGTGGGCCCCAAGGTCGGCGCCGAACTGAGGCTGAAAGCCGTGAAGGCCACCCTCTACGCGCTGGCCGGCATGCTGGCCTATATCGCCTTCCGGTTCGAGTGGATTTACGGCCTGGGCGCGGTTATCGCGTGCTTCCACGATACCCTCATCACCATCGGGCTGTTCTCCCTCTTTAACAAAGAAATCTCCATGACGGTGATCGCCGCCCTGCTGACCCTCGTGGGCTACTCGATGAATGATACGATTGTCATCTTCGATCGCATCCGCGAAAACCTGAAGTTCTCGCGGCGCGAGCCGCTGGAGGTGGTGATGAACCGGGCCGTCAACCAAACCCTGAGCCGGACCATCATGACGTCCGGCCTCACCTTCCTCACGGTAATCGCGCTCTTCATTTGGGGCGGTCCCGTGTTGCACGGATTTTCGTTTGCGCTGGTTTGTGGAATTATTGTCGGCACGTACTCCTCGGTGTTCGTGGCCAGTCCGATTGTGTTGTTCTGGCACAATTACACCGACAAGCCGAGGAAGTCGTCGCCCCCGGTGACGGGCAGTTCAGCGCCGCGGGGCAGCATGCCGCCGGCGGAATCGGTTCGGAAGAGTCCGACCAGGGCGGTGAAGTGAATTAAGGTCTGCGGCAGGCCAAAGCTGCTCCAGGGATTGCGGCTGCCGCGGCGACAAGGGAAAGGAAGCTCGTATGTTTGAACAGACGTTCGTAGAGGGCGTGGGAAAGACGAACAAGAGTTGGACCGTCTTAGTCTCGTTCGTGGGGCAAATCCTGCTGATTCTCGTGGCCGTGATTCTGCCCTTGATTTATACGGATGTACTTCCCAGCGCTACCTTGACCAGTTTCCTGACGGCGCCTCCGCCGCCGCCACCGCCGCCTCCACCACCGGCAGCCGCGCCTCCGGTGAAGGTGGTAAAAGTGATCCCGAGGCAGTTCGATGCCGGCAAGCTGATGGCGCCGAAATCGGTCCCCAAGGAAGTCGCCATGATTAAGGAAGAGGAACTGCCGCCTCCGTCTTCGGGCGTGTCCGGTGTGGTGGGCGGCGTCGCCGGCGGAGTGGCCGGCGGCGCGCTGGGCGGCGTTTTGGGTGGTGTGCTTGGCGGGATCCCCACTGCGGCTCCTCCGCCTCCGCCTCCCGCGGCTGCCAAACCGAAGGAAGCGCCGGTGCAGCGCATCAAGGTCGGCGGCAACGTACAGGCTGCCATGGTCATCAAGAAGGTCCAGCCGATCTATCCGCAATTGGCCAAGTCCGCCCGCGTGTCCGGTGTGGTGCACCTGGCCGCCGTCATTGCCAAGGATGGCACGATTCAGGAACTGCACTCCCTCGGCGGGCCGGCGCTGTTGATCCAGGCCGCCATGGACGCGGTGAAGCAGTGGGTCTACAAGCCCACCTTGCTGAACGGTGAACCGGTCGAGGTTCAGACCACCATCGATGTGAACTTTACGTTGAACCAGTAGTAACCCGGCGCTGCTTGTTTAGCGCCGGTAATTGAGTAACAATTTCAACTCGCAGGAGAGAGATAACAATGCTTTTGCAATTGCAGGTTTGGTCGCTTTATTTGCTCCAGGACTCAGGCGCGGTAGGTTGGGACGTGCGCTCCCTGTGGAATCAGATGGGAACGCCGGCCAAGTGCGTCGTGATTGGCCTGTTCATCATGTCGGCCTATTCGATTGGCGTCATGATCGATCGTCTCATGGCCTACAGCGCGGCCCGCAAGCAGTCACGCGCCTTCGCTCCGGCCGTCGCCGGCGCGTTGCGCGAGGGCAAGCTGGATGAAGCCGTGAAGATTGCGGACCGCTACAAGAAGAGCCACCTCGCCAAGGTCGTGGTGGCTGGTTTGCAGGAATTCCAGGCGCACCAGCTCAGTTCCGAGATTCCCGGCGAAGAAATCGAGGCCTCCAAACGCGCTTTGGTGCGCGCCGAAGCCATCGTGCACGCCGAACTGAAACGCGGCGTCAGCGGCCTGGCAACCATCGGATCCACCGCCCCCTTCGTGGGACTGTTCGGAACGGTGGTCGGCATCATCAACGCGTTCAAGGGAATTTCCACCGAGAAGTCCACCGGTCTGGGCGCTGTGGCCGGCGGTATTTCGGAAGCCCTCGTGACCACCGCTATCGGACTCTTCGTGGCCATCCCCGCCGTCTGGATGTTCAACTTCTTTACCAACAAGATTGAAGCCTTCGACGTGGAGATGGGCAACTCCAGCTCCGAGCTGATCGACTACTTCTTAAAGCGTTCGCAGCGCGGCGCGGCTGCCCGTAAGTAACGCCGCCAACCGAGGGTTTTGAACAATCGGGAATCCGGCGAGTTGAAATAAGGGAGCTCCGCGAGGAGCTCCCTTCCTCCAACCGGGTTCCGGGAGACAGACATGGTGAAGGATAACGACGAAGACATCATGAAGCAAAAGGCGCCGCCGCCCGTCGCCGACATCAACGTGACGCCCATGGTCGATGTCATGCTCGTGCTACTGATCATTTTCATGGTCATCACGCCGATGTTGTCGAAGGGCGTCAGCGTGGACATGGTGAAAACCAAGAACCCCATCACCATGCCGAACGCTGATAAGAGCGATGCCGTGCTGGTAGCGATTACTCACGACGGGAAAGTCTATCTGGGCAGGAATCAGGTTCCACCCGAGGATCTGCCGCCCAAGGTCAAGGACCTGCTCACCAACAAGCTCGACAAGACGGTATTCGTCAAGGCCGATCAGCGCGCGCGTTACGAAAGGGTGGTCGAAGTGGTCGACAACCTGCGGGCGGCTGGTGTCGACCAGTTGGGTCTGCTAACCGAGCAAGTGCAGGAAAAGGGCAAGCCGGCGGAACCGGCCCCCGCTGCGAAATAACGAGGGAATCATAAAGGAGCGTTTCTATGGGAATGGCAGTCGGTGGACAGGGCGGTCCGAAATCGGATATCAACATGACGCCCATGATCGACGTCTTGCTGGTGTTGATCATCATTTTCATGGTGATCACGCCCTTGACGCCCAAGGGGCTGGAGGCGCTCGTACCCCAGCCGCCGCCGCCGGGTCAGAAACAGACTCTGTCGGATCAGCGAACGGTCGTGATCGTCATTGATGCCGACCATTCATACAAGATCAATAGCGACGCGACCACGGAATCGGATCTGGGCCCGCGCCTCATGGAGATCTTCAAAACGCGCGCCGAGCGCGTGGTATTCGTGAAGGGCGATCCCAACCTGGACTTTCTGTGGGTGGCGCGAGCGATTGACATCGCGCACGGCGCCGGTATCGACAAGGTCGGATTGATGACAAAAATGGTGGAGGCGGGGAACTGACTATGCGCAAGCTCCTGTCGATCCTGCCTGTTGCTGCATTGGCCGCCGTGCTGATCAGCCTTCCGGTGATGGGCACCGGCTGCCAGAAGCTGCAGGCCCGCGATCACCTGAATAAGGGCGTGAACGCATTCAAAAACGCCCAATATGCCGAGGCTGTGGAGCACTTCAAGATCGCCGTGGAGCTGGATCCCAACTTCCCCACGGCCCGCTTGTATCTGGCGACCGCTTACATGCAGCAGTACATCCCAGGTTCCGAAGATGATGAAAACATGAAGATGGCCAAGGCGGCCGAGTCCACGTTCAAAGAAGTTCTGGGCCAGGACCCAAAGAACGCCGTGGCGATCGCGTACCTGGCGTCGTTGTACCTGAACGAGAAGCGGTGGTCCGAAGCGCGCGAATGGTATCAGAAGCTCATCAGCGTCGACCCCAAGAACGTGGTCGGCTACTACAGCCTGGGATTCATCGCCTGGTCGGAATGGTATCCGGCTTATGGAACGGCCCGGGCCCTGCTGGGGATGAAGCTGGAGGATCCCGGCCCCATCAAGGATAAGAAGGTCAGAGAGGAACTCAAGGCTAAGTACAGCCAAGTCATTGACGATGGCTTGAAGTCGCTCGACAAGGCCCTGGAAGTCGATCCTGAATATGACGACGCCATGGCGTATGAGAACCTTCTCATCCGCGAACGCGCCGATCTGGCGGACTCCAAGGAGGAGTACGAGAAGCAGATCAAGACCGCCGATGGATGGACGGACAAGGCTCTGGCCACCAAGAAGGAAAAAGCCGAGAAGAAGAACAAGTCGGGCGGCGGCATCGTCGCCGACCAGAAGTAGCGCCATCGGCGGGTTGAATGGCTGGCCCCTGGCTCCCTGAAAGAGCCGGCCGCGCTTCCCCCTCCTGCTACAATCGAATTACGGTGGCTTCCAAGTCCACAAGCCTTCCTGAAACTTTGCCTGTACCGCCGCCCCTAGACCCGGTGGAGCAGTTGTATCGCGAGCTCGAAGCGAAAATCCGCGAATACCGGCCCAAAGACGATTTCACCGCAATCGAGAAGGCATTTCGCTTCGCCAGTAAATACCACGAAGGCCAGAGCCGCGATTCCGGCGAGCCCTACATGGTGCACCCCGTCATGGTGGCCCATATCCTGGCGGACATGCGCATGGATTTCATCGCCATGGAGACGGGGCTGCTTCACGACGTCGTGGAAGACACCAGCGTCACCGTCGACCAAGTGCGCAAAGAGTTCGGCGAAGATGTGGCCCGCTGCGTCGATGGCGTCACCAAGCTGACCAAGCTGGATTTCTTCTCGGCTGAGGACCGGCAGGCTGAGAGCTTTCGCAAAATGCTGCTGGCCATGGTGGAAGACATCTGCGTCATCATGGTCAAGCTGGCAGATCGCATGCACAACATGCGAACCTTGGGCTACCTCAGTCCCGAGCGGCGCGAACGGATTGCCCGCGAGACCATCGAGATCTACGCGCCGATCGCGCACCGGTTGGGAATGGGCAAGGTGCGCGGCGAACTCGAAGACCTTGCCTTCCAACACCTCGAACCCGACGCTTACCAGGAGATCGTTCGTTCCATCGAATCGCGCCGCCACTCCAACGAGGAGTTCCTGGTCGAAATCCGGCAGGTGGTGGAAGCCGAACTGCGCCGCGAGGGCATCCCCGCGCGCATCGACGGCCGGCTCAAACGGCCGTACTCGGTGTTCCAAAAGCTCCGCCGGCAGAAGATCACGGTCAACGAAGTCTACGACCTGATGGCGTTGCGCATCATCACCGACTCGGTGAAGAACTGCTACGCCGCCCTCGGCGTGATCCACAACAAGTGGCGCCCCATTCCCGGCCGCATCAAGGACTTCATCGCCATACCGCGGCCCAACCTCT
>Ga0335081_10004247_pt1 | contig 22614 bp, 21 predicted proteins | sample Lox_Sample_35_FD_206713 | JGI IMG/M metagenome (GOLD analysis project Ga0335081, IMG submission 206713) | Soil microbial communities from Loxahatchee National Wildlife Refuge, Florida, United States - Lox_Sample_3.5 | ecosystem: Environmental > Terrestrial > Soil > Wetlands | place: USA...
ACCAGATATTAGGCTGATATATATATATATACATCGATTCCATTCGTCACTCACGTATCGGTCAGTGGCCAAATGTAACTAGTTTCAAACAGTTTACCGAAAACTCAAAATCTACAAAAATATTTTAATCGCCGTAACTCATTTCTTGCTACGCTGCCCCTGAAATTTGGTATGCATCTTTTGAGACCCGATAAAGGACACTATTGCCACCGCAGAGTCGAATAAAACCCTGACGTATTGTCACCTGTCCAACCCTGACACACACCATAAAACACGGAACGTCAGTACAAAAAGGCTAAACGGAAGGGGCGGACTTCAGCAGCGGGGATTTGCCTATCTAGAAACCTCATTCCGAGCCACAATCCCATGGCCAGGACTGGGACGCGGCAATACATGACCGTACATCACGAGTGCATGTTGTAAACAATCACAAAACGGCGTGAACGTGATAGGATCAATTCCCCAATCTGGGAGTTGGGAAGGGAAAAGCACAGTCCCCGCTTTTTGTGGGAATAATCACGCACGGGCCTTTTTCGGACGACTTTGCATCTTTCGATTGAATGCGATATATTGGGCTTCAGTCTTCGACAAAGTACACAACAAAGACTTTTGTTCCGCCGCCATATCATGATCAAGTGGATGATACAAAAGTTAAATCAGGGGCATTGCGATAAACCCTCGTGACTCCCCAATCGCCATACATGAGGAGTAGCTGACGATCAATCTCGGTTCGGGATACAAAGTATCTTTGCGTATAGTTCCGTGCATTGACCTTTTTCTCTACCACCAGCCGCCTCTCCTTCCGAATTTGAATTAAACTTTTGGGTGTGTACACCGAAATAACCACCTTAGGATACCCAGGCGTTAACCAACGAGTAATACCTTTTGGCGCAAGCCCCCGTTCCGGAAAAGGGCACGACGCTTACGCCTCCGAGTCGTCCAATTGCTCAATAGTAACTAATTTCGGCTGCAGGCCAAAACAGGCCCCTGACACTGTCGTTGATATGATTTAAGGACGGAATCGGCATTTTATGGGGTTCCCGGTACTTAAAATTATCGCACATGTTGTGTGTAATATTACGTGTTTATTGGACAACTCTAACTTTTCACCGAATTGAATTGTCATCGGCTGTCTGGAAACGGTTTCCGGTGTATCATGGGATGCCGTGCATTTCTCTGCTGTGGGACATGCAGGCTCCTTCAGTTTTTCTATTTTTTTATTTTTTTTATTTTTTGCTTTTTCAGTGACTGCAGAGGGCCGGTCTGAAACGTGTGGTCTGCAAATGACATAATGGATACTGTTTATGAAGGGTCATGTGGACGATTTGGCGATGATCATGCCGTGCATTTAATTGGCCATCAGCGAGGGGGGTTCCCGCTCTTTGCCCTGTCTCTGAACTCCCCTCCGCCATATGGGAACTCTGCAGTGTTGATTGAGAACCGCCCTTTCCCGTCTGCCCCTCTGTTTCTGCGGTTACCAAGATGTCGCCGACTCGAATCGTATACAAAATGATGGCTTCAGAGGTTTCCATGCAATTTGTTCCGGGCTAGGGCCTATTTTGCCTTGTACCTATCCATTTAAAGTTAGACCGCAACCTAAAAACGAAAAATTAAAATTCAACAGTAAAACGCTGTAATTCTAGCCAAATATAAAGGTGAATAGGGCTGCATTATTATCATTTTTACACAAGTCCCCGTGCTCCCGTTCGTCGTTCTTTCTCTTGCTCTTCTCTCCCACCATCCTCCCATTTTCCCATAGTTGCTTGTTTTGCTCGGGCCCATTTGACACTAATTATTATTTTGTGTATGGATCGACCCTAGTTGCCTCAATAAACGCAGCCCGTAAGATAACACACTTTTCCCGCTGTCCTTAACCGGTTTGCCGTGACCACACGACACAATCGGCTTCTATCGCATACGCTTTCTCCGCCCTATTTTCGACCGGTTCACCACGACTTGCTTGCAACGAAGGGATCAGGGACGTTACTTGTATATTCCATTCATTGCATTCGCGATACCGCGTGATTGCCCCTCGTGTCTCCCAGTTTTAAAGTTTAGTTGCAATTGCAATTCTGCAGAGCTTGGTTTTCTGTAGGCGCACCTCCCCTATTTTAGAAAGCCTTTCCCTTTATTTTCTGGCTTCCCCCGACCCCGTCTGCGTCGTCCTCCCTCTTGCACGACTGTCAATTCGTCGCCGCTCCTGCCACAAGTCCCCATCACCCGCCATTGCGCCGATCGAAGAGTGGATCGAACAACGTCTCGTGGCAAAAACCACAAAATCAATAATTAGACAGAGCCCCGGCATTTCATTTCTCAATTCATCTCGCAACGCGGAAAGAATACACCCACACCTTCCAACCCTGGCCTATATCGCGGCACCGCCTCCTGAACTGCGAAGCACGATTTAAATAGATTACGAGCCAGTGCCTGTGGGCAAATTTTCTGAGACATTGCCAGCGAGCAGTCAGTCACCCTGGCGATCACGAAAGATATGCCCCCTCAGCAGCACGGTCCCTTCCAGGGCCTACGGCTTGGAGGTAACTACCCCCTCTCAATATCCATGCATCCAGTTCGTCTATCTGCTCCCTATTTTGTTTACATGCCCCGAGGCTCTATGCGATCGGTCCGTCCCTCCTCTGGGTGTGGCATTTTTGTGTGGTTGGCTGGGGTGGTGGGGCGCCGATTATGACGTCCGCACAGCCCACACGACCCCTCGAACCAGGTGACCCTTATCCAACCACTACACAGCTACACCGCATCCACAGAGGGGAGGAGGGCGACGGTCATAGACTCCCTTTCCAATTTTTTTTATTGCGTCTTGTTCTTCTTTCTCTTTCCTTTCCTTCCCTCTTCGCCTCTTGTCGCACGCTGCTCTCTGTGTTGGTTGTGGCGTCTGTGATGAGTGACAATACTTGGATGTCGTCGCTAAGAGCTCGTGTAGCCGATCTGGATCCCAATCGGATCATCGAAGAGAATGTATTTGACGGGAAGTCGGAGGAGGAAATCAAGATCCAGTACCAGTGCGTCAAGGTCGTCGGAAACGGATCCTTCGGCGTCGTCTTCCAAGTCAAGATCGTCGAACCACAGACCTCGAGCAGGGATGCCGCCATCAAACGAGTCTTGCAAGACAAGCGATTCAAGGTAGTCCCTTCCAACTCTTGTGATCCATCTAATACTTCCCACGTAGAATCGAGAATTGCAAATTATGAAATTGATTTCACATCCAAATGTCGTAGATCTCAGATACTACTATTTCTGTCCTGGCGAAAGAGTACCCTCCACTCCACACCTTACCCCATCATCCCACCGGATGGATTGGCTGATTCGAGAAGAGCGAGGTGTACCTGAACCTAATACTCGAATACGTCCCTGAAAATCTCTACCGCTGCTCACGGTCCTATGCCAAAGTCAAACAACAAATGCCCCTCCTCGAAGTCAAACTCTACTTGTACCAATGCCTACGCTCCCTCGCCTACATCCATTCCATGGGAATATGTCATCGGGACATTAAACCACAGAATCTCCTCTTGGACCCGGCTCGTGGTATCCTCAAACTATGCGATTTTGGAAGTGCAAAAATACTCGTCAAGGGAGAACCCAATGTCAGTTACATCTGTTCACGATACTATCGCGCACCTGAACTCATATTTGGTGCAACTGATTATACTACATTTATCGGTACTTTCAATCTGGACTCCTTTTTGCTGATGGGTCAGATATTTGGTCAACGGGATGTGTCATGGCGGAATTGGTTTCGGGGACGCCCTTATTCCCTGGCGACTCGGGTATCGATCAATTGGTCGAAATCATCAAGATTTTGGGCACACCCTCAAAAGAACAAATACGGACCATGAATCCCAATTACATGGAACACAAGTTCCCCCAAATTAAACCTCATCCATTCAATAGAGTATCCTTCTACACCAACCATTTCGTCGGTGTCCATCTAACATGTTCTTTGTAGATCTTCCGTCGAGGGATGTCGGAACAGGGCCTAGATCTCCTAAAGAACCTCTTGCAATATACCCCAACAGCCCGTCTCCCCGCCCTCGACGCTCTTACTCACGAATTCTTTGACGAGCTTCGAGATCCAAACACAAGACTCCCAGATGCCAGAGGTCTAGCGAACGGCAACACAACCCTTCCTCCTCTCTTCAACTTTACCCCGCGTGGTACGTTCAACCCCTCTCCCCGAACATCTCAAGCAGACCCTCCCCGGCCCCCTCCTTCTCTGGGCTTGTCTTACGTGTCGTAGAAATGTCGATCAAACCGGAGTTGAATACCAAACTCGTTCCACCACACGCCCGTTCCCAATTAGGCTTTGATCTCGATACCTTCGAACCCATCCCACCAGACCAGTTACGTGTCACATTGGACTGACAAGAATACGACTCCATACACTCCCATAACCTCACCTGCCTTTCTTCATGGCCAATATAACGAACAAACGGTTACCTCCTGTCGTATGTGCGTGCGCCAGAATGCAACCCCCAAAACCGCCCGAATGATTCCAAAAACGAAGAGAAAAGCATGTTGCCCGCAGTCATAAAGATCATTTTCATTTTCGTTCCAGAAATCTCTCCAACCACGCCTTGTCCTCGAATCTCATCTCCTTTTTATTTTTGTTTTTCCTTTGTCCGATACCCACACAGAAAATCATCGAGTGTTTGTGTATCAATAGTCTAGTCGTTTTCTGTTTCTTCTTTGCCCACTATTCCTTTTGTCTTTTGTCTTTGTCACCCTGCCGTCTTAGGCCGATACTTAGGTCTCACTTCCTCTCCTTTCCTTTTCGGTGCGTTGTATCCGTTCAAGGGGCGCGCGGGATGGCAATTTGTTGCGCAGGGGGATTATGGAAAACATGGCCCTTTTTTTTGTTTTCATTTTGTTGGTTGTAATGTCATGTCAAATGTCTCTTGTTTTTTCTCTTGCAGCTTCTGTGCCTACACCCCTTTTCTGTGTTTCTCTTGTGCAAGACGTATATGGCTAGCTCTTTTTTTCCTTTTGTCTGCGCTTCTGTTAGAGGGGATCAGGGAGGCCAGCATTCACGGAAAATTTGGAAGTGTGGGGTTTTGGGGGGTATCGGGGAGGAGTTTTGTAGTCAGATTCTACGCGATCCAGGCCTCTGTTCTCTTTTTTTACATTTTCAATTCTGTGAAATTGCTGGATGATGTGTCGTGTGCTTTTGGGAAGGGGGTACTTATCGTTGCTTCCCACCACCATTTTGTTTGAAATTGGAGAGTTTGCTGTGGTTGGATCTGTGTATAGCACACTATATAACTATCCTCTGTTCCTCTTCATAATTGAGTATCCCAACCCCCAAATGGCCCATTTCCCGCTTTGGGGTCAAGTCTCCAAAAAATTCAATCGCTTAGCCCGCCATGTCTTGTAAAACTATGCACTTTGATTGACGTCAAAAATGTCCCGGCCGGAACAACATGGCTCCAATCCCTTAGAAAAGGAATATGCCAAGCAGTCCGTGTCGGCCAACATGTCTGGATAGCAGGGATCGCCGCAATATCCGCCACTGGCACCCTGCACAAGGGCTCCATCTAGGCTCTTGAAATATTCCGCTCCCTCGTTTCCTGATATTGCGGTGCACTGACTTTGCGGCGATAGAAAGATTGAATGGATCTTGCGGTCTGACGACCCGGATTTGAACAATATCGTGAGGACTCGACTTATGGTCGCGAAGTTGGACAAGGGCAGTTGAGATGAGATTGTGAGGTCTCATCGGGAGTACATTGTGGATAAAATCGGTGTGTTGCCGGTTTTTAAACTTATTAGAGTTACGGGGTGGGCTCACTCGGACATGCTTCATGAAGTTGAAACCGGAGACATTCGTTAGACATCCAACTCGCTCCCTTATATTCACAGTTGATGTTCGAGTTCTTAATGCTTGTTAAGATTTGCCGTTCAATTGTCTTTTCAATCGATGGTAACTTAACCTAACTCCATTTTATATACACCCCCATCTTTGATGCTGATAACTATATTTGCCCGAGATTACTCACCGATCTCCAACTTTCAATTTCTTCGATACGGTGCCGAAGCTTATCCCTCATGGTATCAACCGCATGACTCCCCAGTACCAATCGAACCGGCGGACTACCACAATGCGCAAGCTACCATTAACACGCGGCGCTACTGGGCGAGGTTACCTCCCAGATCATGGCACCCACTTTCTGTGGATGTGTTGGCTGTCGGTCGGATAGCGATATTATCATGCGTTTTGACTGTTCGACGGGAGTGCCGATGTAATCGCTGATCGTCGGGTTTCTGAGCAGCAAATGTCCCCATTTCATTGGCGATGACGGGTCATGAGAACTAGAAGTTAGCCTCGTCGTCCAAGGAAACGTGGGGTTACGGGCGAGCATTTCCGATTTCTACAATTGTAGCTGTGCATTCGAAACCTTCTAGTTCCTGCGATAGTGACTCTGTGAGACCTTCAATGGCCCATTTGGTCGCACAATATGGCCCAAGCCCTGGAATTCCCATTATCCCCGCTGCAAATCAGCATGACTGGAGGGCCAGAGCTAACCCATCGACGTTAGATTGATGTAGCGCGCGGTCTCTCTTCCCCGCAATATAGGCAATGTTTGGCGAATAACGTTGAATGTCCCATATACATTCGTCTCAAACTGTGACCGCAATTCATAATCCGTTTGCTCCTCGCAAGCCCCGAGAATCCCCCACCCTGCACAACTATCCATTACACTTCAATTCTGCCGGGGTATACTTGACGACAACATCCAGACGCCCAAATCGTTCGATTGTCTTTGCCACGGCAGTCTCAACCTCGTACTTTAATCGTACATCACACCGCAACACCAGACACCGCTCATGACTCCACGTCAGTTGAGCAGTAGGAGCTTCCTTCGCTTGAACCTCCAATGCCCCCCTCGCCAAGGCCACCACCGAATCCCCTCTTTCCAGTGCGGCCTGAACGATATGCGTGCCCAGTAACCCGGTCGCCCCGGTAATCTACCATGAGTTGTTGTTTGGCAAGGCCAGGGGACCATCCAGACAAGTTCCTTGCCCTGGCCCTCTTGCGGTTTGCAGCTTGGTGGGAGATTGCCTGGGTCGCGGCCGGCGGAGTCGCCGCCTGTTGGAGGAGGGCGGGAGGCCACAGGCTGCACGACGGGTTGAAAGATCGCGGATGTGATGTTGTGAGGCGATTTGGCCGGGGGAGGAGGAGCCAGCGGCGTTGATTTCGACGGCGACGACATTGAGTTAAATTGGAATGGTTGGTGAAGTCATCCGGAATAGTTCAAGCCGGACCGGTACAAGTCCTAATTAAAATTACTCGCCTTACATCCATCCGGTCGAGATTACAATTGCATTTCGCATTAAGATTACAGCTAACCCGGCACGCACGGGCCCTGATAAAACCATCCTCCGATCGATGGAACCCCTTGGGCCGTCACTCCTCACAAAATCCTCAAATTCTATGCATGAGGCTCCACTGATTGATCCAGCGGCGGGACAAATGTTGTCCATCTAACATCCTCCTTCTCCCCCGCCGTCTTTACAGGCCACAGCCGGTGGAACAACTCAGGATCCTGATGTCGAGATAAGCGAATCAGCCGGCGTCATTGACGATGTCGAGGGAGAGTACGCCGAATACATTGAGGTAACCTCACCTGCCGGAGAAGGCGTGGGAGGTGAATTCAACTCCGGGGCCCGCTATGAATTTGCATATCCACCTCGACAAACGTCTTTCTTGTCAAAAGCAGTACTGCTGAAGCTTTTGGGTAAGGTTGACTTCAGCGGAGTCACTTATCCAGCTTCTCTCGCTACCAACGATAGCGATGATACTCCTCGATTCCTCAGCACCCTCTTCTCAGAAGTGTCCAAGTCTCTCGGCGGATGGTCGCCGTCAAATTCTTCGTCCAAAAAACTCCTTGCTCAACTCCCCCCCGCACACCACCGTCCCCCGACACCAATAGCCGATTGAGGATATATAGATGTGAGCGTATGCCACTATCATTTCCTCCGAGGTTACTCAAATCAGAGACAACTAGCCAGAGAATTGACCCCCATGAATTTCCCCTATCCATGCTGAGGAAGAGGCAGCTATTATTGCACACATCTGAAGGCAGAAAAATGTCTGCAACAAGAGCTAAGCACCCCTGCGATTGGCTTAATTTGCTGGTGAATTGGAGCTACCCTTCATCCAAGTCAAAATGAGGTAGATCAGTCAATGTGATCCTCGGACAGGATGTTATTCCACTCATTCTGCCCTCTGATGTTATAGACGCTGCTGAATTGCTTGGTTGTCAGTCTCTATCCGACCATTCACGACCATCGACCTACGACATTGATCGATGATTACGGCTATATTGAATTGCATCGGTACATCAAGGATCAATTTGAAATTAAGCACGGAGCGGTTTATCGAAAGAAGACATGTACTGCGATGGTGGCGAATGCATGATTGCGGTCAATGGTCTGATTTATCGGTCGACGAAGGACGGAGAATGAGATTTATTAGCGTGCGGGTCACAATAAAGTGGCTATTTTTTGAATCGAAAAACTTTCTGTTTGTTGTGTGGGACAAGTTGTAGCGATAAATATCCATATCAAGAAGTATTAGATTCTCCAAATTCGTCCCGCATTATTCCTGGCCCCGCTCACTGCGCATCCCGATCACCACGCCGCAAACTCGTTCACGATGTCCTTTCCCCCCGCGTTCCTTCGACCCAATTGTCAAGAAGATATCAACCCACGTCCTCGGCTTCGCCCGGCTCGGCTCGTGCATATGTCTGCTTACCAGTAGGATTCCACATCTCATATCTACATCGTGCCCACCACTGTGGTATCCAATTATTGAATTACGTGGCTACCATCTCGTTGACCATATTCCAACTCTCACTCAACCTCTTCATCGCAGGACACTTCGCATTAACTTGGGTCATTTCGTTGGTAAAATGAACAAGTTGTCGATTAATAGCTTGATCATTTGTTTGTCATGGCATAGCGGTCTAGGCGAGTCAAGTCACTCCCCGCCTGCAACCTGCAATATCTTTTCCTGGCATCGACATTTGAATGATATTCCGTTCATCTCCCAAATCAATCCTCTTTTCAAGCAACGTCTCGCCAGATCGCGTGAGAGTCGCGCTTCCCCTTTCCCTTTTTGAGTCGTACAGCTGCGAATGGAGGAGGATGAGCAAGGATGAGGTGTACGGCGGTATAAGAGCGATCCAGCTGAACTCGCGGTTCAAGATCCGAGGTTGAGAAAGGTCGCTGTTGGCGCCAGGATTGAATGTGGATGTATACTTGTTAATTGGGAACGTGAGGATCTGGGGAACAAGATTGTTCGGCTAGGTGAGTTGGAGACGAATACTTATGAGCGGTCGCCCGGAGTGGGTTTATCGGGATGAGTTGGCATTGTGTCATGTACAAGGGGAGAGGATTATCGTCAGTGAATGCAATTTGTGGTCGCTGCAAGGGCCTATCTCATCTATCTCATCCAAAACTCAAGAAGGTCACCGTAAGGGGGGATACCTACTCCACCACTAAAAAGCAGAATAGACCAAAGGACTGAAACTAGTTAAATCCACTCTATGCACTCACATACGATTTTCGAGCATTTTTCGTTTTTTTCTTGCAATATGACAGGAGATTTCTTAAACATTATTACAGTGGCTCCTTGCATTCCCGTGCCCCCTCGTTATCGTTACGGTGCATTGGTAGTCTATGGCAATGGAGCGCGTTCGAGGGATTCGATGTATGATGCAGATGGGGCTTGGTCTTCGGGCAGATCAGCCGCTTCAACCGTAATTCCCAATCCAACTTTAGCAACTCCCTACCCCGACAAGTCAGCTCCAACCATAACAAGAGACCCAAAGCGGGGGCCAGTAAATGAGCAAAACCCAACGGTAGAGAGTGCAAAGGGTGGGGTATAGGCGGCGGGTGAGGTACCTTAAAATGATCGATATCACCGCAGAACGTGACATTAATCTGTGGGGACAACATCCGTTCCAACCACGCCGTAACCCTCCCGCCGGAATCAATCTGAGCCCTCAAAGTCGCTGCCCGGAATTGATACTTCAATCCAAACGTCGCAGTTCCCTCCCGTACTTTTACCGCCCCAACAGGTCCCCTCACCATCAATCCACCCCCGGGCGGCGCCGCCATGCCGCCGGAAGAAGCCTTGACATCCAACCCGACCCCGGCCTCCACCTTCTCCCCCAACCTCTTCCAGAAGGTCGCTAGCAAGACGCCCTGCCCTGGGTTCAACGTGGCAGCGGCGATCCAAGATTTATCATGTCCCGAGAGCCGGGCGAGCAAGGATGTTGTGCTCTCGGAGGGGACGGGGGTGTTAGGCGGGGATCCGGGGATGGCTTGTCTTTGCCAGGCTGTTTCGAGGCCTAATGCGAGGCGGGGGGTGATGGATTGAAGGATTGAGCCGACGAGGACTCCCTGGAAGGATTGGGAAGTGATGTCCGGATTCATGGCTTTGAGGTTGAGGGATGTTGAGGGGAGGATGACGTCTTGTTCTATTTGGAATACTCCGCCTGGCGCGCTTGATGATGTCTTCACGGACAAGTTAATAAGACGGGCGGTTACCGAGGGTGTACCTGAGTCATAATTTTGGTGACATTGTGTTGAGTACCGTAGTGAAGTCTGGCCATCAAATTCATATCACTATCCAAATTCCCTTGTAAATACACCTTCCGCGGTCAGCGAACCAAAACACCACAAAAACAGAACCCGACGCGGGGGTGGTGGTGTTTGGGGTACCTCATCCGTGCCATACATACTCGTAAATCCCCAAGGCGGACTCTGCGCACTCCCCGCGGACAGATTATGCGAAACCTGAAAAAGGGGACTCGCAGAAAAGGCACGTCCCAACATCGCTCTCATCCCGGAAAAAGCCAAGGTATTCAGGAAAACGTCTTGCTGAACCTCCTTATGCAAGTTTTCAACGAGGCCGGGGTTCGTGAGGCCGAGGTTTTCGCGCCAGGAAGAAAAGGAATCGAGGGACTGGCGGAGCGAGGGAGGGAGGACCGCGGATGAGAAGGACGAGAGGAAGGAGGAGGAGGTGGGGCGAGACGGCGGTTCAAGTTTTTCAGTCGCCATTGTTGTGGGGAGCGGCGGCAGAGATTGGGGAGGTGGGGGTGGGGGTTGGGGGGGAGAAGGGTCGTTTGGAGGGTTGGAGGAGAACGGATTGAATTTCCACGCCGTGGTTGCTGATGATGATGCGAGAGAAAAAGATCCAACGGCCAAGAAACGGTGATGGAAAGCGAAGATTTTGGAGATGATGCCGAAGACGAAAATTTACGTCCCAGTCAAATTCGAAATCAGCAGCTGATCAGTCGTTCGTTGCTCTCTCGGCGCTATTCAGCGTCACTCCGTTTTGTCCACAATTGAGGAACGAAAGGGTATATTGCTCGGTTGGGGTCTTAAATCTGTTCGGGTTTGGCACTGTCACGAAAAGTTTAGTTAATACAAACTTTCCCGCTTCTGGTCTTGCCGATAAAACCTAACAAGCGATTGTTATCGTCTGGATCGGCAGTCAAAATCCAGTTTGATCTCCAGACAGCTTGCGGGGCGCTTCGCTTGAGAATGGCAACCGTGGAACAAGACAGCCGTACGAGTGACTTGTATGATGAAAGGGATAGCAACAGACGGAGCTCCGGCCTCGAGGAAGTGGGAGACCTTGCCCCAGGACAGCTCTATTCCACAGAATCAGGACGGTACAGCAACTGATATCCCGCTCCACCCCCCCTTTCTTTCCATCGCTCACAACAGACTTTTCCATGCAGGCAAAATAGCAATCATCACAGGTGATATTGCCCCTCATTCCCTCAGTCTTATCGTAGTCGGCCTCCCAGCCCGAGGAAAAACCCATCTCTCCGTCTCCCTAGCCCGTTACCTCAAATGGTCCCCCGCCCCCCGTTTTCCACCCCAACGAACACCCTAATCTTGTCCCAGGCTCGGCGTAAAGGCAAAGGTCTTCCACTTGGGTGACTACCGCCGCCAGACCCTAGGCCAAAAAGATCTCCCCGACGACTACTTTTGGTCCTATGCAACCGAAGAAACGCAGGCCCTTCGAAACCAGATCCTCGAAACTTGTAAACAGGACTTACTCGATTTCTTCAACAAGGAGAAGGGACAGGTAGGAATTTATGATGCGGTGAATCCGACGAGTGCAGATCGGCGGGCGTGGAAGGGGATTATGGAGAATCATGGCATTCAGACGATTTTTGTGGAGAGTTTGTGCAATAATCAGGAGATCATTGAGCAGAATGTCAGGAATGTTAAGATCTCGAGTCCTGATGTACGAGCCCTGTCTACTCCCCCCTCTCCCCAAACTCCAATACAAGAACTCTCTGCTCAACTTCCTTCCCGCCTCATCCTCCCACCCGTTTTTTCTGTCTGTTGGCAGTCTGATCGTGGTTCAGTATGTGGGCTGGAACCCTGACGAGGCCGTAAAGCACTATATAGCCCGCATAAACGCCAAAATCCCTGTCTACGAAACCCTCTCCGAAACGGACTTCACCTACATCAAAATGATCAACATCAATGAGCGTATGGAAGTCCGCAATACAAAGGGCTATTTAGCATCCCGAATTTGTTTTTATCTCATGAATTTGCATACACAGCGACGGACGTTGTATTTTGCTCGGGCGGGGAAGAGTATGACTCCCACATTTAAAGCAGATGCGGGATTGAGTGAGGCGGGGAGGGTTTATGCGGGGAAGTTGGCGGACAGGTTGACGGCTTTTAGAATGGAAGAGGGGGCAAGGGAGACGGCGCAGGGGGATAAACCGAGGCCTTTAACTGTACTTCCCTCCTACCCAACCGGGCCAAACTAAGCAGCCTGGATCGCCTTTTCCCTTTGCTCGTCATTTTAAGAGATTTCGGTGGCTAAGTTGGCGGAGATCTGGACATCAACCCGCGTGCGCACAAAAGCCACGGCCACAACATTCCCACCAACCATCCCCCATCACGCCCGCCCCGAATTAGTCCAACTCAACCCCGGTGACGCAGACGGTCTCAGTCCCGCAGAGATTCTAGATCGCTGGCCCGAAGAAGTGGCACGTCGCACACGAGACCCGTATCATCATCGGTACCCCCGCGCCGAAAGTTATCATGATTTGGCGAATCGGTTGTGGCCGGCCATGTTGGAGATGGAGAGAGAGGCCAACGATTTATTGATTATTGCGCATGAGAGTGTTCTCCGCGTGCTTTGTGCTTATTTTTTGGAAATCTCTGCGGATGTACCTCCTCCCCTCCTCGTCCTGTCCTTACGGATTTCCGCCTTGGCTTTTTGGGTTTGTTGGTAGTCGGGTCTAATTGGTAGCAAATTCCGTTTATGAGTTTTCCGAGGAATGAGATCGTGGAGATTATTCCGGGGGCATACAAGAGTCAGATAAACAGGATTCAAATTGATGGCGTTGACCCCTAGGTGATCATGCTGTATCAGTGTATCCCCCTCTGTTTACTACCGTAGATTGCAGAATGTAATAACAACTACTTCCCCTCAATTATAGATCGCGAAGTTATTTCGTGTCTTGCCATCATTAATAACTTCTTTCTTCCAAGTCTTCTCTTCAAGCTGTCCTCCCCACTGAAACAGCCAATACGCCATCCGCTTAGATTCCTTACTTCGCAGCACCTGGTATCCCAAACTTTTCATGACCTCCAGAAATCGCTCTTGCGTCAAATAGCGTGAATTCGATACGCACGGAAGTGGCAAAACGATAAATAACGCTGGAAACAACTCATGCGTGGACGTCTTCATCAACAGCGTCGTCCGCTTGAGCATGTCATATCGTCTCTGCGGCGTAGGGACGAAATTCAACACCAGAGATAACGAAATTAAGTCGTATTTCTGCTATCAGTACATCAAAAACCCGCAGGGAGGAATCACCTCTCCGTCGGCGAGGGGAAGAGTCATAAAATCCTGTTCTTCAATTCGAGGGTCCCTCGATTTCAAGTCGATACGTCGAATGGAGCCTTTTCGATGCTCAACAAACTTTGCAATCGCATTATCACACTCCAAACAACCAACTTCCAGCACCCTTGTCCCTTCCGTTTGCGCGGCCCTGAGCCATGGCACAAGTATCTTTGACGAATCGCCTCCATGTTGTGGATCCTGCCCTTTGGACGAGGCTTGCTGGTACGTGGCGAATTGGCCGTCGTCTCGTGGTTTATTCGCCTTCAAGTCATTATGGAGAGATTTTATCACATCCCGACGATGCGTGCTTTTGATGGTTGTTTGTGTCAGGGGCTTTTTCCGCTTGATGGTCTTTCGGTGCGATCCCATCGGGCCCGGAGCTGTGGAATTTCGGTTCGGTTGACAAAGAGGTCAGGTGACAGGGCTGAAAAGTATCGCGAAAATTGTCCAATTTCTTCGAAAAACAACCCCAAAAATCAGATTTAACCGCAATTTTTGGGGACGGTAACGACCAACATTACCGGATTAGGAAGGTATCTGGATCGGCGGGATCCCTAAGATCGGCGCGGCACGCATCGCTACCCGGTCAAATATGGGACAACAACCACTTTCACCGATGAGCTCTGATATGAATTGACGCACCGCACTCATCCATAGCTAAAATAGATAGCAAAGCATTGATCGTATGAAGGGGAACATTCCGGGGAGCCCCTTTGAGTAAAATCTCCGACCGTTCAACCTTTCCTTCCTTTCTTCGGATAAACACAAGCCCACACGAATTTATTACGCAATATGAGGAATCTCGGTCAATACCGCTCGACACATCGGCACACTGCGACAGGCGGTTAGAGATGCTGATCTTATATCACGACTGGAGGCCCGTGGTCCAAAGTTTGGTGCCCTGAGTAGAAATCGCAGACAGCAAGAACGAGGAAGAAGACGCTGAAAGAAGGCACATGGATGGATGAATCGTAGAGGGCAACGTGTTGGAAGATGATGCAAAGACGAAGGCACGAAGGAAGCTCACCTTTCTTGTTCCCAAGGCACCTGGTCAAGGTCATGCGGAATTCAAGACCGATCAAAATCATCGAATCGGATAGCCAAACTTTTCAACCAGTATAGCCGAAGGAGGAGAGTGAATGACACGATCTAGCCAGAACAGTGGAAGAGAAGGAAAGCCATCAGCTTGAAAGGACGCCAAGACGAATGGATCAGTCGTGTCCAGGGAAATTTTCTGAATCCAATTCAGTGCAACACCCAATATGCAGTGTCATTTCGGAAACCTGCCGCCGGAGTGCTTTGCAAGAGACGCTCTGTCGATGTGGCCGTCGGAGGCTGCCGGGCGGCATGTCCAAACAAACATTTGCCACCTTTCGAACACAATTGTCACAAAGACGTTGTAAACCACAATTGATCTTCTTGCACCGACGTTGGGCCGGAGTCCGCGCCTGTTGACAGGGATGTCTAGGAAAGCGAGGACTCGGGGTCATTCTTCCCGTCGATTCCTCGTGTCCCGGCAGAAGCACCATAAGCCCTTGGGGGGTTAGTTACATTTGCACCGCCAAGCAAGCAATCTGGGGAATGGCAAGATGCCGGGTTCGGCCGAAAACCGCCCTTCGGAGTAACGGTGCCACCGGCCAAGAAGGGTACGGAACATATTCCCCAGAGAGGTATCAGAAGAGCACCATACTTCCGGACTATAAGGTATTCTTAACTGTCAACATGGGCAAGTCGGGTTACAGTCGCCGGGGGAGTTGAACTGCAGCGCGGCGGCATACGCCGCCAAAGGAGCTTACGCTCGCGGCGTTATGGGATGACATTACACCTTGTGTACTATGGCGCTAAGTCCAGGAAGGGAAGTCAGGCCGATTCGGGCCGCGCTACCCTAAACCTATCATGCTCGAAGCTCGGGGGCCGAACAGGATACGCCTTGAACTCACGACGCCAACCGCTTGTCCGGACATCGTTTTGCTGGTCCCATTGTTGTCGTCTCTCGTTTATTCTCTTCGTGCCATCGACATCTCCTGCTCCGCTCCAATTATCGGTGAATTAAAGTGACTAGTTGGCAGCGGGCCGGCCGGATTGATTCGAGGACCCGCCTTTCCTCGTCGCGATGGACATCGTCCTCGAAGGTATTCCTGCCGTTCCCCCAATAGCGTGCTGATTGTCGTAAAGTCATGGACAGCCTTGCCTTTGACAAGTTCTGGGCAACTGTTGCACCCCTCAACATCCCCTCGAATTCATCCCTCATCCCCCCACATTATCCAACCTTTTTCACCGCGACCCAGCCTGTTCACCTCTCAACAATCCCGCGCGACAATATTTACCGTCAATTCGCCTCCCTATGGTTCATAACTGTACCCTTCTCCTCGGTCTCCAACCGCTCGATATTCATTTGTGTCTAGTGGATGTTCGGCGTAATCCTCTACTTTGTCTTCGCCTCTCTATCCTACTACTTTGTCTTCGACAAGGCATACCTGAACCACCCAAAATTCCTCGCCTCGCAAATCCGCAAAGAAATGGCTCTAACAATGCAATCTCTCCCCGTCATGGCCGTCTTGACAGCCCCCTGGTTCCTCGCTGAGGTCCGCGGATACTCAAAGCTGTATTTGGATCCGGCCGATTATGGATGGTGGTATATGATTTTTCAGTTCCCGTTGTTTCTGGTGTTTACAGATTGTTTGATTTATTGGATTCATCGGGGGCTACATCACCCACTTGTGTATAAGATGTTGCATAAACCGCATCATAAGTGGATTGTTCCGACGCCGTTTGCGAGTCACGCTTTTCACCCTCTCGATGGATATTCTCAGGTACCAGAGCCCCCTCTTCCCCTCTTGAACCCCCGTTCGCCCTCTCCGATTTTGTACCCGTGGTCCTCCTCGTCATATTATTTCCGTTCTTTTCATTTGTTGACTGGCAGTCCGTCCCATACCACCTCTTTCCCTTCATCTTCCCCCTCCAAAAATTCTCCTACCTGCTCCTCTTCGTCTTCATCCAATTCTGGACAATCATGATCCACGACGGCGAATATTTAGCCTCCCACCCACTCATCAACGGCGCTGCGAACCATTCCCATCACCATCTCCATTTTCACTACAATTACGGGCAATTCTTCACCGTCTTTGATCGTCTCGGCGGGACGTACCGGATGCCTGACGCGGAAATGTTTGATCGCGAGAAGAAGAATGCAAAGGAGACGTGGGAACGGCAGATTAAGGAGATGGTGGAGGTTGCCAAGGAGGTTGAAGGGGAGGATGAACGGGTTTATGCGGTTGATTTGAAGGGGAAGAAGGAGAATTGATTGGACAGAGATTCTGTGTGCGGGAGGAGTTAATTATCAAGTTTAATTAGTGATTCGCTCTGCTTGGATTGATGGTGTTTGAGACGTATTTGAAGTAGGAATCTGACTTCTAATGTCGGCGGGAAAAACTAAGTGTTCTAGATTCTGTTGATACACCGCGTTCGAAACAGTTTGCTGAGGCTGGACATACGCACCGATATCTTCTCAAATTGAAATGCATCTTTAGGCACCATGGCAGGAACGCGGGGCAGTATTATTCACGGGGATAGGCTTCCTGACGGGACAACACGAAATTAATTAAAGAATATACATGATCACACCGATTATCGTGGTTTCTAACATACATCCGGGAAGGTGTTATCTAATTCCAAATCGATCTCGAGGGTTTGCTACGGTTACCGACCATCTTTGATCATGGTCTATCGAAACTGTCTTCGCGCTCGTGACGGGGAGATGACTCCCGCTCCCATCCAACTCACGAACTGTTATGAGGCGCCTTAGCTGCACTTGGGAAAGGAATCGTATGCGAATCCCCAAAGGTCCCATCTGATGAGATGCCGGTCTGGGATCGCTTTCTTTTTTCGAATAACAACCCTAACAACTGGAGGCAATCCCAACATGGTCTGCCAATCCTGGCAACTGATCGGAAGTGATGTAACGTAGTGTTCGATATGCGTTCCGTTGCAAATCGTGTTGCGAATCGAAACACTTGAGCCTTTTGATATCTGACTAGACACTCTGTGTGGAGGCGCAAGTGAATAAAATTTCAGCCCTTGCAGGAAGTTGTGGTACTAATTCGAGAAGATGTGATCACATGAATGCTCAGCGCTTTCTTTAGAGCATATGAGAAGCACACGTGCTAAATTCCTGTCAGATATTGTACTTGGTTTAAAAAAGGTACAATTTTTCAGCTTTTGGTCTGACCACCCAGTCGTTCAACGATGAAACACGAAGGAGAGGAATAAAGTATTGCTCGCATCTCCGTCCTCGATGACGTATGAGATGAGTTGCATCGCTCCAGCAATAACATTCTCTTACAGACAATAGGCCTTTTTGACTTTGATTCAGGAATTCGATTAGTCATTTTTCTCTCATAGGATTGGACTCTGGAGATGATATGAACGCTTTGCGCGACGACAAGCTCTGCGCAAAATACCTCGAAATATGGGTTCAACTTTGCGTACAAGAGTATGCGCTTGAAAGCACAGACGTGTTTACTTCTCATCTGCAAGGTCTCAGTGGGAATAACCGAGTTGGAGGCGGGCTTTTGTGGAAGATGATCGCGGAAGTCGTATTTAGAATGGATCTTTGCCACAAGGTTATCCCTTGTTCGTGAAAGTGCCCTTCCCAAAGGACTCCTCCCGACGATATGGGATTTAGAGACAAAGGGCACAGTGGATAATACTGTAGAGTTGTTCAAGTTGTCCAATCATCGTTGGCTGACCAGGATCAGATGGGATTTATAGCGTTGAATTTTCTTTAGCCTTACATAATGGGAGCCGTGTTAAAATTGGGGCGCGGTGAATACTAGCGGCCCCTTATTTTCCCCCCAACGACAGACTGGCCCAGTGAAAAAGGGACAGCAAAAGGAAACACCGCAACGTCATCACCAATCGTCAAGCACAAGAGCGGGGATACGAACCACGCCGTGTCTGAAATTGGGAGAGTCTGAGAAAAAGAGGAGAGACAATCGACCGATGCCGTGCAGTCGACAACTCGGCGCGCCTCTATCCTAATCAACGCCAAATTTATTATTATCGTCGAACGGGAGTGGCACGAGGAAAGGGGCAAGGGGAGATTCGAGACAGTGGGACATAGCCCCGCCCCCCTCCACGACCCCCGGAGCGGGAGTGGGAGGAGCCAGTCAGAAGAAGTTACAGCATGAGCGCCTCATCCCGCTCAACCATCTTCTCCCTCCGAAGCAAGAAATCAAAGGACTCGGCCGACTTGCCTTCCACAACGCACGCGGGCCCAGCCTACGACAACCTGCCCATGTCCCCCCGTGGCCCGCCCATCACCGTCTCCACCATCGTCCCGCCCTCACAGCAACACAACGACGCCGGATCATTGTCACGTTATTATACAGACACGTCGGCGCGGTTATTTTACGGGGACGATGCAACTGATGACGGGAGCGATTCGTACAGCGTCAAAAGTGAGCCGCGGAATGGATATGGGACGCAAAGCAGTTTGAAGGGAGGCAGTCTTGGCGGTGCGGGTGGTCTCAGTGGGCCCAGACCTCTTCCCCCGCGAACTGGCAGTGCGGAGAAAATAGCTCTTGACGGAACCTCAAAACATAATAATTCTCTCGGCCATACTGAGAGTCCGCATGTATTTTGCTTTCCGCTTGTCAGGGGTCGTTCGTTGACTGTAGAAACTACACAAGAAACGCGCTTCTTCGGATCATGGATCGACACGGTCTCGGGTGAGCAATGCCTCGGTCGTTTCCAATCCTATGGGCCGAACAATTTCCCCGCCCCTAATCGCAGGCGACTTATCAAGGTTGTCTAACCCCTGCACGACAACCTTGTTAACCTTTGCCACAGGAACAGTATATACAGCTACCTCAGCGTAACCCCCAGTGGAGACGTCCACCTGGACCGTCCAAAAGAGGACAAAGTCATCGACGAACTCTTCAATGACCTCATGGTCTGCCCCGCCAACCCCAGTTTGAACCCACACGCTAACTCGAACATCAGAACAAACGAGACTTTAAAACCCTAGCCCCCCAAGCAATAAAACAGATGCTTGCATTCCCCGCTGAGCGAAAATGGCAACTCATCTCTGCCGATGCCCAACAAGAATACGAATTCGAACGGAAACGTGCTACCATTGGTCCTGATGGTGACCGATCCGCGCCAGAATGGTATGTTCGCAAGATTGTCGATGGAAGCATTAGCGTCAAGGAGATGGGGAGCTTGAGTGTGAGTTTACGGACGCAGCCTATTGGGTGGGTTAAACGGTTTTTGGAGACGCAGGGAATGGTTGCGCTTGTCAAGGTTTTGACTGCGTTGAGTGCCAAGGGAGTTAAGAATGAAGCGGATGTTACGAGGGAATATGAAATTGTCAAATGTTTGAAGACGCTGTTGAACAACAAGGTATTCTACCCCTCTCCAAACCCCGCGCTCTTGCATCACGGCGAGCAGGGATGTTGATGGTTCGGTAGTTTGGAGCCGACGCAGCAATGGCAAATCCAACATCCGTATTCGCACTTGTCTCCTCAATCGTTAGCCCACACCTCCCAACCCGCAAAGTAGTCGCCGAAATCCTCACCTTCCTCTGCCACTGGGATCCCCCCAACGGCCACACCGCCGTCCTTCTCGCAATGGACCAATTAAAATCCGCCCTTTCCGAACTCGGACGTTTCGACGCCTGGATGCGCCTTTTAGAAGTCACGATCGACGGTCGGGGGAGAATGGGTTCTCTCGTCGGGGCAAGCGAGGAACTTCGCAAAGGCGGTATGGGTGTAGATAGCATCCTTATGGAGTATGCTCTGGCGAATCTGTTTTTGATTAATGCGCTCGCGAATGAACACGAGGATTTACGCGTACGGGTTCATGTGCGGTCTCAATTGAAGGCGTGTGGGTTGGCGAGGATTATGCAAAAAATGTTGGCTTTCAAGTATGAGTTGATCGATCGACAAATTGCGCATTATGAGGAGGAAGAGCAATTAGATCTGGAGGAACTCATTGAAGTTCAACCCGATGGGGATTCTCAAGTCCTCGACGTCGATAACCCCGTCGACGTCGTCACTGGAATTTGGAAACGCCTTGAAACATCCCCACGGGCTAAAGATTTCTTTCTCTCTGCCCTGCATCACCTTCTACTTGTTCGCGGGGAGGAAGGAGAACGCGCTCGAATGATGCAACTAGTTGACGCCCTCCTGTCGTTGGTGTTGGTAGACGGTCGAGCACGAAACTTTGAATCCGCGGAGCGAGGATGGAATTTCTCTGTACAAGCGCTGCTGGAACGTCTCCACACAGACGAGGAAGCCCTCGAAGCGGCCGAACAGGCAAAAACCGCCCGCGCAGAAACAGAACGCATGCGTGCAATCTACAACGACGTGCGCGCCCAAGTCGACCTGGGCGCCGATGGACTCGTCGGCAAACTCCGTGCCGAAGTCCTCGATCAAGAAGACCAAATCGAAATGCTTCAGCGAGCGAATGAGACACTAAAACGTGAGATGGACGAGTTACAGGAAATTCATATGCGTCAGTTACAACAATCGGAGTTGGAGACACGGGAATTGTATATGATGATTCGGGATGCGAATCCAGAGAGCTTTATGGACAAGCGCGGGATTTTGGATCGGAAGGAGTTGATGGAACGATTGGAGAAACAATTACAACGGAAAAAGACTGAATTTAAGTTGGAGGGGAAGGTTTGGCAGCCAGGACGGGTGGGTGGGGAACCTCCTAAACGCCTCCAAAAGTTACGGGAACAAATGAATGGAATTGCGTTGGAGGAGGCGGCTGCTTCTGCTGGTGAGGAATCGGAACTATCGGCAGCGCCGGAGCATGGCGACCTGCAGTTTGGATCGTTGAAGACGAGGAGTGCAATGATGAAGGCTGCGCCTACATCGACGGCGCCGCAGCAGCAACAGCCACAACAACCACAGAAACTTGTCAAGGATCCACTGTTCGTGAATGAGTTGGAAAGGCGACTTGTTGGACGTCCGGATAATCGTGAGATTAGTAGATTTTCCGATGATTCGGACGTTAGTGTTGTTTCTGAGTCCAAGGTACAGAGTTTCGATTCGAAGGATACGAGTCGGACGAGTGGGCAGGAAAAGCAGGACATCGTTCTGCCAGCCTCGACAATACAAGAACTGCCTGCTGTCGTGGTATCGGGTGAAGATGCTCCTGCACTTATGCCTCCGCCGCCGCCTCCTCCACCCCCATCTGCGGCCATGCTGCTTGGAAAAGAACCTATTCCTGCTGGCCCAGCCCCACCACCTCCGCCGCCTCCACCACCACCATCTGCTGCATCCCTCCTCGGTAAAGCTCCAATGGGACCACCACCTCCACCTCCTCCCGCCCCACCACCGCCACCGCCATCAATGCTCAAAGGATCAAGCCTACCCCTTCCTCCCCAACCCCCAATGCCCACTCTTGGCATCCCCGCTCCCCCTCCACCCCCACCCCCTCCTCCTCCACTTCCTGGCGCCAAAGCGTCCAAAGCTTCCTCGTTTGCCAAGGAAGAACCTCAGCTCCAAATCATTCGACACTCCGGTAAAATCGGCAAGACGGGCATTCCCTTCCTCGCTAACGATATCCGCTCACAACAACTCCAACTTCGGCCAAAGACTAAACTCAAGGCTATGCACTGGGATAAATTGGATGTTCAGACTTCACAGTATACGATCTGGTCACATATGATGCTCGATGCGAATCAGCTTGCTTCT
>Ga0335081_10004248_pt1 | contig 22613 bp, 19 predicted proteins | sample Lox_Sample_35_FD_206713 | JGI IMG/M metagenome (GOLD analysis project Ga0335081, IMG submission 206713) | Soil microbial communities from Loxahatchee National Wildlife Refuge, Florida, United States - Lox_Sample_3.5 | ecosystem: Environmental > Terrestrial > Soil > Wetlands | place: USA...
CGCCGCTGCCAAATTAACCGCGGTCGCCGACCTAGACGCAAACCGAGGCGGCGGGTCCTTGGGAAGTGTTTGTAAGCCGGCGCGCGCAGTGGAAAGAGGGGGGCTGTGCACTCGGGCAAGCAACGGACAGTTATGTCGGCTATTAGGCCGCTTCTCGCGCAATCAACACTTCGAGACGAAACTCATGCCGTCGGCTCGAAACGGAGAATTGCAATGCCCAGCACACGCACAGCAGGAATCACCATCGATGGAAACGGTCGCCGCACGATCAACAAGGCGTATCGCGGTGCGCGAGTATTCGTCCGTCTTGGAGCGGTCTGTCAGGAACATGCGGAGCGTCGTCTCGCACAGGAGATCGAGCGTCTCCAGTGGGAAGTGGAGCGACGGACCCACGCGCGACCGCTGTTCTCGGATTGCTGCAATCGCTTCCTGGCAGAATCGAAGTACAAGCGCACTAAGGACACGATCGCATGGCACGTGGCGATGCTCTTGCCTTATGTCGGCGATCTCGACGTCCGCAGAGTGCACGACGACACGCTGCGGCCGTTCATCGAAGCGCGGCTCGCCGAGGGTAAAAGCCCCATAACGATCAACCGCACGCTTGAGGTCGCACGCGCCATTCTCAATCGGGCGGCACGCGCCTATCGCGATGCGGATGGCTTCCCGTGGCTGGAGACCGCCCCTCCCCTAATCACCATGCTGCCCGAGTCGCCTCGCCTTCCGCATCCGGTCAGCTGGGACGAGCAGGACCGCATCTTTCGCCGACTACCTGATCATCTCGCTCGTATGGCGCTGTTCGCGGTCAACACCGGTCTGCGTGACAGCAACCTGTGCGGGTTGCAATGGTCGTGGGAGGTGCCGATTCCTGAGCTGGAACGAAGCGTGTTCGTCGTGCCGGCGAGCGAATTCAAGTCGCGTCGCGCGCACGTCGTCATCCTGAACGATGCCGCGTGCTCGATCATCGAGACGCAACGAGGTAAGCATGCGCTCTGGGTGTTCCCGTATCGGGGCACGCGTGTCAACGGCATGAACAACACGGCGTGGCAGCGTGCGCGGCGCGCCGCGAAACTGCCCGACGTTCGAGTGCACGATTTACGACACACTTTTGCGACCCGTCTTCGTGCCGCGGGTGTGAGTGCAGAAGACCGCGCCGCGCTACTCGGCCACTCGCTGCGAACGATGCCCGAGCATTACGCGAGCGCAGACATTGGACGACTTGTCGGTCTCGCGAATCGCGTTCTTGATCGCGTCGGCACGACAACGATCCTGCGCGTTGCAAACGGCTGATGCGTAATCGGAAACAGGCGATGCGCGACCCGACGCTGTGGATAAAGGGTCGCGCAAAAGTCGCGCAGGCAGGCCGAGGATCTGGTTTTGTGGTCCTAAGCCTTTGAAAAGTGGCGCGCCCGGCAGGATTTGAACCCACGACCCCCTGGTTCGTAGCCGGATTGTTGAGTCAAAAGTGCCATTATTATCAACAAGTTGCGCCACGGCGGCCCTCGCATCGCTTCCGTACTGAGCGCCACTGAGCCGGACTGATTTACGCGATTCTCACGCGACTATTTTGTCGGAGATCTGCGGGATGTCGGCGAGGATCACTGGTCGGCAAGCAGTCCGTTCTCGGCAGCGAAGCGAATGAGCTGCACGGACGTGTCGACGCCGAGCTTCTGCTTGATGATCGATTGGTAATTTGCGATCGTTTTGTAGGCCAGACTGAGTCTTCTCGCGATGTCGGTTAGTGAGTGTCCCTCTGCGACAAGGCGGAGGATCTCGAACTCGCGGTCCGACAACGATTGCAGGGTGTCCTCCCGCCGCAGGAGCGTGCGCACGGCCAGGGTCTGCGCCACGTCGGCGCTCAGGAAGACTTCGCCTCTGGCCACCGACCGTACCGCGTCGACCAGCACGTCAGGCGCGCAAGCTTTGGTGACATAACCGCGCGCGCCCGCCTGGAAGGCGCGCTTGGGAAAGATTGCCTCGTCGTGGATACTAAAGACAAGGATGCGTGCGCGCGCCTCGCGTACCAGCAATCTCCGAATGACTTCGATGCCACTGACGTCCGGTAGCGAGACGTCCATCACGACGACATCCGGCTGCAAGCGACAGAATGCCCGATAGGCCTCCGTCGCCGAGGCTGCTTCCCCGACGACGATGATTTCCGAGCAGCGCTCCAATAGGCGGCGATAACCTTCCCGGACCACCGCGTGATCGTCAACCAGAAGCACAGAAATCGGTTTGCTCATATGCGCTAGGCCGCAAGGTTGTGAAGCGGAATGTTGGCGAGGATGCGAAAGCCGACGCCGGATGCAGCATTTGCCGCCTCGAAAACACCTCCGAGTGATTCAACTCGTTCGCGCATCCCGGCAAGGCCCAGCCCCGAAATCCCATCCCTAGGCCCCGCGATTCCGACGCCATCGTCGGTCACCTCCAGCCTCACCAAACCGGCTGGGTTCGCGATGGCCGTCAGCCGCTCGAGCCTGATCGCTACGCGGCTCGCCCGAGCATGTCGGGCCACGTTCGTGAGTCCCTCCTGTACCAAGCGATACATAGTCATGTTCACTGCCTCACCCCAGTTCGATTCTTCGGCCGCGAACTCGTAATCAAAGCGTACTGCGGGCAACCTTCGCCGCCAGCCGTCGACACAATCCTCGATGGCAGCCGCCAGTCCAAGCTCATCGAGGCCCGCAGGGCGAAGACGCTGCACGATGTCGCGAACCGCCTGCTGAATGTGATCGACGGAAGCGCCGATCGATGCGGCAGTGTGCTCAACGAGGGCGGCATCCGTACGTCTCGAGTCGCGGAGGCAAACGGCCTCCACCTTGATCGCGTTCAGATATTGGCCGAGTTCATCGTGCAGTTCGCGCGCGAGGCTTCGGCGTTCCTCCTCCTGGACCGCAACGTTGGCGCGCTCGAGTCGGCGGTTCTCGGAAAGCGTGGCAGTAAGCTCGGCTTCGATCGCGAGGCGCAGTTGCAGCTCTTTGCGCACCTCACCCACACGACGCCAAGCAAACCAAGCCAAGCTCAGCGCCATGACCAACAACACTCCGGGCAGCTCATCGAGCTGGTATCGCTCATGAGGTCGAGTCCATGCCGAAATGATCTCGCCCAGTTCGAGATGCACGCTGAGGAGAGCGAATAGCACGGTGACACTGACCACCAGCGCGAGGTCGCTCCATGCTGCGGCACTGTTGCTGCATTCGTGGTCCTGCATGAGATCTTCCTCCTTGGTACTCCGAATCGGGAATTTTTCCCGAACCTGTCGGGAAGCCAGGACACCAATCTCCCGCCCGGCAATGCAATGATGGAAGTTGCGGCGGCGAAGCCGGTCAGCCTCTCGGGTGCCTCTGACCGGTTCAAATCATAGAACAAGCGGCGAAGGAGCGTTGGTCGTGCACAATAGCCCATGGCGAGAGCGAAGATGCTGTCTTGCTGTCTTCGCGCTCGGGTGGCTCTTGGTCGGAGAGGCCGCCGCAGACAATCCGGCCGAAGTCTTCGAACTGCCGACCATACAGGTGATCGGAACCACGCCGCTGCCGGGTTTCGGTACACCACTGAAGGACGTTCCGGCGAACGTGCAGACCTTCAACCGGGGTGACTTCGACCGGCAGCGACCTTTCGATCTCACAGATTTCCTCGGCCGCAACGCGAACAGCGTGGCGTCCAGTTCCGCGCAGGGCAACGCGTATCAACAGGACATCATCTTCCGCGGCTTCACTGCCTCACCGCTGCTGGGCAATCCCCAGGGTCTCTCGGTGTTCCAGGACGGGGTGCGCATTAACGAGGCGTTCGGAGACGTCGTGAACTGGGACTTGCTCGCGCCCTCCGCTATTTCCAGCATTCAGCTCGTTCCCGGCTCCAACCCGGCATTCGGTTTGAACACTCTGGGCGGTGCACTCGCGATCTACACCCGGAGCGGCACCCAATACCCGGGTGGTGCCGTTGAGCTTTCCGGCGGATCGTTCGGTCGCAAGAGCGCCGAAATCGAGTACGGGGGCAAGCGTGATCGCCTGGACTACTTCGCCACAGGGAACTTCTCCGACGAGAAAGGCTGGGCCGAGCACAATCCCAGCCGCATCAAGCAGTTCTTTGGCAAGGTCGGGTACCAAGACGAGATCACCGATCTCGACGTTAGCGTCACCCTTGCGGACAACACGCTGCAGGGAACGCAGACGCTTCCGGAAGCGTGGCTCGACACCCCAAGGGAGGCGTACACGTTTCCGGACACGAACGAGAATCGGCTGGCGTTCGTGACGGCGAAGGGAAGCCGGTTCCTGACCGACTCTGCGCTGCTCGGTGGTATCGCCTACTATCGCCACTACCGCAACAACAACGTCAGCAGCAACGTCAACAACGACTTTGGCACGATCGACCCGGACACCGGCTTACCTCAGACGAACGAGGCGACCAACGATCAATCCACCATCGACCAGACGAGCTGGGGCGTCGGCTTGCAATTGACGCTGACGGGCGATCTCGCGGGGCGGAAGAACCAGCTCGCCCTGGGCGCCAGCGGCGATTTCGGAAACACCGGATTTACGCAGCAGTCACAGCCGGCAACGTTCACCGCCGACCGCAACACGATTGGGACCGGACCCTTCGTGCCGGAGACCGACGTCGGGACCACCAATCGCTACCTGGGCGCCTACTTCGCCGATACGCTCGCGCTCGCCGACCAGTGGACGCTGACCGTCGCCGGCCGCTACAACTATGCACGGATGATCGTCACCGATCGCAGCGGCGAAGACCCGGGTCTCAACGGAGCCTACACGTACACACACTTCAATCCGGCCGTAGGAGTCAACTTCAACCCGACACCTTCAGTCACCGCCTACGCGACTTTCAACGAAGGCAACCGCGCGCCCACTCCCATCGAGCTCACCTGCTCCAATGCTGAGGCACCTTGCAAGCTGCCGAACGTGTTTCTTGCCGATCCACCATTGCAGCAGGTCGTGGCGAAGACCTTCGAGGCCGGAGCGCGCGGAAGCGTCGAATCGAGCCTGCAATGGGCCGCCGCGGTCTACCGCACCAATCTCGAGAACGACATCCAGTTCATCGCCAGCGGTGCCGGGGCCACCAATGTGGGCTTCTTTCAGAATGTCGGCCCGACACGGCGCCAAGGCGTCGAGCTCCTGGGATCGATGCAGTGGTCCGAATTTCGCCTGACCCTGCGTTATAGCTACATCGACGCGACCTTTCGCTCCGCTTTTCTGGCCGCCAGCGCGAACAACTCCACCGCCGATTCCAACGGAGCGATCACCGTCGAGCCCGGCGATCGCATTCCGGGCATCCCAACCAATTCAGCCAAGCTTCGCGCCGATTGGAGCATCACCGACCGCTGGGCGCTCGGCGGCACGATCGTCTATGCATCCAGTCAATACGCCCACGGCGACGAGAACAACCAAGACAGCCACGGGCCGGTCCCTGGCTACACCGTTGTCAACCTGGACACCCAGTTCCAGATAACCCCGGAGCTTCAGCTCTTCGCCAACATCAGCAATCTCTTCAATCGGCACTATCAGAATTTCGGTCTGCTCGGCGCCAACGCATTCACTGGCCCCGATCGCACGTTTGGCCCGGCCGTGGGCATCGACCCGGTGTCGGAACAATTCCGCGGGCTGGGCGCCCCTCGCGGCTTCTGGATCGGGCTTAGGTACACTTTCGGCAAAACGCACGCGACCAACTGAACGATACCGCCATCATCCTCATTTGCCAGAACGCTTCACCACGCACGATTCGACGATGACGTCAGCCACGGGGCGCCGCTTCTTTTCGAGCCGCATCAACGTGAACGTGAATGGACTTATCACTCGGACATCACGCCATTCGACCACTCGCGGGCGTCTTCAGGCTCGCGTGCGCTTCGACCAGCGCCGCCACGCGACAATCGCCCAGATCGCCTCGACCACACCAAAAGGCCAACACACCCGCTTCTCGAACGCGATCGAGAACGTACTGGACCTGCGGATCAAGCGCCACATCATCTTCCCTCCGGTTTGCGTTGCGAGCCCGCAACGTCCATTACTTCGTGGGATCGCTCGATTAGGGTTGTCGCTATTTCTAGGGCCGTTCGTCAACTCTCAATGAGACCGTAGTCCATCTTGCGACGCTTGGAACTGCGCTCGAACTATGGACCTGCAGATTAGAAATTCGTTGGTCGACAACTTGCCAGCTTTTGCCGCTGGTTTCGAAAATACTCCTCCGTCCTGCAGGAGGAGCTCATGTCCACGACACGCACGCCCGGTATCACCGTCCTCGCCGACGGCCGACGATTCATCGACAAGCGGTATCTCGGGGTACGGATCGGCCTGCGCGTCGGCGCAGTAACACAGGACCAAGCCGAAGAAAGACTCCGCACTGAACCGCCCCGGGATTCCCGGAGACTCCAAACTTTGAGAGGATGGAGTCATGAGCACATCAAAGAGGTATTCCCCGGAAGTCCAAGAGCGTGCGGTCCGGCTGGTCTTCGAGCACGAAGGCGAGCATGAATCGCAGTGGGCTGCAATCGGCTCGATCGCGGCGAAGATCGGGTGCACGGCGGAGACGCTGCGCAAATGGGTGCGGCAAGCCGAGCGTGATCGCGGTCGGCGCGCAGGGCTGACCAGCAACGAGCGTGATCGGCTCAAGGAGTTGGAGCGCGAGAATCGGGAGTTGAAGCGGGCCAATGAGAGTCTGCGCAAGGCGAGCGCGTTTTTCGCCCAGGCGGAGCTCGACCGCCGACCGAAGTGATGGTGGCGTTCATCGACGCCAACCGCGATCTCTATGGGGTCGAGTCGATCTGCAAGCAGTTGCCGATCGCCCCGTCGCTGTACTACGAGATGAAAGCGCGCGAAGTGGACCCGACGCGAGTGCCGCCGCGGCTGCAACGCGACCGGAAGCTGGTCGCGGAGATCCGGCGCGTCTACGACGGGAACTTCGCGGTCTACGGGGTGCGCAAGGTCTGGCGGCAGCTCGGCCGTGACGATATCGAGGTTGCCCGTTGTACCGTCGAGCGGCTGATGCGCTCTCTCGGCCTCCAGGGCGTAGTGCGCGGGCGCAAATGTCGCACCACGATCGCCGACGACACCGCCGCGCCGCCGCTGGATCGGGTCAACCGGCAGTTTCAGGCGAGCCGACCGAACGAACTTTGGGTCGCCGACTTCACCTATGTGGCGACCTGGGCGGGCTTCGTCTACGTTGCGTTCGTGATCGACGTGTTCGCGCGACGCATCATCGGCTGGCGTGTGGCGCGCTCGATGCATGCCGAACTGGCCCTAGATGCTTTGGAACAGGCCATCTGGGCACGCTCGGGCGCCAATGGTGTCGTTCATCACAGCGACCACAGCAGCCAGTACTTGTCGATTCGCTATTCCGAGCGCTTGGCCGAGATCGGCGCGCAACCGTCCGTGGGAAGCGTGGGGGACTCCTACGACAACGCGCTCGCCGAGACCGTGATTGGCCTCTACAAGACGGAGGTCATTCACCACCGAGGTCCGTGGCGAAGCCTCGACGACGTGGAATACGCGACGCTGGAATGGGTCGACTGGTTCAACAACCGCCGACTTCTCGAGCCGATCGGCAACATTCCGCCCGTCGAGTACGAGGCACAGTATCATCGATCCGCGGGTCCGCTGCCCATGGCGGCGTGACTCAAACCCGGAGTTCTCCGGAAAATCCGGGGCGGCTCAATATCCGGGCGGGCCGCACGGTGTCTGCCAAACGCAGCCGGACATGGTCAACCGGGACCTGCTAGCGTTCATCAAGGGTTAGATGAGCCCGGATCGGTTCCGTCAGCGCTTCGCCCGGGATAGAGAAAAGCTTCAGCATGTTCTGTGCGCCGGCGAGGCCGGTGCACGCGAGTATGCCGCTCACCAGTACGACCCGGAAACGTCTGTTTGTCTCAGATCACCTTCACGCGGGGCGTGCCTGCAGCGACCTCGCCGATAACCGCCGCTTCCGCGAATCCTTGAGCTGCAAAGATTGCCAGCACTTCCTCGACTGCGCGCTTTGCGCAGGCGACGAGCAGCCCGCCCGAAGTCTGCGGATCGGTTAGCAATGACTTCTCGGCATCGCCGAGAGCGGGATCCAGTGTCACAGCGTGACCGTAACTCTCCCAGTTGCGGCCTGAAGCGCCGGTAAAGAGTCCGTCACGAGCGAGTGCGAGCACTTGCGGATGTAACGGAACGCGCGCGAACTCGACAATTGCCGCTGCGTTAGAGGCTTTGCAAATCTCGAGAAGATGGCCCAGCAAACCGAACCCGGTGACGTCGGTCAAGGCGTGGACCGCATCGAGCGCGCCGAGGGCAATCCCCGGCGTGTTGAGCTGCGTCGTGCTTGCAATCATGATGCGGTAGCCTTCGGCCGAAAGCCGATCTTTTCTTAGTGCAGCGCTGTAGACGCCGACCCCAAGCGGTTTGCCAAGGATCAGGGCGTCGCCTGGTTCTGCACCCGCGTTTCGCTTCAGGTTTCTGGGGTCGACTAGCCCAATCGCGACCAAGCCATAAATCGGTTCGATCGAATCGATGGTGTGGCCACCGGCAATCGGGACGCCCGCCTTCGCGCACACTGCCTCTCCACCTTCGAGAATGCGGCGGATGGTCTCGACCGGAAGTTCTTTGATCGGCATCCCAACCAGCGCCAGCGCAAAGAGCGGCGTGCCGCCCATCGCGTATACGTCGGAGATCGCGTTGGTTGCAGCGATCGCACCGAAGTCGTAGGGGTCGTCGACGATCGGCATGAAGAAATCGGTTGTGGCGACGATTGCCTGACGCTCGTTGATTTCATAGACGGCAGCGTCGTCTGCGGTTTCAATACCCACGAGGAGCTGCTTCGGAAGCGGTATCGGGGTCGACGACTTGGCGATAATCTGCTGGAGTACGCCTGGCGCGATCTTGCAGCCGCAGCCACCGCCGTGGCTGAACTGAGTAAGGCGCAAGGCAGCACGATCGGGGGCGTTCATGCGGTTCCTCGGTTAGCGTCGAAGGCGACGGCCTTGGGGACGTTGCACATGGCTATCGCATCAACTAGAAGACGAGTGTGGTCCATTCTGGATCGAGGGCGCGGCCCATGAACGCAGCCGCGCCGGCAATACCGGCAAGCTCCGGGACGAGCATTTCCCGCTCGATGTCATTGGCGACAAGGGCATCGCTGCAGGCGTAGAGCTTCGCGCCGAAGCGGGCCGCCTGTTGCATATGTTCGTAAACACTCATCTCGCGATCGATGCCGGCGTAGAGTTTCGCAGCCACACCGTCCACCAGCAGCAAAACCGACCTGCTGGAGAAATGTATCTCCACCTCGACGTCCATGGCCGCCGCAGCAGCCGCATGGAAGAACGGCGTTGCGCATAGATGCGGCGCGTCCGAGCCCGTCGCCCATAACAGGATGGCAAGATGCGATTTCAAGGTGGCGCTTCGCCGAACGTTTCGGAGAGCAACGCCATGTAGGCTTCGACCGCCGCTGGGATGGCCACTCCCGTGACAAGCAAACGGGTATCGGCATCCCATGATGTTGGCCGAAGACGTACAAGCCAACCTCGCCCGTAGGGATCGGCATTGATCAGGTTAGGCTCGATCTTTACCCGCTCGTTGGTTTCGACGATGACACCGGTGATCGGCGATCGCGCCGATCGTATGACCTTCGACATCTCGAGCATCCCCAGGGCACGTTCGCGCTCGACCAATGTGTCCACAGGCTTCGCCATGAACTCGATGAACTCACCGGAGATGTGCGCCCCCAGCGATGTGATGCCCGTCGTCGCATTACCATCGCCATCGAGTCGCACCCAAGCATCATGCTCCAAGAGATAGAAGAGCTCATCCGGAAACTCAAAACTGCGAATCGTCGTCATGATTTTGGTCGCGAGCGACACGGCGACGGCGCCACGCCTCGGCTATGTAATCGAGGCCTCGGATAAACGGTCAGGCGCCTACCTCGCGCGCGCTCATGCGGTACTGAAAATTCTGCGGATCGTAATAATCGAGCGCGCCATTGGCGCCTTCTGCGTACGGATACATGAAGTGTCCCAGCGACTTGCTGGTCTCCGGCGCGAGTCTCGTATCGGCGGCGGTGTTGAACGCCATCCAGTTCATCTCCCAATTGCCGAACAGCGTCTGGCGTGCGAGGCTGACGCGTGGATCGTCCAGCGGCAGCAAACGGTCTTTCTCTTCTTCCAGCACAACCTTGCGCACGTCGGCCGGATCGACCGGTATCCAGCCGAAGTTGGCGTCGTAGAACTCCGCTCGGCAGTGCTGCGCCTTGGTGACGTCGCCGCTCTTGCCAAGGCTCTTCCAGGTCGCCGAATCCGCAACGCGCACCCCGTACACGTCACGTGCCGGAATGCCGACGGAGCGCGCCAGCCCGACAAAGAGCGCGTTCAAGTCGGCACACTTGCCGCCCAGGTTCCCGGATTCGAGCATGAAACGAATGTCGCCCGTTCCGCAGCCGACGACCTTGGGATCGCGGTAGGTGTTCACCACGATCCACTCGTAGATGGCGCGCGCCCGCTCGATCGGACGACTGCTCGCGATCGGCAGGATCCGGCTTGCGGTTGCGCGAACGATCCCGTCTGTCGGTATGTGTGCCGTGGGTTGAAGATACAAGTCGAGCTCTTCACGCGAACCCGATGACGGCGTGGTGCGGATTGTTAGGTCCACGTTCCGGTTTCGCGTCGCGATCCGATTGGTGACCTGTAGCTTGGGGGCGGCCGCACGGTCTTCCCACTCCGCGAAAAACGCGGGTGCACCATATTTGGGATCGCGAAAGAGCCCTGTCCTCGCCGGGTTGCCAGCCCAGCGGATATCGAGCGTGCGCTGATACTCCGTGTCGCGATACTGGGGCAGCGGCAGCCAGAGCTTGGCGGGGACATCCTGCGGCCAGATCTCCACGTCGGTAACGACCTCGAACGTGCGCCACGGAGCGTCCACCGGCGGAGCTGATAGCTTTGCGGCCGACGCTACAGCTGTGAATTCGGGCAGACCCGCGGCAAGCGCGACCGCGCCGGAGAGGTTGAGAAATCCACGTCGATCCATGGTTGGTTCCCCTTTCTGCAGCCCGCGCCGACCGGCGACATGGCAAGGTCAAGCTGCGCCGGTGCGCTTGGCGCCACCGCCGCAAGGGTAGTCGTGGCGGAAGAGAATGGGAGTCGAACCCACCCGGAAGCGCATAGCGCCCCCAACCGGGTTTGAGGCCCGGCCGCCCCACCAGGGACGATTCTCTTCCTCATCTTGCGAGTTGCTCCTTGGCAGACCCGGTCGCGCCGTTTGGCCGCGCGCGCGCACTATCTAAGGCAAGCAGGTTTTCGGCACGCACGAGATGCCTGTCATGCACGCGACGCGTAAAACCGACGCGATCGAAGAATTCGAGCACCTGGATCGCGCGTTTGCGGCCGAGCCCGGTGGCGTTGCGGAACGACGCGGCCCTTACTTCGCCGTCGGTCTCATTGAGGCTGTCGGCGATCGATGCCAGATCGCGTATCGCCGCCGGGTGATAGAAAAGATCGCGCACGACCTGATACATCTCGCCGCGCTTGGACGCCCTAATCAGGGCGGCGCGCACCAGCGGTTCTGGTTGCGCAACGTCCTTGGCCAAGTCACGCGTCCACGGTGGATCGAATGGCGTATCGAGCAGGCGCGGGAGGATCTTCTCCACCAGAGCGCGTTCCTGCGGCGTCGCTGCGTTGTCGTGTTCGGGAAGGTGCAGCCACGGGCCATTTCGTCGGAGCTCTCCGGCTGCGTTAAGATCGACGATAAGCGCGTCGTACAACGCTGCATCCAGGCGCGGAAAAGCGATGCGCTTGAGCCGTCCACGATCAGGACCGAGCTCGTCCGGATGGACGCGGTGGAAAGCGGCGAGCGCGTCCACGGCTTGCCGCTGTAGCGCGCTCCAGTGATCGTCGCCGATAATGAAGTCCACGGTGCCGGTCGTGATGCGGCGCGCAGCAAGGTGGCCGACGTGCGCGCTAAGGTTGCGCACATTGCCGCCTCGGGCAAAGCGTATCAGGTCGACGCCGAACCGCGCCTGTTGAACGAGGACCGCGAGCTGGCTACCCGGGGTTTCAGCCTCCAGGGCGGTCAGGCCGGCCAAGCGCTCCGGCGATCGGCGGTAGCGCGTCGGTGCAAACGGGTCGATCACTCGCCCGCCACCGATGGTGCGCGTTGCAGTCGCATCGCGAACGATGAAACGATCGCCCCGCCAGGCGGCGATCGGACGGTGCAGAATAAGCTGGACGAGACGGTTCGCGCCCGGAGCCAGCGCGTCGCGCTGGACGTCTGCACGAACTTCGTCGCCCAACACGACCAGCCGGGCCGCGACATGCGCTGCGCCACAATGAACATGCACACCCACACCGGAGCGCAAAGCGTATCGCTCGTCTTCGAGCAACTTGAGGCGCGCGTCGAAGCGCTCGGTCGCAAGGCTAATTGGTGGCGCGACGACCCAGTCGCCGCGGACGACGTCTTCGCGCCCGATGCCAGCGAGATTGAGCGCACAGCGCTGGCCCGTCGCGCCGACCACGGCGGGACGATTCTGCGCATGAATGCTCCGCACACGGGCCTCGTGGTCGGATGGTGCGATAACCACGCTGGCACCGACTTGCACTTGGCCCGAGTGCACCGTTCCGGTGACTACCGTGCCGACGCCGGGTAGCGTGAACGACCGGTCGACGGCGAGCCGCAAGTGCGCATCCTCGGCGCAACGCTGGTGCTGTTGTGCGCATCTCTCGAGAAATCGTCGCAGCACTTCGAGTCCCGCGCCGGTTCGTCCCGAAACGGGAAAGATCTGCGCGTCCGCGAGCGCTGTCGCACTCAGCAACGACCGCACCTCTTGCTCGACCGCGGTAACCCGCGCCGCCTGGACCATATCGACCTTGGTCAGCGCGACGGCACCAGTGTCGATTCCGAGCAACAGGAGGATATTGAGGTGCTCGCGCGTTTGCGGCATCACCCCATCATCGACCGCCACGACCAGCAGCGCGAAATCGATTCCCGTTGCACCGGCCACCATGGTGTGAACGAAACGTTCGTGACCGGGGACGTCGACAAAGCCGAGCACGTCGCCGTTGTCCAGCGGCGTGTACGCATAACCCAGCTCAATGGAGATGCCGCGCGCCTTTTCTTCGGGCAGGCGATCCGTGTCCACGCCGGTCAGTGCGCGCACCAGCGTCGTCTTGCCGTGATCGATGTGGCCCGCAGTGCCGATGATCATGGCGCGATGGGAATAGCGGTCAACAACGGCAGCTGCGCGACAAATCCTGCCTCGTCTTCGAGCGTGCGCAGATCGAGAATAAGCGCATCCTCTGCAATGCGCCCGATGACTGGAACCGGCAGCGTCCGCAGTGCAGCAGCAAGCGCGTTGAGCTTCCGTCCTGTGCCCTTCCCTGCCTTGCGGCAGTGGACGAAAAGGCCTGCGCTCGGCAACACGTCGGCGGGCAGCGATCCGCTTCCGATCTGGCTCTTGACCTCACCGTGAGTAACAACAAATGCTCTGCCAACCGCGTCCGCCAGTGTCGGCAGGACACGCCCGGCAAGCGAGTTGATTTCCACTGCGGGTCGCGTCAACAAACGCAAGGTGGGCACGCGTGCGGTCAGCATCTCCGGATGCCGATATAGAGCGAGCGTGGATTCCAGCGCGGCGAGAATCAGCTTTGAGACTCGTAATGCACGCTTGAGCGGGTGCTTCTTGATCTTGCCGATCCACTCGCGCTTGCCGATGATGAGGCCTGCCTGCGGCCCGCCCAGGAGCTTGTCGCCGCTGAAGGTGACGATGTCGACGCCGTGGGCGAGCGTCTCTTGCGGCATCGGCTCATGCGGCAAGCCGTATGCCGCGAGATCGAGGAGGCTGCCGCTGCCCAGATCAACGGCAAGCGGGAGACCAGCCCGGTGCGCGATGTCTGCGAGTTGCGCTTCGTCGACCGCGGCCGTAAAACCCTTGAGGACATAATTGCTGGCGTGCACTTTCATCACCAGCGCTGTCCGCGGCGTAATCGCGCTGATATAGTCGCGCGCGTGCGTGCGGTTGGTGGTGCCGATCTCGATCATCTTGGCGCCGGCACTTTTCATCAAGTCGGGCATGCGAAACGAGCCGCCGATCTCGACGAGTTCCCCGCGCGAGACGATGACTTCGCGCCTGGCGGCGAGCGCCGCAACGGTTAGCAAGACCGCCGACGCATTATTGTTGACGATTGTCGCCGCTTCGCAGCCCGTCAGCTCGCAGACCAGCTTCTCGACCAACGCATCGCGATCCCCCCGCTCGCCGCCAGCGAGATCGAATTCCAGATTCATGGGCGCGCGCATCGCTTGGGCGACGGCAACGACCGCTTCGTCGGGGAGAAGCGCGCGGCCGAGGTTGGTGTGCAGCACCGTGCCGGTCAGGTTGAACACCGGTCGCAACGGCGATCGGAGGCGTGAATCGATCCGAGCCGAAAGCGCGGCGGCGATGGGCGCGTCGGTGAGATTCGCCGTCGGCTCCCCGCGAAGCGCGGTTTCGCGAATATCGTTCAGCAACGCGCGCACCTCGCGCGTCACGAACGTGCGTCCGTGGCGCTCGAGCAAAGGCGAGACGCCGGGCCAGCTCAGAATCCGGTCGACCGAAGGCAGCTTCGCGAGCTGCGCCTTCGAGCCACGGACCGTGGACTCGAGAGGCAGCGTGCTCATTGCGGCCCCGGATCGCCGTGGATCAGCATGAAGTTCACGCCGGACGAGGTCTTGTCCATGTCTGCGACGAGCAGGTCGAGCGCAAGCGTTGCGAGGTCGTCGGCAACCGGGTCGACCCGCGGGTCGCGGTCCATGTAGCAGATCTTGAGATAGGTACCGCACTCGTCGCAGACTTCCACCTTCACCACCTTCTTGTCAGCGGGTGTTCCGTCGTCGAGCGCCTGGTAGCTGATGCCCTTCGTGCTCTCGCAGTTCGTGCATTTGATGCGCACCATGTGCCACTCAGCGTTGCACAGCGAGCAGTGCAGGAAGCGGTAGCCGGCTTCGTTCCCTCCGATCCTCGCAACGCTCGCCGTGGGTTGGCTGCCACAGCACGGGCAGATCGTCGCGACCTCGATCCTCGGAAACGCCTGTTTGCCCAAGACGATGGCGAGGTGAGTGAAATACACCTGCAAGCCCGCGCCGATCAGCGGCGCGGTTGCTACGTCGAGACCGAAGGTGATGCCCGCTAGGAGTTTGCTCGCCTGCGCCTCGTAGAGTTCGTCCCGGCTGCGCTCGAGTCTGCTCGCGACCTCGCGGGCAGTGCCTTCGGCGTCTCCGGCCAGCGCCCGCAACAGGTGCCGCAGCACGTTGCACCACTGCTGATCGCGCGCGTGGGTCTGGAAGTTGAGCGGCGGCATGCCGTGCTCGTTGCATTGCTCGATCGCCTCGGCCGCAGGCAGGCGGATGGGCGGCATGTCATCGAGGATCCGCTGCTGTGCCTCGGCCACCAGCGCGATGAACTCGAGGTATCCGCTCATTGCGTGCCCTGGCGCGAGCGCGCGCAGCCGAGCGGCCCGATCGGCGAAGATGCTGCCGCGATCGGGCAAGCGCAGAAAGGGGATCGCCGAGCCCGCCTGGGTCGCGATCTCCTCCGGGGTCAGTAGCTTCTGCTGCATGGTTTCGTGCGGCACGCGCAACGATCGGAAAGCGCTGGCTCTCAACCCAGCGCCGGGTCCAGCCGCTTGCCTAGCGCTCCCGCGTAACCTCCCGATACCAGGCGGGATGGTTCATCCGCGCCCACGCGCGGGTTACCCAACCCTGGGTCATCGCACGGATCGAGCCACGGGTCCAGATCGCCATGTAGATGTGCCCCATAACGAGCAGGATCAGTCCGGTCGCGCAGACGGCATGCAACAGCGTCGCCAGCCGCACAAGCCAGACCGGGAACATGGGCGCGAGGTAGGGCCGCCAGAACACGAGGCCGGTGACAAGAAGCCCCAGCATGCAAAGCGCAAGCAGCCAGAACAAGACCTTCTGGCCGCCGTTGTAGCGACCCGCGGGCGGAGCACGCTCCTCGTGGCCGGCCATCACCTCGCCCGCGTGCTTGAGCCATTCCTTGTCATTCGCGTCGATAACGTTGTGCCGCCACATCTTCAGCCCGAGGGCGATGAAGAACAGCGCCATGAACAGCCCGAGGAACGGGTGCAGGATGCGCGTCCACGGCCCGCCCCCGAAGAGGCTCGTCAGCCAGAATAGCGATGGATGGAAGAACGCCAGTCCCGAGAGCCCAGCAAGGATGAACCCGATCGCGAGCAGCCAGTGCGAAGCGCGCTCGCTGTAGTTATAGCGTTGGATGGCACTAGGTGGGGCATGCATGTTCGACTCCTCAGCGAACCGGTGGCTTGCCGGCCGGCGTGTCGTCTTCCAGCGGCTCCTTGGGTCCGACCTTCAGGTAGTGAAGGACGCCCGCAAGCGCAGTGACGCCCATCGCCGCGAGGGCCAGGGGCTTGAGCGCTCCTTTCCATAGCGAAACCATCGGGCTGATCGACGGATCCGCGGGAAGACCGTGGTAGATCTCGGGCTTGTCGGCGTGCTTGAGCACGTACATCACGTGCGTGCCGCTCACGCCCTGCGGATCGTAGAGGCCGGCATTCCGGTAGCCGCGACTCTTCAAGTCGACAACGCGCTCGGCCGCATGCTGCTTCATGTCCTCCTTGCTGCCGAACGTGATCGCGCCGGTCGGGCAAGTCTTCACGCAGGCCGGCTCCAGCCCGACCGAGACACGGTCCGAGCAAAGCGTGCACTTGTAGACCTTGTTGTCCTCTTTCGACAGACGTGGCACGTTGAACGGGCAGCCGGTGATGCAGGAGCCGCAGCCGATGCAGTTCTCCTCGATGAAGTCGACGATGCCGTTGGAGTACTGCACGATGGCGCCGGGCGAGGGGCAGGCCTTGAGGCAGCCGGGGTCGGCGCAGTGCATGCAGCCGTCCTTGCGGATCAGCCATTCGAGGCGGCCGTCCTGCTCCTCGTACTCCGTGAAGCGCATGACGGTCCACGACTCGGCGGTGAGATCGGCGGGGTTGTCATAGACCCCGACGTTCCGGCCGACTGCGTCGCGTAGGTCGTTCCACTCGCTGCACGCGACCTGACAGGCCTTGCAACCGATGCACTTGGAGATATCGATGAGTTTGGCGACTTCCAGCGTGTCGCGAACCCCGGGCGGCGGCGTCGTAGTCGCGGAGCGCTGCTTCAGGTCGAGCGATTGCAGGGATGCCATGGTCGTCTCCGCTAGGCCTTTTCGAGCGTCACGATGAACGCCTTGTACTCAGGCGTCTGCGTATTCGCATCGCCGACGAACGGCGTGAGCATGTTGGCGAGATAGCCTATCTTCGCCACGCCCGTGAAGCCCCAGTGGTTCGGGATACCGACGGTGTGCACCTTGGTTCCGCCGCAGTCGAGCGCCTTGATGCGCTTGGTGACGCAGGCCACTGCCTGGATCGCGCCCCGGTTGGAGCGGATCTTCACCATGTCGCCGTCCTTGACGCCCTTCTCCTTGGCCAGCTCCTCCCCGATCTCGATGAACTGCTGCGGCTGTGTGATCGCGTTCAGATCCGAGTGCTTGGTCCAGTAGTGGAAGTGCTCGGTCAACCGGTACGTGGTTGCCGCATACGGGAAGTCCTTCGGCTTGCCGAACGCCTCCATGTCGCCCTTGAACACTCGGGCCGCAGGATTGGAGAACGCCTTCGCATTGTTCGGCGACATCTGGTTCACTGTCAGCGGCGACTCGAAGGGCTCGTAGTGCTCGGGCATCGGGCCGTCGGCCATGCCGCTCGGCACGAAGAGCTTCGCCACGCCCTCGGCGGTCATGATGAAGGGACCGACGTTTTCGTCAGGCGCCGCATCCGGCCGCATGTCGGGAATGTCGGAGCCGCCCCAGCCCTTGCCGTTCCAGAACACGAGCTTGCGCTTCGCATTCCACGGCTTCCCTGAGGGATCGGACGACGCACGGTTGTAGAGGATGCGGCGGTTCACCGGCCAAGCCCAGGCCCAGTTGAGGGTCTGGCCGATACCCCAGGGGTCGCTGTTGTCGCGGCGCGCCATCAGGTTGCCGGCCTGCGTCCAGGCGCCGGAGTAGATCCAGCAGCCGCACGAGGTCGTGCCGTCGTCGCGCAGGAAGGCGAAGCTGGGCACTTGCTGACCGGCCGGCACGAGCACCTTGGCGGGCTCCTTCGGATTCTTGGGATCGGGCGGCGCCAGCACGTCCGCGAGGGCCTTGCCGTTGTACTCCATCGCCAACTCGTCCGGCGCGGGCGCGGCGGGGATCTTGTGCGCCCAGGTCAGGTTGAGCACGGGATCGGGGAACGCCCCGCCGTCCTTGGCGTAGGCCGCGCGCAGGCGCAGAAAGAGGCCGGCGATGATTTCCGGATCGGGCTTCGCTTCGCCCGGGGGCTCGGCGCCTTTCCAGTGCCACTGTAGCCAGCGGCCCGAGTTGGTAAGCGAGCCATCTTCCTCGGCGAAGCAGGTCGACGGCAGGCGGAAGACCTCGGTCTGGATCTTGGTCGGATCGACGTCGTTGTAGGGCCCGAAGTTCTTCCAGAACTCTGCCGTCTCGGTCGCGAGCGGATCGATGACGACCAGGAACTTGAGCTTCGACAAGCCGCGGATGATCTTGGCCTTGTCGGGGAAGGAGCCGACGGGATTGAAGCCCTGGCAGATGTAGCCGTTCATCTTGCCCTGCCCCATCAACTCGAAGGCCTGCAGCACGTCGTAGCCCTTGTCGAGCTTGGGCAGGTATTCGAACGCCCAGTTGTTCTCCTTGGTCGCCGCGTTCCCGTACCAGGCCTTCATCAGGCTGACGTGGAACTTGGGATAGTTCTGCCAGTAGCTCATCTGGTTCGGACGCAGCGGCTTCAGCGCCCGGACCTTAATGTACTCCTCGTAGTCTTGCTCCTTGTCAGAGGGAAGCGTCAGATAGCCGGGCAGCAGGTTCGACAGCAGCCCGAGGTCCGTGAGGCCCTGAATGTTACTGTGTCCGCGCAGCGCGTTCATGCCGCCGCCGGGCACGCCGATGTTGCCAAGCAGCAGCTGCATCATCGCCGCGGTGCGGATCATCTGCGACCCGGTCGAGTGCTGCGTCCAGCCTAGCGCATACATCACGGTCATCGTCCGGTCCGGGCCGGAGGTCGAGGCGATGTACTCGCAGACCTTCAGGAACGCGTCCTTCGGTGTGCCGCATATCTTCGACACCGTGTCGGGCGTGTAGCGCGAGTAGTGCTTCTTCATGACCTGGAAGACGCAATGCGGGTCCTGCAGTGTCTCGTCGACCAGCGCGAAGCCCTGCTTGTCTTTCTGGTACGCCCAGCTCGAGTTGTCGTAGCTGCGTTTGGCCTCGTTGTAGCCCGAGAAAAGCCCGTCGGAGAACGAATACGCGTCCGTCAGCAGGAAGGCAGCATTCGTGTAGTGCTTGACGTACTCATGTTGGATCTTGTCGTTCGTCACCAGGTAGTTGATCACACCGCCGAGGAAGGCGATGTCGGAGCCTACTCGGATCGGCGCGTAGTAGTCGGCCATGGCAGCCGAGCGCGTGAATCGCGGATCGACGACGACCAGCCGCGCATTGTTGTGCGCCTTGGCTTCGGTAACCCACTTGAACCCGCAGGGGTGCGCCTCGGCGGCGTTGCCACCCATGATCAGGACGACGTCGGCGTTCTTGATGTCAACCCAGTGGTTGGTCATCGCGCCGCGGCCAAACGTCGGGGCCAGACTGGCCACCGTCGGGCCGTGTCAGACACGCGCCTGATTATCGAATACGAGCATCCCCAGGCTGCGCGCGAACTTGTGCGTCACGTAGCCCGATTCGTTGGAGGAAGCGGAAGCGGCCAGCATGCCAGTTGAAAGCCAGCGGTTGACCGTCAGGCCGTCCTGGTTCTGCTTGATGAAGTTGGCGTCCCGGTCGGCCTTCATCAGCTTCGCGATCCGGTCGAAGGCGTCATCCCATGACATCCGCTTCCACTCGTTGGAGCCCGGGGCGCGATATTCCGGATACTTGAGGCGGTTCGCGCTGTGCACGAAGTCGAGTAGCCCAGCACCCTTGGGACAGAGGGTCCCGCGATTCACCGGGTGATCGGGATCGCCCTCGATATGGATGATTTCGGATGCGGCATTCTTGGCCCTGTCGCCGAGGCTGTACATGATGATGCCGCAGCCCACCGAACAGTATGGACATGTATTGCGCGTCTCGGTCGTGCGCGCCAACTTGAAATTTCGGGTTTCGGCCAGCACCGGCTGTGGAGAAAAACCGAGAAGCGCGAGACTCGAACCCCCGAGTCCGGCCGCGCAGGCCTTAAAGAACTGCCGACGGTTCATGTCCATTGGATTCCCCCTCCTAAATTCCTGCACGCAAGCTGCGTATCGACAGCCCATATGCTAGTTGCTGTATTTGATGCACCCTGCGACCGGGGGAGCATCTTGAAAGAAGTCACTTCCTCTCCTGAGGAATATAGGTCCATTGCTGCGTTTTGGCAATTGATGAGCTCGTGGCAAACTCACCTCTATGGGAGCCGGAAGCGCCGCTCCTGTACACGTTTACATATAGATGCTGCGTTGCGGTTGAGAGCGCCAACGAGCAGCGGCCAACCGCTACGGGCCGTCAGACCGCACGGTGTCGCGGAAGGATCACGATCGACGACGGCGTCCAAGGAGCTCGCTGAGCTGGACCGGTGACCCGGCCGATTTGACATCGTACCCACCGATTCGTGCAACCGCCCGGGCGAAGGCGCTACTTTGGGAAGCTGCGACCATCGTATCGAGAGCAACGCGGGCTGGGCTACGCCGCCTGCAGGCAAGGTAGTAGTGCTCCGTGATCAGTTTCACAAAGTGTAGGCCGTGTGCCCGCGCCGCAGCTTCGATGCCGAACGCAGCATCGGCCATGCCGGCGCGCACCGTCGCTGCCGTGGCCATGTGCGTGAACTCCTCGTGGTCATAACCTTTGATTGCGGCAGGCGTGATGCCTTCGCGCGCCAGCAGCGCGTCGCACAAGAGCCGTGTGCCGGACCCACGCTCGCGATTGACAAACGTCAGCTCGAGCCGTGCAAGATCTTTGAATCCTCGCACACGCCGCGTCGTGCTCTTCGTAAGCATCAATCCCTGGTACCTGGACAATAACCAAACGACGTAGTGCTCACGAGCATTCAGGCGAGTGCCAAACTCCGACAGCAGCGGCCCGAGCAGCTGCGGCGGATGCGGCATATGGAAGCCCGCAACGTCGCAGTCACCGCGAGCGAGACTGTCCAAGCTGTGGAGGCTACCCTGCAATGAGAGATCAATGGCAAGGTGCCGCTGGAGCCGTTCCTTGAGCTTAAGGAGGGCAATGTCATGACTGGCATGGACCAGTACGCGTTGTTTTTCGGTCTCGGCAGGAACGTCGAGATAGCGCGCGAGCTCGCTACCCAGACCGTCAAACCTCTGGCTAACGCGCGGCTCGAGCCAATCGCCGACGCCTGCGAACCGGGCACCAAAAGCCGTCAGCCCCGTACCTTGACCCCGGGTCAGTATTGCAAGCTTGTGACCCGTGATCGCCTCCCAGCGCCCTAGGAGGCCCCAAGCGTGGCGATAGGAGATCCCGACTTCTCTGATCGCAAGTACCAACGACCCGTGTTGTCGGATGGACCGCAGCAGACTGAGCAGCTCCGCCGGTACCGGATACATCGCGTCACGGCCCACACGTAAGCTGGCATCAAGTTTGATTTTGAGCATACGAGTCGCGGAGCCACGTTATTCGCGACAGCAGATGAGACGGTATGGTTGGAATATACCTCCTGCTATCGGGTTATGGGCTAGAGTGGCCTAGCACGAGGCTGTCCAGCAGCTCCTCGAGCTCGACGAGTGTCGAAATCTCGAAGACCTCATCGTCAACCATCACTGTCGAGGAGGTGCTCGGAATCTCGCGACAGCGCAACGGCTTCAAACGGAGAGCCCCGTCTGGGGTTTGTTCGCAAAAGTCGACCCCCGAGCGCTCGGACAATTTGAACCGCAAAATCTCGACATCGAAGCGATGAGCACCCACTGCCGTCGCAGACATAGAGTGTTTTGCTCCCTAGGGGTGTGCGCTTCAGGCGTGGCATCGCGGCCGCCTCACGTGCCAGTGTTCGTAACGGCATGCGCAACGCAGCAGCCAGAAACTCTAACGCCACCATTGGAACGTAGCCAATCCTTGCATACAAGTGCTGCACGACTGCCGATGGGGAAGCGCCCTCGACCGCTAGCGCGGCCTCAAGTACCGCCGTTTCATTCCAAAGACGCGCCACGAGAAAGTCCAGTGTAACCGGCGGGCCCTTGCGCTCTTAGATGGCTTGGCTCTTTGCAGGGCGATGCGGGTGTCTTTTTTTTGCACAACTTCCGGCGATTCCACGTTGCTGAGTCGATGCTGCTATCTGGTCGGTCCGTAGGAGGACGCGCGCACTTTCCACTAAGCCTACTACGACACATCGAATCCAATGGCACTCAGCTGTTGCCGTACCGCTACATCCTGGACAAGTTTGCAAAACATCTGTACAGCGGGCCGTTCGAGGCCCACCTTGGGCACTACGAAATCATAGTGCTCTGCCTGCAACGGAATGAACCCCAGTCCGTACGGGTCGGCGATCGTATTGATTGCGACACCCCAGTCCGCACGTCCTTGAACGACGGCGGCTGCAACTGCATTGTGCGATTTCGTCTGTACCGGATAGC
>Ga0335081_10004249_pt1 | contig 22608 bp, 14 predicted proteins | sample Lox_Sample_35_FD_206713 | JGI IMG/M metagenome (GOLD analysis project Ga0335081, IMG submission 206713) | Soil microbial communities from Loxahatchee National Wildlife Refuge, Florida, United States - Lox_Sample_3.5 | ecosystem: Environmental > Terrestrial > Soil > Wetlands | place: USA...
GCGAGCCCCTCCGCCTGCTGCCCGAACTGGACCTGGTCTACATCATGGCCATCGTCCTGGTCCTGCGTTGGATGTGGAACCGCCGCGCCATCGCTCTCCGCGCCATCGCTGTGGTCCTGGTTCTCTCCGCGTTCTGGACCGCCAGGAGCTATATCCGCCACGCCTGGGAAGCCTTCCCGCTCTGGCCCGATTACCAGAGCCGCGTGGAATACCGCGTCACCGGCTGGCTGTGGAAGAACATGCCCGATGCTCGCGTCTTCACCACCGGCTCGGTTCGTTTCTGGTTCGACGCCTGGCACGACCTCGCCGAGCTCGGCGGCGGCTCCGAACAGGGCCTCCTCAACGGTATCGTGGAGCCCGCCCAGTGGGAAACCAACCTCGGTCCGAACCCGCGGCCAACCGTCCTCTGGATGCAGTGCCTCGGCGTCGACCTCATCTACATCGCCGACAAGCGGTCGCAAGAAATATATAAGGATGCGCAGCATCCCGAGAAGCTCGCCGGGTTGCTCCCCGTGGTCTTCGACGATCATCAAGGCAACACCCTCTACCAGGTGCCGCGCCGCTATCCCGCCCGCGTCCGCGTGGTCGAGACCCGCCAGCTCGATGCCCTGAAACCGCCGCGGTTCAACGACGACGTCGAGTACCTCGACGCCTACGCCGATGTCGTCGAACACGGCCCCGATGCGCCTCCCACCCTCTCGCGCGACAGCACCGACGCCATGCGCATCCGCGCCAAAGTCGAGCCCGGCCAGTCCATCATCGTGCAGGAAACCTACGATCCCGCTTGGCGTGCCACCGCCGCCGGCGCGCCGCTCCCGGTTCGCAAAGACGCCATGGGCTTCCTCGTCATCGATGCTCCTCCCGGCGATCGCGACATCCGCCTGGAATTCGTCACGCCGCTCGAAAACCGCATCGGTCGATTCGTGACCCTGCTCACCGTCCTGGTAGGCACGTGCTTTAGCTTGTGCCGTTTATCGCCTCGTGCCTGATCTGATAAGCTCACACTTACCTATGAAACTCGCTTTGCTCCTCTTCGCCGCCATCGCCTTCGCCCAGCCCGTCGTCCCCGTTGACCCCGCCCTTGCCGAAATCGCCGCCACCCACCGTTTCCTCCAGGCCGCCATCTCTCCCGATGGCTCGCACGTCGCCTACGTCGAGGGGCTCGCCGCGCCCGACCAGTCGGCCATCTACATCGCCCCGCGCACCCGCATCGGCGCCTCGAACGGCAAGACCGCCTGCGATGAGCACGCCATCGCCTGGTCGCCCGATAGCAAGCAACTCGCTTTCCTTTCCGACTGCGAAAAGAAAGAGCAGGTCCAGCTCTACGTCGCGCCAGCCGACGGCGGCCCCGCGCGCCAGCTCACGCACCTCAAAGGTCTGCTCGCCGAGCCGCGCTGGTCGCCCGATGGCAAGCGCATCGCCATCCTCTTCACCGAGAATCTCCCGCACGCCGCCGGCCCCCTCGATCCCGTTCCGCCCGATTCCGGTGTCCTCGAATCCCAGATCTACGAGCAGCGCCTGACCGCCATCGACGTGGCCACCGGCGCCGCCAGCCAGCTCTCGCCCGCGGATGTGTACGTCTACGAATACGATTGGTCCCCCGATGGCCGCAGCTTCGCCCTCACCGCTTCGCACGGCGCCGGCGATGACAACTGGTGGATCGCCCAGCTTTACACCATGCCCGCCGCGGGCGGCGAGCTGAAGCCCATCTACAAACCGCCCGTCGACCGGCAGCTCGCCGTGCCGCGCTGGTCGCCCGATGGACAATCCATCGCCTTCATCGGCGGCCTGATGAGCGACGAAGGCTCCACCGGCGGTGACATCTTCCTCATCCCCGCCTCCGGCGGCCCGGCGCGCAACCTCACGCCCGGCATGGCCTCATCCGCCAGCAACATCACCTGGCCGAAGTCTGCCAAGCGGCTCTACTTCACCGAACACTACGATGGCGGCAGCGCCGTCTCGCAACTCGACCCAGCTACCGGCCAGACCGAGCGCCTCTGGCAGGGCGATGAAAGCATCAACCCTCCCTTCGATGATTCCGGCGTCTCCATGACCGCCGACGGCAAATCGAGCGTGGTCATCCGCCACTCCTGGCAGAAGCCGCCCGAAATCTGGGCGGGGCCGGTCGGCGAATGGAAACAGGTGACCCAGGAGAACCGCCAGCGCAAGCCGCTCTGGGGCGAAGCCAAGAGCCTCCACTGGTCGAGCGACGGCTTCCGCGTGCAGGGCTGGCTGCTCTATCCCAACAACTTCGATCCCGGCCAGAAGTATCCGCTGGTGGTCGCGGTGCACGGCGGCCCGGCTTCATCGCTCAAGCCCTCATGGCCGCGCCCCGGCTACAATCCCGCACTGCTCTCCCAGCAGGGCTACTTCGTCCTCATGCCGAATCCGCGCGGCAGCTACGGCCAGGGCGAGAAGTTCGCCATGGCCAACGTCCGCGATTTCGGCGGCGGCGACTTGAAGGACATCCTGGCCGGAGTCGACGAAGCCGTCCGCACCGCCCCCATCGATCCCCAGCGCGTCGGCATCACCGGCTGGAGCTACGGCGGCTTCATGACCATGTTCGCCGTAACCCAAACCACGCGCTTCCGCGCCGCCGTGGCCGGCGCCGGCATCTCCAACTGGCAGAGTTACTACGGTGAGAACTCCATCGACACCTGGATGATCCCGTACTTCGGTGCATCCGTCTACGACGACCCGGCGGTCTACGCCAAGATGTCGGCCATCAACTTCATCAAGCAGGTGAAGACCCCGACGCTGGTGGTGGTCGGCGACCGCGATGGCGAGTGTCCCGCTCCCCAGTCCTACGAGTTCTGGCACGCGCTCAAATCCGTCGGCGTGAAAACGGAGATGGTGGTCTATCCCAACGAAGGCCATTCGTTCCACAGCCCGGCCCACCAGAAAGACGTCCTGCTGCGCACCATCCGCTGGTTCAACGAAAACCTGCGCTAGCGGGGGTCAATAGAGCAGGTGGGGCAGCCGGCGCCGCCTGCCCGGCGCATCCTCTCCGCACCAGCGGCAGCAACCCATGATTTAGAGATAATCAGACCTGAAACAGTTACTTAGGTGTATACTCTTCTGTGGTCCCGGAAGACAAGATGCAAATCCCGGACAACGAGCGTGAAAGGAGGCCCTAATATGGCCCAAGGCCCGAAACCCCCGGTACCTCCGGGGCCCGTAATCCTTCAAGCTCCGGAGCGCCCGGAACCCGTAATCCTCCAAGCTCCGGAACGCCCGGAACCCGAAATCCTCGAAGCTCCGGAACCCCGGAACCTGTTTCTCATAGGTCACGGGTTCACTACAAGCGGCTTTCTACCCGGGCTCTACGTGGAAGAGGAGCAGGATGAGAGGGAGGCGGCGTACGCGAAAGCTCGGGCGAAATCGGGCATGAACGTGCCGTCAGGATACCACCAGGAAGATCCGAGACAGGCGCGAATTGCGGCTTTGAAATGCGCGCCTAAACCCCAGAATGGCTGGTATCTGAGAGTCCCTGAGAACATGTGGGTGGCGTTTTATCAAGAAGAGTTTCTGGAATTTGACAGCAAGTGGGAAGTTCCGATCCGGAACGGAAAGTGGACCGACCCCGTGATCTGGGTGCGATCGGGTGACCAGAATGTATCCGAACACATCCTGGCCTTTCCGTCTCTGCACACAAGCTTTGCCTTGAACGAGATGGCCAACATATACAAGCCTGGTTTCGACTTGGACAACGACGTACACGGCGGCTCTGCGGATGCCGTCCAGCTGGAAATAAGCAGAGACCTGGTTTCCGGTGACGCATTGTACGTCGGCCATCAGGTCACTCAGCGTGGTGCCGTTCACAACTTGAGGGGTGCTTGCAGAGGGAACTACGCCTTCCTGAGCGACATTCTCGCTGCGATATCAAGAAAGGTACCAGCGAATCCGGCTGATATGCCCGTATTTGTACACTGGTTTGCTTGCCGCAGCCCCTGGGAAGGTAGCGCCCGGTTTTATGCTCAGGTGGCGTCCCCCTTCGATGCCAAAGGGGGATATGGCGAACTGTCGGTTGCGGAGATGAGGCGAGTCGCGTGAGAGGCCTACTGGGGGCGGCAGCGCTGGCTTTCTCCGCGAGCAGCGGCGTCGTTTCCGGCTGACTGGGTTGTGCTACCGCTTCCCCCGCGCCTGCGCCACGATCTCCTTTACGCGCGCCATCAATTCCGGCGCGTGGTACGGGATGCCGTCCTTGATGGTCCATTCCACGCCGCCGGTGTGCACCGTCTTGCCGTCGCGGATCTCGTCCACGCCGGTGGGGTATAGCACCTTGAGATCCTCCAGCGGGTTTCCGTTCACCACGATCAGGTCCGCGGCCCAGCCCGCGCGCACGCGGCCCAGCCGGTTCTCCTGCCCCAGAATCTTGGCGTTGTTCCCGGTGGCCTGCTGGATGATCCTGAGCGGATGGAAGCCGGCCTCCTGGTGCAGCTCCATGCCGCGGATCAGGCCGAAGCCGTACATCTGGTAGATGAAGCCGGCGTCGTCGCCCATGCCGATGAGCCCGCCCAGCCGGTCGAACTGGCGCAGCGCCGCCATCCAGAGCCGGTAGTTCTCCTTCCAGAAAGTCTCGTCGCTCGAAGTCCAGCCGATGAAATAGGAACCGTGAAAAGCGGGGTTGGGGCGGAAATATTCTTCGAGCGTCGGATGCAGGTAATCGGCGAACCACGGCTGGGTTTGCGCGCGCTGCAGGTCGCGGCTGGCTTCGTAGATATCCAGAGTCGGCACCCACGCGACATTGCCGCCCACCATGCCCTCCAGCACCTTGGTAAGCCGCTCCGGGTTGGCCTCGCGCCAGAGATGCCCGGCGTAGCGGAAGCGGTCGGTCTCGTTGTTATAGTTGTAACTGGAGGGGAAGTTCTGCACGCCGGTTTCGATGGCGGCGTCCGGAATGCCGTACCAGTGCTCGATGCTGGTGGTGCCGAACCTGATGTCGTCCCAGGCATTGGTCTCCTCGACGCCGGCGTGATGCGCGATGCGCAGGCCCATCGCGTGCGCTTCGCTCTCCATGGCCTGCATCGTGTCGCGGTCGATGCCCAAAATCTTGATTCCGTCGGCGCCCATCTGCTTGATCTCGCGCACGCGCGCTACGGCGGCCTGGGCGTCGCGCGGCCGCCCGAACATGGGATAGACGAAGATGCGCGGCGCGGCGATCTGGCCCTCCGCGCTCTGGCGGCGCAATTCCAGCGCGCGCTTGGTGTCGCTGCCGACGTCGCGAACGGTGGTGATCCCGCACGACAGCCAGATATCTAGCTCGTACTCGATGGGCTGCGGTTTGCCGCCGCGCTCCTCCTGGAGATGGGCATGCGCGTTGATGAGCCCCGGCAGCACGTATTTGCCAGTGGCGTCGATGACGGCGTCAGGCGCCGGTGTCGCGCCGCGTCCGCCGCTCCGTCCGAGCGAGACGGGATCGAGCGCGATGACATCGGCGATCATGTTGTCTACGACGAGAATGTCTTTCGGCCCGCTGGCAGGCGTGCCGTTGCCATCGACCACGGTGGCGTTATGGATGAGCAGCCGGTGAACGCGTCTGCCGCTGACCGGCGCCTGCGCGAAAGCCGCGGCTGCCAGCGTAAGGAGGGCAAGGCATCGGAGGATCATGGGTCAATTGTGCCACAATGGCTCGCGCAGGCCCTCCACCCCGGGAGCCGCTCCGCAATGCGACCATCGGCTAGGTCCGCGTGGCACCGACGGCCGTGCGGGTACGTACGTTATAATTCGGCTCTGATTAGCGGATTGGAGACTCCATGGCTTTGAAAGATGACCTCAACCGCCGGGAATTCCTCGCGCCCGCCGCCGCCGGCCTGGCGCTGACCATTGTTCCGAGACACGTACTGGGCGGACCCGGATATGTGGCGCCCAGTGACAAGATTACCCTGGCTAACATCGGATGCGGCACGCAGGGGATCCGGGAGATACTGCGGCTGATCGCCATGCCGGAGGTGCAGATCACGGCCGTGTGCGATCCCGTCAAGGACGGCACGAATTACATCGACTGGGACAAGACCGGCATCCGCGACAGCGTACGCCGGACGCTGGAGGATCCGAATTGGGGAGCCGGAGTCGCCGGCATCCGCGCCGGCCGCGATATGGCCAAAGAGATCATCGAGACATACTACGCGAAGCAGCGGGCCTCCGAGAACTTCACCGGCGTTGCCAGCTACGCCGATTTCCGGGAGCTCCTGGAAAAGGAGAAAGACCTCGACGGTGTCAAGATCATGACCCCCGATCATCTCCACGCCACCATCTCGGTCGCCGCCATGAAGAAGCGCAAGCACGTGCTCGTGCACAAGCCGCTGGCGAACCGCGTGGCTGAGGTCCGGATGGTGGTGGAAACGGCCCGCAAGACGGGCGTCGCCACCCATCTGCTGGCGTGGCGCGGGCCGCTGACCGGCATTCGCCAGATGATCCTGGATGGCGCTATCGGCACTCTGCAGGAAGTGCATGACTGGACCGACCGGCCATTCTGGCCGCAGCAACTCGCCTTGCCCGTGGACCGGCCTCCCGTTCCGCCGAATTTCGACTGGGACCTGTGGCTGGGGCCGGAGCGCGACCGGCCGTACCATCCGAGCTACACGCACGCCGTGTTCCGCGGATGGTACGATTTCGGCGGCGGCAGCATCGCCGATATGGGGAACTACAGCTTGTGGCCCATCTTCATGGCGCTCGACCTTCCCGTGCCATACAGCGTGGAAGCTCAGTCGAGCTCCAGTTGCGAAATCGAAGACCAGGTAAGCACGATCCAGAGGAACGACTTCGCATTTCCATACGCCAACCGCGTGTGCTTCCGATTCCGCCCGCACGGGCAGTGGCCGGAATTGAAGCTGTATTGGTACGACGGCGGAATGCGTCCTTTTACCCCCGATGCGTTATTGGAGGACGGCAGGTCGATCCCGGCCACCGGCAGCATGTTCGTCGGCGACAAAGGGGCTATCTTGAACGGCGAACTGATTCCCGCAACGAGAATGCAGGAGTACCGCGCCGCCAAGGGACTCGCGGAGCCGCCCGCAGGGCGGAGCGGCCGTGGCGGCGGTGGCGCCGAGAGCGAGTGGTTGGCGGCGTTTCAGGGCGGCCCGGCCTCCTCCGGCAGCTTCCTCAACGCGGCCAACTGCGCGGAGGCGATCGCCCTGGCGGGAGCCGCGATCCGCTACGGCCGGAGAATCTTCAAGGAAGGCCAATGCGCGCCGGGATTGCTGTGGAACGAGGAGGCGATGAAATTCACCAACGCCGGAGATGCCAATCAGCACCTGGCGCGCGACTACCGCGACGGATGGAAATTGACGCCCGCATAGGAGATTCCCATGCCTGCAATATCGAGGCGAACGTTTCTGAAGCGATCGGCGTCAGGCGCGGTGGCTGCCGGCTTGTTGCCGGCGGCGCGGATGCTCACGGCCAACCCGCTCGGAATACCGATCGGAAGCCAAGCTTATCCCCATCGTCAGAGAGTCAAAGAGGGTGATTTCGCCGGCCTGTGCCGCGACCTCGCGGACCTGGGCATCGTCAACCTGGAGTTGTGTTCGCCTGCGTACCCGGAGTTTGCCGGCCTTACCGATGGGAAGCAGACCCGAAAGATTCTGGAAGACCGCGGGCTGAAGTGCCCCAGCGCGCATTTCGCAATGGAAGAGCTTCGCACCCGGCAGCAGCAGGCGATCGCCTGGGCCCACAACATCGGAATGACCCAAATGGGCACGGCGAGCCTCAACGGTCGCGTCGAGAATGGCGTCACCACCATGGACATCGTGAAGCGGGCGGCGGACGAATACAACTCGATCGGCGAGGTGGCGGCCAACGCCGGCATCGAGCAGTTTCTACACGACGAGGGATTCGAAATGTCCAAGGTGGAGGGCCGCCTGACGTACGAAGTGCTGCTCGAACTGCTCGACCCCAAGCTGGTGAAGATGCAGTTCCAAATGTCAGCCATGCCGGCCGTAGGCGACCCCGTCATGTACTTCACCAGCTACCCGGGCCGGTTCCTCTCGATGCATCTCCAGGGTGTGGATCTGAACGCACCCCCGCCTGCACAAGGTGGGCGGGGTGGGCGCGGCAACCGCGCCGGGGTGGCCGTCGGCAGGGACAGCCTGGATTGGGCGAAGATCTTCGCCGCGGCGAAAACCGGCGGCGTGAAGAACTACTTCATTGAGCAGAGCTGGGAACTTACGGTTGAGAGCGCGGCTTATTTGAAGTCGCTGAATGTCTGAGCCGCGCATTCACTGAGCGGCCGGAATCGGCTGCAAGGCTATCCGCAGCGCGGCTTCCAGCGGGGGCTCCGGTATCGCGTCGCCCGAACGGCCGTGGAAATGGGCCTAAAATGAGAAGAGGTTCCCACACCGGGCGGTTAGCTCAGCCGGTTAGAGCGCCTGCCTTACAAGCAGAACAGCTGGCTCCAAACTCTCCCCCTGGTTAACCCCACTCTAAAGATTTTCAACAACTTCGGGAATCTGCTTTTCGCTCCAAGTGTTCCCGCGTATTCTCAACGCTGACGGTTTTGCCACGGTCGAATCACCACATCGACCGCGCCGCTTCCGTCTCTCCGATCTTGGGGCGTCGTCCATCATTGCCCGCCGACCTCGCGGCGCTCTTCCTGCGATGAAACAGAGTGCCTTGATCCGTTTGACCATTTGAGCTTCCGTAAGGGCCAAGGTTCTCGGAATTTCCGCTTCCACCCAGCGAGAGCAACCCACAGAAGTGGACCAGCAGGACCGGGGCAAACGTTCTCGGAATTCTCTTGCAGGGCGGGTTTTGCGCCCCAACCAGTGGGTCGCAGCGACGACCGGTTGGCACCGCCCACGCACCGCGCGGCGGAGCGGCAGCCCGAGCCGTTCTATTTGCTCCTTTTCGCAACAAAGTCTTCGCTGGCGATATCCGCCACCTGACGGTTGAACTTGATCTCATCGCCGGAGACCTTGCCCTTGTAGACGATACGAAGCGTCTGACCCTGAAAGTCGAGGTTCTCCACGAAGGCGATTTCGTCTCCCTTCACCGTGCCTTCCGTAATCTTCGTCTCGCCGAACTGCGATTTGGCGGTGCCAGCAAGCTTTCCGTCCTCGATTTTGAACGTGTACGTGTAGTTTTGGACGCCGATCTGTGTATCGAAGGAGGCTGTCCACGTTCCCGTTACATCGGCGCCGAGCAGCGAGCCGATAGCCACGAGAAGCAACGCCCCCGCCAGAATCGGAACGGGTATTCGATTGTGCATCATTCCCATACTGTAGCGCCGCGCTGCGCTGACGGCCGTCCCTTCCGTGCGACGAATGTGGTCGAGGCAACCCCCAGAAAGAAGCGCTCGGATTAGCTACCGTTAATGGAAATTAACGCTCGCGGGCCTCTCTACTGTCGAGCGTCACATGTGTCCGGATCGTGGCGGTTCCGTGCTCTCAGTCAGTCGCGGTTGCGTTTGCAGCCGCGTTAGTTGAATCCGCCGGCGGTGATCCCTTTCGCGCTTGGGTTGTTGTCCAGGCGCTGCCAGCCGGGGCAGCTTGTGCCGCTGCACGGCGGTCCGGTGTAGTGCCAGATGGAGCCGTCGTTGTGGCGCTGATAAATATGGGTGCCGCTCGACGAGATCGCCACCGCCGCCGGATTGTTATCCAGCTTCTGCCAGCCCGGGCAGGAGCTTCCGCTGCACGGCGTCCCGGTATACAGCCAGATCGAGCCGTCGTTGTGCAGTTGCAGCAGTTCCTTCCCGCCGGCGGCAATCGCCGTGGCAGCCGGGTTGTTGTCCAGCTTCTGCCAGCCCGGGCAGGACGTCCCGCTGCACGGCGTTCCGGTATGGCGCCAGATCGAGCCATCGCTGTGCAGTTGATACAGATCTTTACTGCCGGCGGCGATCGCGCGGGCAGCCGGGTTGTTGTCCAGTTCGATCCACCCGGGGCACGAGGTCCCGCTGCACGGAGTCCCGTTGTGGCGCCAGATCGAGCCGTCATTGTGCAGTTGGAACAACTGGTTCCCGCCCGCGGCGATAGCTGTCGCGGCGCGATTGTTGTCCAGCTCGATCCACCCGGGGCAGGATGAGCCGCTGCACGGCGTCCCGCTGTGCCGCCAGATCGAGCCGTCGTTATGCAGTTGATACAACTGCGTGCCGCCCGCGGCGATAGCTGTCGCGGCGCGATTATTGTCCAGCTCGATCCATCCGGGGCAGGATGAGCCGCTGCAAGCGGTGCCGTTGTGGCGCCAGATCGAGCCGTCGTTGTGGAGTTGATAGAACTGGCCATCGGCGGCCGCCGTCGCTACGGTGGCGGAGTTGTTGTCCAGCATCGCCCAGCCCGGACAGAAATCGCCGTCGCACGGCGTGCCGGTAAAGCGCCAGAGCGTCCCGTCCACGTGCGATTGATAAAGCGGGTCGGTGTGCAACTGATAGACGTTGTTCCCCGCGGTGATCATGCCGGTCAGCGGGTTAATGTCGAGCTGTTGCCAGCCCGGGCAGGAGGTGCCGCTGCACGGCGTGCCGGTATAGCGCCAGATCATGCCGTCGTTGTGCACTTCGTACAACTGATCGCCCGCGGCGGCGATCGCCACTGCTTTGATGTTGTTGTCGAGCATTTGCCAGCCCGGGCAGGAGGTGCCGCTGCACGGCGTGCCGGTATGGCGCCAAATGGTGCCGTCCACGTGCAACTGGTACAACTGGTTGCCCGCCGCGATGGCCACCGCCGCGATGTTATTGTCGAGCTTCTGCCAGCCCGGGCACGATGTCCCGCTGCAAGCGGTGCCCGTGTAGCGCCAGATGGACCCGTCGTTGTGCAGTTGGTAAAGCTGGCCGCCCCCCGCGGAAATGCCGACTGTCGCGGTGTTATCGTCCAGCATCTGCCAGCCCGGGCACGATGTCCCGCTGCACGGCGTGCCGGTGTAGCGCCAGATCTTTCCTGTGTTGTGAAGCTGGTACAACTGCGAGCTGTCGGCGGCGATCTGCAGCGTAGCGGTGTTGTCGTCGAGCATTTGCCAGCCCGGGCACGACGTCCCACTGCACGGTGTGCCGGTGTAGCGCCAGATCTTTCCCGTGTTGTGGAGCTGGTAGAGATTGGAGCTATCGGCGGCAATCTGAACCGTCGCAGTGTTATCGTCCAGCATCTGCCAGCCCGGACAGGAATCCAGGCTGCAACCAGCGCCGGTCGATACCCAGATCCTGCCGCTGTTGTGCAGTTGATAGAGCTTGCTGCCGCCGGCGGCGATCGCCACCGTGGCCGAATTGTTGTCCAGTTGCTGCCAACCGGGGCAACTGTTGCCGCTACAAGGCGTGCCGGTGTAGGACCAGATGGTGGCGCCCAGGTTGCCCATGAACAGTGCGCTGGAGAACACACTCAACCCGCTGACGGCAGGTACACCTTGCGGGGCGGTGGCAGACGTCCAGGCGGTGAGAATCCAGTTGCCCGAGCAGGTGATGCCATTATAGTCACCGTACTTCGGACAGCCGCCTCCGCCCACGCAGGTCTCGCCCGCTGGACACTTGGTAGAACTGAAATCGCAGCGGGTTCCGCTGCCGCCCCCGCCCGATTTCTGGCAGACGCCGGCGAGTTGCGGCTGCACGGTGCACGATTCCGAATCTGCCGTGCTACGTGGAGCGCAGGGCCAGCCGGACGCGCATTGCGGATCGGGGTTGCCTGAGAGATCGAAAGTAAAGCCGGAAGCCGTGCCGGTCCCGGAACCGACGAAGTATTCCGTCCGATCGTTGGTGGCGCCCGATACCTTGGCGGCGCTGCGATCGTACCAGCCGACCCACGATCGGCCGAGGGTGCCGCACGACCAGGGCATGAAACGCCTGACCCCGGTCGTGGAGGTGATCGTGTGCCGATTGGGAAAGCTGGCGCCGCTGTTGGTGGATTCCGCGGTTGCGATCTGCTCGCCGCCGGCTCCATCGCTTTCGGCGAATGTAACCAGGACGCGGGCCGCGTTGCCGGGATCGGGCGCGACCGTCGGACTGCTCAGCGTGTTGCCATCGTTGCAGCGGTCCAGCCCGGATACCGGGCAACTGACAGGGGCGCTCAGGGTGGCCACGGTCACCGGAAAACCAGGGGCCGCAGTCAGTCCGCTGGCACAAGAACTGAAACGGTTCAGCAGTACGGTGCTGCCGCTGAGCGTAACCACATAGACGTTGCCGTCGCGGCCCACAGCCACTCGCGGGAAATCGCCCGCGCCGGGTATGGCGGCGGTCGCCGTCCAGTTGGCGCCATTGTCTTTCGAGCAGACAATCGAAGCCGCTACAAATCCGCTCCCCAGGCTGCCGCAACCCGTGGCCGGCCCCGATGGAGTGAACTGCCGCCATACCGCGTAGACCTGATCGTTGCCGGAACTCGAGTTGACGCTATCGGCGGCGATGTGTTCCTGGTCGGGGAAGCACACCGGTGGTCCGGTGGTGGGACACTTGGCGCTGTATCCCTGCAGCGTGAACGTCGCCCCGCCGTCGGTGGAGCGGCTCTCCGCATTGGTGCACCCGCTCACGCTAAGCTGCGCCGTGGTGCCGCTGGGGAACGCGATCACACCCAGGTAAAAGTTGCCCGATGCGCCGCGCGCCAGCGAGGGATCGTTGAGGCCGAACACGCCGGTGTTGCCCGCCGCGAAGCTCCCGCCCAGGTTCTTGGAATACCGCAGAGCGGAGTTGCTGGCGACAATGATGTTCTTAGCGTCGGCGCTGGCGGCCACCTCCAGCTCTCCCACGCCTGTCTCGATGGCTACCGTTCCAACCGTGCTGGGCGCCGGAAAGCCGATTGACGCCCGGGCCACAATGTTGCCGGCGCCGGGGAGCCTGGCTTCCGCCTCCGGCCTGGCCGCGGGCGCGCCGCCGGGCTTGGCGGCCACGCTCTGCTGCAGCATTCGGATGGATCTTTGCACGTCGTCCGGCCTGCCTTGTGCCGCAAACGCGCTGCCCGTAGCGAGTCCCTCGGCTTGCTGCAGCGCGTTGGCCGGAGCCCCGGGCGAGAGAGTGATATCAAAGTGAAGGACGCTGGTGTCGGCGGCGATGGCTACAATGGCTCGCTGCACCTGCGGGCTCGGAGCGTTCATCTGCTCCGGCTCCGCGCCCCGCTGTGGCGCGCCTCGCCTGGGCAGGTTTTCAGTGAACTCGATTTCTACGGCGGGCCAACTGCCGATCTCCAGGAAACGCACCGTTCCGGTCCGTGACTTTGCGATATCTTGCAGGCGCTGCAAGGCGTCATCGTGGCTGAGCCGCTGTTCGGTCGTGACAAGAACTCTGGCCAGCGGGTACTCGACGTTTTGAGTTTGAGTCCCTCCTGGGACCCTCACGCTTGCCGTGGTGGGAAGGATGAGCTCATGAGCGTTCTGGAATACCGCGCCAGACGGTTTCCAGGGCGCAGCGTAACGCAGCGTAATCTGAGGAGTAATTGTTAATACTCGTTGCTCCGCTGGCTGTTGCTGGGGCGGCTGCTCTGCCGGCACTAGCATGGCAGCCGAGACGAACACGCAGGCCAATGTTGGCAGATTCATATAACCTCGCATTTCTCGCTCCGGGCTTTTTCAGCAGGGTTAGTATACACCCCGCCAGCATGTTGTGATCCTAGGGTCGTAACTCATATCGTCGGGGATTCCCCTCAGGTCACTACTAGTAGACGAAGCTATTTAGATCGCGAATCTGCCCAGAGCTTCGGGCTCGGTAGTGGGAAACTGTGGGGGATCGCACACTTGGCGTGTTCCGGGCGGCCTCGCGCTATGAAGCAGGAAAGGAATTCCGCAGACGTAGCTAAGTTGCGTGAATCCTTGCTCGCCTGTACCACGGCGTGGTTATCGACCGGAAATCTCCAGGATCTGGAGCAGTGCATTACAGACAGTAAGCTACCGGTAAGTCTCCTAGATACGAGTAAAGCCGATCACGGGATTGCCGTCATCGACTTGTGCTCGTTTCTGGGGTCCCAATGGACTTGCGTGCGCACAGACGAGGCCTGGGCGCAGGCGGAGGAGGTGGCGCTGGAGTGGCGGGATCGTATCAGGCCGCCCGATTGGCGCACGGCCCGACATCCTCGCCCCTGCTCTTGCGACAGGGCCCTCTCCGCTCAGACCTCACTCTGGGCGGATTGTACTTCTCTCGCCAGGTCTTCGAGAACTTCCGCGTAGCAGCCACCGTTGGCATTCCGGGCGAGGTGCGTCAGGCTCCCGATCCAGTGCGAGAGGTGGCGCTCCAAGAAATCGGTGCGGGCAAGCTTGATGGACTCGGGATCGCTTGCGCTCGTGGCTTGGCAGTGTTCCAGCCACGCCAGGAACTCCAGCTGGGTCAGTAGATGATCGGGCGCGGCGCGGCCGTCGATTTCGAGACCGAAGTGCTGGTAGAAGAGCTTGTTTTCCAGCACTACCTCGCCCGCCGGGCGGTTCAGCAGCCATGCGCTTTCGAGCATTGGACACTTCGGCTGCGGCAAGCCGGCCTCGAACAGATCGATGTAGAGCGCACGCAGCTCTTCGAGCGCTGGCGGCTCCGTTTCGCACATCTCCGCGAGGAGTGCCCGGTGCGTCTCGCCGGGATAACCGAGAGCGAAACGGAAAACCGCCCAGGTGTTTATTGCGCCCGATACCATACGGTGAAATACTTTCTGCCGTCGCGATCCTGCTGGGAGCCGTTCCAGACCGCTACCGCGAACGGTGTGCCAGCCTGCAGTTCGGGAACCTGCATGGTCACGGTCCACTTGCCGGAGGAATACTGCCCCTGCGCAGGAAACGCCTGTCCGGTGCGGCGCGTGGTTTCGCGGCCGCTGGCTTCCATCACTGCGGCGCCGCGCGTGGAATCCCAAAAGAAAACGTGCACCGGATGCTCGGCATCACCCATTTGTAGCGAAGGATTGATGCCGCCGGCCGGCGGCTTCGCGGGTACCATGATCGCGCAAGCATCCGAGAAGCGATTGGTGGCTTCCGATTGAGTGACCAGATGCTCGCCCTGCCACGAACGCTCCGCCTGGGGGAGCACGGCGGAATCGTGAGTCTTGTCGGCCCACTCGAGCCGCACGAAATTCCCCGCCGGGCTGTGGATGAATTGCGCCTGGACCGAAAGGATCTCAACGGCCGCCGGGGCGTCGGTGGGATAGAGAAGCGGTGTGCGGTGCAACGCCAGTGCCATGGGAGCCGCGGATTTCCACTCGGCAGCCGCCGGGTCGAGAGGGCCCTGCGCCAGTGCCGCGACGCAGCAGAGGAAAAGACACGCCAGGTGTTTCATGCTTTGTGCACCCCCTGAATCTGAATCAGGTTCTCGCGGGTGGGGATTTGATACCGCACCTGTTCATCGCGCCCGATGAGAAGCTGCAGCACTTCGCTGGTGCCTCCGTTTTGCGAACGGTGGAGTTCCACTTCTAGGCGACGCATGACATCCGCCACTTCATCGCCAAACAGGTATTTCAAATAGTCCATTGGCATGCGGGGATCCTCCAGCACGCTTCTGCCGTAGTTACCGGCGCGCGGAGGATTGAAGGGCGGCACATAGTAAACGTTCGGCTCGGTGCCTTTCTCGGGAAACAGGCCCAGCGCGACTTTGTAGACGTGTACCAGCTTGTGAACGGCCGATTGAGGATCGTCCAGGAAGCCGACGAAGCGCAGCCGGCCGGGGCACTGTTTCGCGCACGCATTCGCTTCGCCCTTCTCTATGCGCGGATAGCAGAAGATGCACTTCTGCGCCTTGCCCAGAAGCTCGTTGAAGTAGATCTTCTTATACGGACACGCTTTCATGCAGTAGCGGTAGCCTTCGCATCGTTCCTGGTCCACCAGCACGATGCCGTCTTCTTCGCGCTTGTAGATGGCCTTTCGCGGGCAGGCTTCCAGACACGCCGGGTTCGTGCAATGGTTGCAAAGGCGCGGAAGATAGAAGTAATAGTTCTCGCCCAGCATGAGCGCGCCCACGTCTTCATCCCAGTTCGGAGTGTTGCGCGTCTCTTCCTGCGGCATGGCCTGCAAGCCGCCCTGGAACAGGCGCTCCGCATAGTTGTACTCGTAAGTCTGCCCGTAGTCCTCCTTGGTGGGCAACTCGGAGGGACGCAGCTTGCCGTCTTCGAAGCCGCCGCCGATCTTATCCCAATTGCGCGGGTAACCCTGGCCGGGACGCGTTTCGACGTTGTTCCAGTACATGTAGTCCATGCCGTCGCCGTCGGTCCAGAGCTTCTTGCAGGCCATGGTGCAGGTCTGGCAGCCCAGGCACTTATTAAGATCGAGCACCATCGAGATCTGGTGTTGTGACATGGCTACGCCTTACCCTTTCCCATTCCGCGAATGGCCTCGAGGTCGGCGGCGGTCGGCGTGTATTTGACGATGTCCACGCGAACGTCGCGGTTGTTTCCCGTGGGCCCCCAGTAGTTCAGCCGGAAGTTGACGTGCCCGTAGCCGCCGATCAACTGCGTGGGTTTGATCTTGATCACGGTCGGCGATTGCCACCCGCCCTGCAGAAAACCCAGGTAGCGTTCCCACCCGTGGTACATGGTGAGGCGCTTGCGTTTCTCGCCGGGCAGGATCTGCACCTTGCTCACGAAACTGCCGTTGTCGTTGAAGACCTTCACCCAGTCGTTGTCCTGAATGTTGCGCGCTTTGGCGTCCTCCGGGTGCATGTAGCAGATAGGGATGCCGCGCTGCAGGCGCAGTTGGTAACGCGCGTCGCGCCACGTGGAATGGATCGACCAGCGGCCGTGCGGCGTGTTCCAGAAGAAAGGATACCTGGCATTCTCCGCTACCGGCTCCTTGTGGACTGGAAGCTGCTCGCCAAAATCCAGGAACCAGGGGTGGTCCAGGTAGAATTGCTGGCGCCCGGTGAGCGTGCGCCACGGGCGTTTCCTCTCGATCTGGTGCTGGAACGGCGTGTAGGCCTGGCCCTCCTTGATGTCGCTGTTCCACGCTTCTTCGTCGATCTTGCGGAAGCGCTGCGGGTGCTGCTGGAGCTGGTCGAAGGTCAGGCCCTTGGTTTCTGGCGACCCGTCCAGAATGAAGTTCACGCCGTCTTCCGGCTTCTGGAATTTGCCGTTGGCGCTCCAGGCGTCGTAGGTCTTGGTGAAATCGCGCTGCCAGTCGAATTGCTGGTCGTGGTAAGGCTGCAGTCCGCGCTCGGCCGCAAGCTGCGACATCTTCTTCGCCAGGTCGCGGAAGATCTCCCAATCCGCCTTGGAATCGTACAGCGGGTCCAGCACTTTGTTGAACGGATGCACGTAGCTGTGGCAATCCGTGGTGTTGATGTCCGATTTCTCGTAGTAGCTGGCCGCCGGAAGAACCACGTCCGCATGCAGCGCCGTGGTGTCCATGCGGTAGTTCAGGTCGACAATCAGGTCCAAGTCCTTCCACAGCGATTTCAGAATGTACTCGTTGCCCTTGGCCTGATTGAGATAGTTGGCGCGCCACACGATCAGCGCGCGAGGCTTCTGGTCGCGCTTCTTCGGGTAGATGGGCATCCATCCGTTTTTGATGCTCTCTTCGATGTAATGCTCGATGGGTTTGCCGTTGTAGAGATGCGGATCCTTGTTGGAGGAGTGCAGATAAGTCCACAGCGTCATGTTCTGCATGCGCTGCTTCTTCACGCCCTCCGGGAACGCGTACGCGCGGAAACCTCGCTCCGGCCAGATGCGCTCCTGACCCACGTAGTGGTTGAAGCCGCCGCCGTTCTTGCCCGTGTTTCCGGTGAGCGCCACCAGCAGGATGAGCGAGCGGTTGATCAGATCGTTGTGGAACCAGTGATTGAGCCCGGCGCCGTGAATGATCATAGCCGGCTTGCGGGTGGAGAATTCGTGCGCGAACTGCCGGATGTCGCCGAGTGCGAGGCCTGTAGTCTGCGCCACCGATTCCAGCGTGTAAGGAGCCAGCGTCTGCCGCAGGAGTTCGAAAACGGTGATGACCTCCGCATCGTGGTAGTGAAGGTCGGGATCGGCGCCGTTGAGTGCGATGCTCTTCTCCTTCGCTCCCATGGTTCCAGGCGCCTCCATTCGTTTGCCGCTCTTGGCGTCGTGGAAGAGGAAGCGGTCGGCTGCCCCCTCCGCGCGCAGAAAACGGTTATTGCGTTTTTCCACCAGCAGCGGTAGGTCGGTTTGCTCCTTGACGTAGGCGGCATCGAAGAGATTGCCGTCGATGATGTACTTCGCCACCCCCAGCGCCAACGCCGCATCGGCGCCCGGCTGGATCGGCAGAAAGAGATCCGTGTGCACCATCGAGGAATTGAAGTCCGGTGAGATGCCGACGATCTTGGCGCCGTTGTAGCGCGCCTCCCAGGCGAAGTGAGCATCGGGAATGCGGGTCTGCGAGATATTGCTGCCCCACAGCACGATGTACTTGGAGTTGAACCAGTCTGCGGTCTCGCAGGATTCGGTCTGCACACCCCAGGTGAGGGGCTCGCCAGGAGGCAGGTCGCAATACCAGTCGTAGAAGGAGCAGAAGACGCCGCCGGTATAGTGCGCGAAGCGCGACCCCGCGCAGAACGAAACCGGGCTCATCGCCGGGATCACGCTGAAATACGTGTTGGTATCCGCGCCGTATTGGTAGATGTTGTCGAGCAGTTTGCCGGCCACCAGCGTCAGCGCTTCATCCCAGGTCGCTTTGCGCCACTTGCCCTGGCCCCGTTCACCGGCTCGAATCAGCGGCGACCGCAAGCGCTGCGGGCCGTACACATACTCGGTGAAGCACGCGCCCTTCTGGCAGCCGCGCGGGTTGTAGTCCGGAAGATCGGCCGAGATGCGCGGATAGTCGGCCGCCTGCTCCTCGCGGATCATCACCCCGTTGCGCACGTAAACGTTCCAACTGCACGAGCCGGTGCAGTTCGCCGAGTGAGTGGAGCGAACCACTTTGTCCCAGGTCCATTGCTTGCGGTAAAGGTCTTCCCATCCCCGATAAGGGTACGCGCGCAGCGGATCGAGCGGGCCGGTGAAGGCTTCCAGTTGCGGCTTCTCCGCCCGGCGGCAGCCGGGGATGGACGCGCCCAGCGCCGCCAGTGCACTCATCTTGAGAAAGTCCCGCCGGTTTTTCATTGCTGGCTCCTCGCTTGCTGCAACGGCGGCTGCCATTTGCGAATGAAGGCGAGCAGGTCGCCGATCTGCGATTCCGTGAAGCCGGCGCGGCCGAAAGCCGGCATAGGTGTGTTCTCGCGGCCGCCACGCACGGTCTGCGCAATGAACTCGTCGGTCGCCGCTTTCTGGAACACCGGGTTGGCCAGAGCGGGAGCGATCAGCCCCTTACCGTCCATCCCGTGGCAGCCGGCGCATTCCTGGGCAAACAACCGGACGCCGCGCGCGGCATCGCCTCGCGCTGGCGCGGCCGGCAGGTTCATCGCCGGAGCCGAAGTGCGCAGATACGCAACCAGCGCTCCCACTTCCGCCTCGCTCAGCCCGCCTGCTTTCGGACCCCATCCCGGCATCCGCGTACCGGGACGGCCCTCTCGAATGTTCTCCGCCAGGCACTCGTCGTCTTCGGTGCGAATGAACGCCGCGTTGCGAATGCCCGGCACAAAACGCGCGAACTTCTTGTCCCATCGGCTGTGCAAGCCGGTGTCGTGGCAGGCCGCGCAATACCGGTGGTAAAGCTCGGCGCCATCCGGAGCCGTTGGATGCAGGCGCGCGTATTGTTCGTCGATCTTGTCGGGCGCCAGATACTCCGCCGGCAGATCGCGCTGCCGCAGCGAGAGCATGAAAACCGTCAGCGCTTCCACTTGCGGCTGCGACAGCGCCGGCATGGGCATCAGGCTGCCCGCGACAATCCCGGCGGGATCGCGAAAGTGTTCTCCGAACCAGTTCCAGTTCGTCTGCGAACCCCTCAGGCTGGCGCGCACGAATTCGTGCTTGGTCTTGAGGCCTTCGTTGTCGAGCACGGGCCCAAGCTGCCCACCTTTGCCGTTGAGCTTGTGGCAGCCGTTGCAGCCCTTTTGCTCAAACAGCTTCATACCCAGAACCAATTTGTCGGCGGAGCCCGGCGGCAGCGCTCGCGGGTCGTGGCAGGAGGCGCAAGTGGCTTCCGTGTATTTGGCCGGCAGCAGCGGATAGTCCCAGAAGTAGTCTTCAGCCTTGGCCTCCTGGAAATTGAGCGCGGCGCCTTGCCCCTGGTGGCAGACCGTGCAGCCGAACTTCTCTACGCGATGAATCGCCAGCAGCTTCTTGGGATGAGTCCGGTGGGGATTGGGCTGGTCCGTCATGCGCGGATCGTCGATGCCGAGGTGGCAACTCACACAGCGGTCCACCGTGTGCAGCGCCGGCACCGCCACCTGGCGGATTTCGATGGGCAGCTTGCGGGCCGCGGCGCGCGCGGCCTCGTCTTTGGCCTTGGATTCGAGAATGGCCCGGAACACCTGCTGGTTCCCTCGCCAGTCACCCGAGATGTTCTCTCGTACTGCCGCGGCAACCAGGAACACCACCGTGACCACGGAGCAGACTACCGTGACCCACTTAAAAGGACGGGATGGATCGCCTGACATCATGCCTCCTAATGTGTGGGCCACTGGCTTGGCCACCAGTAGAAATGCCAGTTCGGTCCGCGGAAGATGGAGCCCATGGCGGTCAAGACTACGAATCCGGCCAGGAAACACGTGAACAGCGCTACCGCCGACATACGCAGGCTGGCCGTGCGCCGTAGCACCCACAAGCTCCAGGCTGCGTACAGCGCCACGATGACCGTGGCCGGATTCAAGATGATGATGAAGATCTGCGGGATGGTGGGGAACCACGTGCGCAACCAGCCCAGATTCACGGTGACCACGAGCAGCCCCAGCACGCTGATGAGGCCGTAGCCAAGCGATTGCCAGAACGTGCGTCGTCCGGTCTCGCCGCCGAACCAGATGCCGACGCCGCGAGGATCGCGGTCGAGATAAGGAATCAATCCCAGCCCGACCAGTACAATGGTCGGGATGCCCACGCCTCCCATGAAGGCGGAGTACGAAACCAGTTCCTGCAGCCCCAGGAAATACCATGGCGCTTTCGCCGGGTTCTCCGGGATCGCCGGATTGGCCATCTCTTTCAGCGGCGCGTCGAAAAAGTAGCTCAGCACCAGCGTCACGGCGATAGTGAACATGAATGCCGCCATTTCAGCCCACCACAGGTTGGGCCAACTGGGAACCGAGCCTTCCGGCGCCCGGCCCACCACCGGGGTCCTTCCGCGCACCACGGCCATCAAGCCGTAGGTCTTGGTCGGCGCGAAGACTTCCACGTCGCGGTCCCCGATGCGCGCCGGCGGCGCCGGCAACCGTTCATCGCGAGAAAGGCCGCCATCCTTCCGCACTCGCCAGAAGTGCAGCCCCATGAACGCCGTCAGCAGCAACGGCAGCACCGCCACGTGCAGCACATAGAAACGGATCAGCGATTCCTGGCCCACATGATTTGCCCCCAGCAGCAGTTGTTTCTGAAAGCCGCCCGGGTCGAACCAGGCCGTGATTCCCAGCGCATCGGTAACTTCGCGCGGTGAATTGGCGATATTCGCGCCGATGGTGACCGCCCAGTACGCCAACTGATCCCACGGCAGCAGGTAGCCCGTGAAACTGAGCCCTAAGGTAAACACCAGCAGCGCCAGGCCGATCAACCAGTTGAACTCGCGGGGCTTCTTGTAAGATCCGGTGTAGAACACGCGCGCCATGTGCAGGAACACCGCCAGCACCATCAGGTGCGCGCTCCAGCGGTGGATGTTGCGGATGAAGCGTCCCGCCGGCACAACGAAATGAATGTCTTTGACGGAGTTGTACGCCAACTCCACGCCCGGCTTGTAGTACACCATCAGCAAAATTCCGGTAATGGTTAGCACCACGAATGAGGCAGTAAGGATCAGGCCCAAACCGAACGTGTAGGTGAAGCGCAGCGAGCGGCGGTCCGTGCGCACGCTTTGCAGGTGAAGAAAGAGGTTGTGAAACGTGCTTTGCGAGCGCTCGCGGTCGGTCTCCGGCGCCTTCCCGTTGCGCATCGCCGATTCCCGGAGATTCTTCGGGGTCTCCTTGAGATTTTGGATGAATTCCTGGATGGGAGTCATGGCGTCACACTCGGAAATGAGTCCCTTTGCGCACGGACGATTCGGCGTTCACCTGCAATTGGCCGTCCGGTGAAAGAGCGATTTGAAGCCACGGCAGCGCGGCCGGCGCCGGACCGCCCACCACCGAGCCATCGCTGGAAAAACGCGAACCGTGACACGGGCACGCAAATCCTTCGCCTTCGTTGAGCGCTACCACGCATCCCAAGTGCGTGCAGGTTGAAGAGATGGCGTGGAAGCCCTGCTCCTCGCGGAACAGGAAGAACCCGCCGCTCTCGATTCGCGTCACCGAGCCGACCGCAAACTGCGCCGGGTCGCCCAGCTTGAAGACGCGCAGCGGGCCGGGCTGGACGGCCGGCTTCGGCAGCCGCATCACGCCCGCAAGGGCCGTGCCCATCGCCAGCACGGAAGTCCACAGGGCAGCCAAGCCCAGAAAATCGCGGCGTTTCGGAGAGTCAGACATAACTCCACTCCTGGCGGAAAAGGAATCGCTCCATGGTGATCGCGTGCGTCGGACAGCGTTGCGCACAGAGCGCGCAGCGGATGCATCGGTCCTCGTCTTTGAGAATTGCGGAATCGCCCGCGCCCGCCCCGGTCTGCGCCAGCAGCGCTTCGATTTCCGGCGACGGCGCCAGTTGTTCCAGCCCCACCAGCTTCAGGCACAGCGTTGGACACACATCCACGCAGCCCCCGCACAGAATGCATTTCTCGCCGTCG
>Ga0335081_10004250_pt1 | contig 22601 bp, 15 predicted proteins | sample Lox_Sample_35_FD_206713 | JGI IMG/M metagenome (GOLD analysis project Ga0335081, IMG submission 206713) | Soil microbial communities from Loxahatchee National Wildlife Refuge, Florida, United States - Lox_Sample_3.5 | ecosystem: Environmental > Terrestrial > Soil > Wetlands | place: USA...
GGCGCCCCTGCCGGCGCCACGATATTCATCCGCGCCAGCGTTCAAATCGACTCCGGCTGGCACCTTTATTCCGCTTCTTCCGCCGCCGGCATTCCCGCCAGCTTCCAAGTTTCGCCCGCGACTCTGACGCGCGTGCTTCAGCCGGCCCCCAAACGCGCCTTCGATCCCGTCCTCAGCGCCGAAGCCGAAACCTACGAAAACAACGCGGCCTTCCTGATCGATGTGAAGTTACCGGCCGGCGCTCCGGCAGGCCCGCTGCAACTCTCGGTCAACGTCCGCTACCAGACCTGCAACGCCACCATGTGCGTCCCAGGCAAGTGGACCGGCACAGTAGCAGTGACCATCGATCCCACCGCTCGCGCCGTGGCGCCGGCCATCCCCCCCGGCTATTCCGAAGCCAAACCACCTCAGCCATCCTCTTCATCCAATCCGGCGGATCAGGGTCTGGCGGCCTTCCTGCTGGTTGCCTTCGGTTTCGGCCTCGCCTCGATCTTCACGCCCTGCGTCTTCCCGATGATCCCCATCACCATGTCGTATTTTCTAAACCGCCAATCCGGCGGAAAAGGCGACGGCGTGGTGCAGGCGGTCGTCTTCTGCCTCGGGATCGTCGTTCTGTTCAGCGGCCTGGGCCTGCTGGCCACCGCGCTCCTCGGCCCGGTCGGCGTCAAACAGCTCGGCTCCAACCCCTGGGTCAACGGCTTCATCTCGGCGCTGTTCATCGCCTTCGGCCTGAGCCTGCTGGGCGCGTTCGAGATCACGATTCCGTCCTCCGTTCTCACGCGGCTCAACCAAGTCTCCGGCACGGGCAGCTTCGCCGGAACCCTGCTGATGGGTCTGACTTTTTCGCTCTCTTCGTTCGCCTGCGTCGGCCCGTTCGTGGGCACGTTGCTCGCCGCTTCGGTGGGCGGAAGCCGCACGCGTCCGATCTTCGGCATGCTGACCTTCGCCACCGGGCTCGCTCTGCCCTTTTTCCTGCTGGCCCTCTTCCCTTCCTACTTGAAGCGCATGCCGCGCAGCGGCGGCTGGATGGCGCGCGTGAAAGTCGTCATGGGCTTCATCATCCTGGCCGCCAGCCTGAAATACCTGGCCAGCCTCGACCAGGTGATGCAATGGGGCTTCCTCACGCGCGAGCGCTTCCTCGCTGCTTGGATCGTGCTGTTCGCCATGGCCGGCCTGTACCTGCTCGGCTTCGTCCGGCTGGAAGGGATCAAAGCTGACGAGAACATGGGCCTGGGCCGCCTGCTCACCGGAATGGCCTTCCTCGTTTTTGCGCTGAGCCTCGTGCCCGGCATGTCCGGCGGCAAGCTCGGCTCGCTCGATGGCTTCGTTCCCGCCGGCGCCGCTGAATCCGCCTCGTCTTCGGATGGCCTCTTTTGGATGAAGGACCAATATCGCGAAGCGCTCGACCGCGCCCGTAGCGAAAACAAGCTGGTGTTCGTCGATTTCACCGGCTACGCCTGCACTAACTGCCACTGGATGCGCGCCAACATCTTGTCCCGCCCCGAAATCGCCGGGGTCCTCAAGGACTTCGTCCTGGTGGAGTTGTACACCGACGGTACCGATGCCGCCTCACAAACCAACTCCAAGCTGCAACTCGACAAGTTCGGCACGGTGGCCGAGCCATACTACGTGATCCTGGATCCCAACGAAAAACTGATCGCCAAATTCGAAGGCCTCACGCACGATCCCGCGGAGTTCCTAACCTTTCTGCGCAAGGCTCAAGCCCTGCCCGCCCCGGCCGCCGCCGCAACCGACCTGCCGCAAGTCACCAGGCTCGAAGGCGGGCCGCTCGACACGTCCGCGCTCGCCGGCAAAGTGGTGGTCGTCAACTTCTGGGCCACCTGGTGCGTTCCGTGTATCGGAGAGTTGCCCGCGTTCAACAAGCTGTACCGCGATTTCGCATCGCAAGGGGTAGCCGTGATCGGCGTCTCGATGGACGAGGACGGCGCAACAAAAGTGCCGGGCTTTTTGAAGAAGCACCCCATCGACTACACGGTAGCTCTGGGTTCGGAAGCCCTCAACCAGAAATACACGCTGGAGCCGCTTCCCGTAACTCTGATCTATGACCGCGCCGGCAAGCAGGTCAAGCGATTTGACGGCAGCCTGACCGAGCCCGAGCTCGTCGGTGCGGTCAAGCAGGCGCTGGGCACAAGCTGAAACTCGCGGCTATTTCTTGATGTCCCCGAACGTAATCGTCGATTCGCCGGTGTACTTGTGGTAATTGCGGAAGTCGATCACGTTGTGGCTGCAGAAATTCGATCCGCGCTGGCAGCTCAGGCTCTCCGAGTGCACCGGCAGCAGGTACTGCTTGGCGTCTCCCAGCCTGGTGTACTGATAATCGGTGGCGGATTCCACATGGTCCGTCGGGAACTCGTCCGGGAATCCGAAAGCCTCCATTTCGATCCGTAACACGCGCGCGGTCGCCGGGTCGATCCACACCGAACCTTTGTATGGCGGCTGGTAGGTCTGTGAGGCCATGGTGATGGTCCAGTGCGAATGCTCCCGCGTCACGGCATAGTCGTAGACCTTGGCGCTGACGCCTCCGGTGCGGGAGTCGTGGGAGTAGCGGAAATCGGCCGCGGTGGCGGGCGAGAACAAGTCGATCAGCACGGTGCCGAACTCGCCGGTCGACCACGCGCCCTCGAGCTGGCTGATGTTCTTCTTTACCGCCCTGCCGTTGATGGTCACGTCGCGGTAGTCTTCCTTGCCTTTTTCATAGACCACGGCCGCGCCTACCACGTCGACGGCCTGCCAGTTGGCGGGCTTCGACTCGCTCTGGAAGCGCGCCATCATCTCCTGGCACACGTAATCCGGCAGGGTTTCGGTGAAGTCGATCGCCGCTTCGGTTGCCCTGCGGATCAGGGGATCGCCGATGCGTGGCTGGATGGGGCTGTCATCGTCGTTCCGCATACTCGTCGGCTTGGCGGGGGTTTCCGTGGGGATGCGCGCCGGTTCATCGGTCGCCAATAACGGCGGCGCTCCCGCAACCGGCGGCTGCTGGGTGGCGGGAGGCTGGTCCGGAACAGCCGGGGCATGCTCGCGCTCGGGATCGGCGGGCTTACCGCGCTGCAGCCTGGGCCGGCCGGGATCGTCGGGATCGGCCTTGGCGGGCGGCGGAGCCATTTCGGTGGCGCGCTCGGTGGGCGCCGATGCCACGGTTGCATCCTTCGGAGCATCCTTTCCCGCCGATTTCGGATCATCTTTCCAGGCATCCACGGAAGGAGCCCTGCCGCTCTCGCCGCCCGTGGTGTTGGCAGCGGTGGTGTTGGTGGCGGTGCCGCTTCCCGCGGCCTTTTCCCAGTACACGTTGACCGCCGTCAGGAAGCCCTGCGAATCCTCCGGACCTTCCACGGAAAGTTGATCGCCGGCCGCGAACTGCGGCGACTTAACCTCGTCGCCGTTTTTGTAGAACTTGGTCTTGCCGGTGCGTTTGAACTGCATCACGCGATGGTCGGGCAACTCCAGCGTGATGGTCTTATCGTCCATCTGCTTCAGGTTGCCGCGGAAATTGGGCATGGGCGTATTCTGCTGGTCCGAAGTCTTGCTTTTCTTCGACGGGAGGGGAATTCCCGCGCCGCCGCGCCCCGGGTATTGACCCGGTGGATACGTGCCTGGCGGATATTGTCCGGGAGGATACTGTCCCGGGGGATACGTCCCCGGCGGGTATTGTCCGGGGTACTGTGCGAAAGCCATTCCCGCTGCCAGCAACGCCAATCCAGCCAACCGGACGCCGTTCGACCTGCCGGCGCCGAAGACACCACGGGCAAGGTATTGATGCACCATCACGTGAGTAAAGATGCTCGCCGCGGCCCGCACGTTTCGCCCGCGCCATCGAATTGTTACGCCTGCCGGGAACTCGCGGCGAGCGGCGCAGCCGAAAAGACGGGGCCTGGCGGGCATTTTGACAGGTAACCGACTTTAGAATCAGCGGGAAAAGTCTGCCGGCTCTACCCCCTGGGTTTTCGGTATCGCCGGATCAGGTTGTTGGTTGAGCTGTCATGCGTCAGTTCCGGCTCTGTCTGCCCTTCCAACTCCGGGATGATCCTCTGGGCCAGCGCCTTGCCCAGTTCCACGCCCCACTGATCGAACGAGTTGATCTGCCAGATGACGCCCTGCGTGAACACGCAGTGCTCGTAGAGCCCGACCAGCTTCCCGAGTGTCGCCGGCGTTAGCCGGTCGGCGAGGATCATGTTCGACGGCCGGTTGCCTTCGAACACGCGATGGGGCACCAGCCAGTCCGGCGTACCCTCGGCTTTCACTTGCTCTGCCGTTTTGCCGAATGCCAGCGCCTCCGCCTGGGCGAAAACGTTTGCCAGGAGCATGTCGTGATGCCGGCCGAGCGGGTTGAGCGGTTGTGCGAACGCGATGAAGTCGCAAGGGATCAGCCGCGTTCCCTGATGGATCAGCTGATAAAAGGAATGCTGGCCGTTGGTCCCCGGTTCGCCCCAGTAAATGGGTCCGGTGGCGCAGGCGACCTCCGCCCCTTCCACGGTGACTCGCTTCCCGTTGCTTTCCATGGTCAACTGCTGCAGGTAGGCCGGAAATCGCTTGAGATATTGTTCGTAAGGCAGCACAGCGACGGTCTGGGCGCCGAAGAAATCGTTGTACCAGATCCCAAGAAGGCCCATCAGCACGGGCAGATTGCGATCCAACGGAGCCGCGCGAAAATGCTCGTCCATCCGGTGGAATCCGTCCAGCATCTCTCGGAACTGCTCCGGCCCGATTGCCAGCATGGTCGAGAGACCGATCGCCGAATCCATGGAATAGCGTCCGCCAACCCAGTCCCAGAAGCCGAACATGTTGGCCGTATCGATGCCGAACTTGCCCACCTCGGTGGCGTTGGTCGACACCGCAACGAAGTGCTTCGCGATCGATTTCTCGTCGCCACCCAGGCCGGCGAGCAGCCAGGCGCGGGCTGAGTGAGCGTTCGTCATCGTTTCCAGGGTCGTGAAGGTTTTGGATGAGATGAGGAAGAGCGTTTCCGCGGGATCGAGATCGCGGACAGCTTCCGCGAAATCGGTGCCATCCACATTGGAGACGAACCGGAACGTGATGTTGCGGTCGCTGTAATGCTTCAGAGCTTCGTACGCCATCACCGGTCCGAGGTCGGAACCGCCGATACCCACGTTGATGACGTTGCGAATCGGCTTCCCGGTGAACCCTTTCCACTCTCCGCTGCGGACGCGGTCGGAGAAAGCCGCCATCCTGTCGAGCACGGCGTGCACCTGCGGCACTACGTTTTCGCCATCCACTATGATGGATGTCCCTTGCGGCGCCCGCAGAGCCACGTGCAAAACCGCGCGTTTCTCGGTGACGTTGATCTTGTCGCCGCGAAACATCGCATCGATCCGCGAACGCACGTCCGCCTCTTCGGCGAGCTTGACCAGGAGCCGGACGGTTTCGTCGGTGATCCGGTTCTTCGAGTAGTCGAGGAAGATCCCCTCGGCCTCGACCGTCATCCGCTCCCCGCGCCCGGGATCGTTCGAGAAGAGATCGCGCAGATGCACGTCGCGGAGTTTCCTGTAGTGCGTCTGCAGCTTCTTCCAAGCTTTTCGTTTGGTCAGCGGTTCGAAAACCGGATCCGTGTTCGCGCCCGGTGTCATGTCTTGGCTTTCCCCCTCAACTAATTCTCCGTCGGTTTCTGCTCGATGTGATCGATCACGATTACCGGCATCGGCCGCTTCTGCATTTCCAACTTCAGCCCGAGCTGCTTCTCCACTGCCTCGAAAATGGTCATGGCGCCGGTCGGCTCCGAAGCAGCCGGGATCGCAGCCCCCGTCAGGGCCGGGTCGCCACCGCCCCCTCCGCGGCCTCCAGGCAGCGCCATCCCAGCCATCCGGCTGTATGTCAGTGTAAAGTCCCAGCCGCCCTCGATGCCGGTCGCATCCGAAACCGGCCAGTTCAGCTCCGGCGCCATGTTCTGCAGCCTGTCCGCAAATTGCGCCATGGTGATGTTCTGGCAGATCAACACCTGCGAACCGGGCGGCGCGCTGGCGGGCGGCGCGGATTTGCATGAAGTACGGCTCGCGGGATCGGCCTTTTTCATCTTCGGCTTCGCCGATACCAAGGAGTAAGTGGATACCGGCCGCTCTTCGGTGTGGTACGTCATCTTGAAGCGATCCACCAGCAGCGCCCGCATCATCGGAGCCACGGCGTCCATGTCCATCGGGCCTATCGGTGGCCCTCCGGATGGCGCCTGCGCCGTGATATCGAAGCGCTCGGTATCCGTCCAGCTCGGCAGCCCTGCCACTTCCTCCCGATTGTTGGAGTTGAAGGCGCGGGAGATCAGAAATCGCAGCGGCATCGCCTGCGCGATCAGCCGTCCTCCGGGCTGCATCTGGAACCGTCCCATTCTTGTTTCCGGGTCAGTAGGTTTGACGCTCGCCACCTCGAATTCCGTGGGAAAGCGAATAGCCGGGAGAGCTTCAGCCAGGCCCGGCGGGTTCTCGGTCGGCTTCTGGTTGACGCGATCGACAATGATCACGGGCGTGGGAATCTGTCTTTCTTCCAGTTTCAGCCCGAGTTGTTTGTCAAGCGCCTCAGAGAGCGTAATCCGGTCGCCGGTGTCGGGCATCATGGGGCCGCCAAACAACTGCAACGACCACCTGAGGTCGAAGTTCCAGTTGCCCTTCAGCCCCGTCTCGTCCAACACCGGGTTCGGCCCCACGGACGCACCCAGCATCCCGCGCAGCCCCGCGGCAAATGCCGCCATGGTCATGTTGCGGCAATTATATTGAATGGTCATACCCGGCCCGAGGTTGATCGTGGTCGCGACCCCGTTTGAGTTGGCCGTCATCAGCCGGATTCCGCCCTCCGGCGCCGGCCCGGACGCGGCCTGCGGCCTGCACCCGGCCTCCTCCGAACCATCGGCCTCCTTGAGTTGCAGTTTCTTGCCCACGGTCAGCGCATGGGTGGGCAGCGGCTTGGTGTCTTTGTGAACCACCAGCTTGAAGCGGTCCTCGATCAGCGCCTGGAGCATCAACTTCTGTGTTTCCGGCGTGGAATCAGCCGGCGCTTTAGCAATCACGTCGAACCGGTCCATCTCCAGCCAGTTGGGCCCGCCCAATATCTTGTCGGCATCGAAGGCGTAGGCGATTCGGATCAGATCCACCATGGTGGCGTACTTTACCTCGTAACGCCCCCCGCGCACTGGTCCGGTTCGAACAAACGGATTGACGGTTTTGGGGCTGACGTGCACGTCCGCAATTTCGAATTTCGGCGGCGCTTCGGTGGACTGGCTGAATGCCAGGCAGCCGGCGCATCCCACTAGGATGGTCCCGACGATGGCTCGTCTCATAGGCGCGCACTCCTTTGGCTCAAGGATATGACGAAGGAACGGGCTCCCGCGTTTGGATCCATTTTGCCATCACAGCCGGCGAAAGCAGGCCGAGCGGCGGGAGCCTGCATCACACCTTGAAACACTCGCACGTTTCAATCTGAAACACGTTCCATTTTGGAACATTCGCAGCCGCGTTCGATTCAGTGAAAATAAGGCCTTTATATCTTATTTCTAAGTGGCCCTAAGACTGCACTCCTAGCGCTGTCGGACGCCTGATCCGAACTCCTGAAGAAATCAGAAAAAAGGAAGAAAACCATGCGGGTGCCCAGTGTGTCTGTACGCCGGAAACCACAGATGTCCTTCGAAGTGCGCGACAAGATTGTGCTCGCACATCTGCCCCTGGTCAAAGCCATTGCCATACGCGTCCACGAGAATCTCCCGGTTCATGTGGATCTGGACGATCTGATTCATGCCGGGGTGTTGGGCCTTTTCGACGCCGTGACTAAGTACGATTCCTCCAAAAACGTGGCCTTCCACGCCTATGCCAAGCATCGAATCAAGGGCGCCGTCCTCGACAGCCTGCGCCAGCTCGACTGGGCCTCGCGCGATCTCCGCAAGCGGCAGAAGCAGATGGACTCGGTCACTCACGATCTCTCCGCGAAGCTGGGGCGCGTACCTACGGAAGGCGAAGTCGCCAAGGAAATGGGGCTCAGCACGGAGCAGTGGCGGCGCACGCAAATGGAGCTGTGCGCGGTGGGCCTGGTCTCCACGACCGTCCATCCCGATCAGGACCGCGACCGCACCATGGAGTTTCCAGCGACCCCCGAGCTTCAACCGGACCGGATGTGCGAACACCGGCAATTGAAGTCCAAGCTCGCGCGCGCCATCGAGACCCTGCCCAAGCGCTATCAGAAAGTGGTGTTCCTTTATTACACCAACGAGATGACCATGAAAGAGATTGGCGAACTGCTGGGCGTGAACGAGAGCCGCATTTCCCAGATCCACAAGACCGCACTGAAGAAGATGGCGACCGCGCTGCAGGCCGAGGGCATCCATTCCGCGGGAGCGCTGTAGCGGCGCCGAGCTGGTCATCGTGTTGCGGGCAAAGCCGACAAGAGCAGACGATTGTTTGATATGCTCTTACCACTGAGCCTATGACACGAAAAAGACTTCTCATCGGAATGCTTTTTCTGCTCGTTCCCCTGCTGATTGTCGCTCAGCAGCAGACCGAGCGGATCGACCTGAACGTAATTCACAAGATCAAGACCGCGGAAGTAGGCGGTGGCGGCGGATTCGGCGGTTTCGGCGGCGGCCGTGGAGCCGCCCCAAGGCGTCCTCCCGTTATGGAGATCATGTACAACCTGACGGACCGCTACGGACCGCGGCTGACCAACTCGCCGCAGTTCCGCGCTGCCGGCGACTGGGCGGTCGGCCAACTGAAAGAGTGGGGGATGAGCAACGTCCACCTGGAACCCTGGCCCACCGCGCCGCCCCCCGGCGAGACTCCGGCTCCCGGCGGCCGCGGCCGCGCAGCGATTCCAAGCTGGCAGTTGACCGGCTACAGCGGCGCCATGGTTGAGCCGACCTACATGCCCATCATCGGCTATCCTCAGGCCTGGAGCGGCGGCACCAACGGCGCCGTCACCGGCGAAGCCATGATGGCGCCCCAGATCCAGACGATGGCCGATATGGACGCCCTGCATGGAAAGTTGACGGGGAAGTTCTTGTTAACGACGCCGGAACTCGACCTCGCGTTCCCCACAACCCCGCTCGGTCACCGCTACACGGATGACGAACTAGCCGGCATGATACCGGAAATTCTCCCCGCCGGCGGCGCCGCAGGACGCGGCGGACGTGGCGCTCCGGGAGGCCAGCCCGGCCCCAACATGACTGCGGAAGAGCGGCAGGCTTTCCAACGGCGGCTGGCGACCTTCTGGCAGGATGAAGGCGTTCTGGCGACCATTACCGCCTCGGCCCGCGGGCAGAGTGGCGTGGTCTTCGCCAGCAACGGCGCGCCCCGCACCGGTGATCCCACCAAGAACATGCCCCAATTAGCCATCACCGCGGAGAATTACAACCGCATCGCGCGCCTGCTGGAACATAACGTCACCGTCAAGCTTTCTTTCGACATCAAGGTGGCGTGGGACACGACCAAAACTGAAGCCTTCAATGTGATCGCCGAGATCCCGGGTACATCCAAACCCAATGAACTCGTGATGGTCGGCGGCCACTTCGATTCCTGGCACATGGGTACGGGCGCCACCGACAACGGCGCCGGCGCCACCATCGCCATGGAAGTGATGCGCATCCTGAAGACGCTCAACCTGAAGATGGACCGCACCGTGCGCATGGCGCTCTGGGGCGGTGAGGAACAGGGTCTGCTGGGCTCGGCTGCTTACGTGCGGGACCATTTCGCTGATCCGGCGGACATGAAGCTCAAGCCCGAGCACGCCGGTTTTGCCGGCTATTTCAATGTCGACAACGGTACCGGCAGGATTCGCGGCATCTATCTTCAAGGGAATGAAATGTGCCGGCCGATCTTCGAACAGTGGTTCTCCGCTATCAAAGACCTGACCCCTGGCGTAATCACCATCCGCAACACCGGTGGGACGGATCACCAGTCGTACGACGCCGTGGGTCTGCCTGGCTTCCAGTTCATCCAGGACCCGATGGACTACGACACCCGGACGCACCATTCCAACATGGATGTGTACGAGCGCATTCAGCAGGCCGATATGGAGCAGATGGCGATCATTGAAGCCTACTTCGTGTACAACGCGGCCACCCGCCCCGACAAGTTGCCGCGCAAAGACCTGCCGCCCGCCCGCGGAACCGGCGGCCGCGGCGGCGCCCCCGGCGGCAACTGACAAAAGCCTGGTGGGGCAGGCGGTGCTCGCCTGCCCCTAGGCCCAAGTACCCAAAACGCACGCCGGTCCGCGCTGTCGAACTCTGATAAGATCCAATTGCCATCATGGGCGACGCCAACCCCCCGGCCAGCCTTCTGGATGTTCTGAATTCCGCCCCCGGCGGCAACACCGCCATCATTCTTCCGGATCAGAACCTTCAGTTGTCCTACGACGATCTGCGCGAGCGCGTCCTCTCGCTAGCCGCAGGATTGCGGGCAGCCGGCATCCAGCGCGGCGACCGTGTGGCTACCGCTCTGCCGAACGGTCTCCCGGCTATTGCCACGTTTCTCGCCGCTTCCATCGCAGGTACAGCCGCGCCGCTTAACCCGTCGTATCGCTCCGAAGAATTCAGCTTCTATCTCTCCGACACGAACGCACGCTTACTGCTCGCGCCCCCGGGCGGCGCCGGCGATGCGCGGCGCGCGGCCGCCGAACGGGGCATTCCGGCACTGGACGTGAGTGACGACGGGCGCCTTGCGGGCAGCGCCGACGGAGTGCCTCCTGTTGCGCCGGCCCCAGACGATGTCGCACTGGTGCTGCATACCAGCGGAAGCACCGGCCGTCCCAAGCGCGTCCCGTTGCGTCACTCCAACCTCGCGGTTTCCATCCAAAACATTGCGCGCACCTACCAGCTCACCGAAGGCGACGTTTCGCTGTGCCTGATGCCTCTGTTCCACGTTCACGGTCTGATGGCATCCACCATGGCGGCCCTATATACCGGCGGCGCGGTGGTCGTGCCGTCCAAATTCAACGCGCTGGCATTCTGGCGCACGGTTCGTGATTGCCGCGTCACCTGGTACTCCGCAGTGCCCACCATCCACCAGTTGATCCTGGCGCGCAAAGCCGGCGAGTCCAACCTCCGTTTCGTCCGCTCTTGCAGCGCTTCTCTCCCGCCAGAGGTCATGGCCAGAATGGAAGATTACTTCGGCGTCCCTGTGCTGGAAGCCTATGGCATGACTGAGGCGTCGCATCAGATGGCTTCCAATCCGCTGCCGCCCGCGGAGCGCAAGCCGGGCTCGGTCGGCCCGGGCACGGGCGTGCAGATTGCGATACTCGACGAAGCCGGCGCGCCAGTGCCGTCCGAGAGCCTCGGCGAGGTTTGCATTCAAGGACCGAACGTGATCCGCGAGTACGAGAACAATCCCGAGGCCACCGCAAAATCGTTCTTCGGCTCGTGGTTTCGCACCGGTGACCAGGGCCGCCTCGACGGGCAGGGCTACCTCACTCTCACCGGACGCCTGAAGGAGTTGATCAACCGCGGCGGCGAGAAGATTTCGCCGCGTGAAATCGACGAGGTGCTGCTGGCGCATCCGCGGGTTGCCGAAGCCGTCTGCTTCGGCGTGCCGCATCCCGCCTGGGGAGAGGATGTAGCAGCCGCCGTGGTGTTGCGCGAGCCGGCGAGTGAAGCCGACCTCATCGCCTGGTGCAAAGAGCGCCTGGCCGATTTCAAATGTCCTAAGAAGATCTACATCGTCGATGCCATCCCGCGCACCGCCACGGGCAAGATCCAGCGGCTGAACGTGGCGGCGGCATTCGCCAAGGCGTAGCGATGAAATTTGTCATAGCCGGAGCCGGAGCCGTCGGCGCTTATGTAGGCGCGAAGATGGCCCGAGCCGGGGAGGACGTCACGCTATTCGCGCGCGGCCCGCACCTGCGCGCCATGCAGCAGCATGGACTCCGCGTAATCAGCGCCGAAGGTGACTTCCAGGTTCACCCCACGGCCACCGGCGATCTCACCGCCATCGGAACCACCGACGTCGTCTTCCTCGGCGTCAAGGCCCACAGCCTCACCGCGCTGGCTCCCCAACTGGCGCCGCTGTTCGGTCCGGACACCGTGGTGGTGAGCATGCAGAACGGCGTGCCGTGGTGGTTTCGCCCGCTGGAACGCGTCGACCCCGGCGGCGTCATTGCCGCATCCATCGAACCGCGCCGCGTCGTCGGTTCGATCGTCTATTTCTCAACCGAACTGGCCGAACCGGGCGTCGTGCGCCACATCGCGGGCAATCGCACCTCCCTCGGCGAACCGGACGGCGCCAGGTCCGAGCGATGCGCCGCAATCGCCCGCGGGCTGGTCCAGGCCGGTTTGCGCTGCCCGGTCACCACGCACTTGCGCGACGAAATCTGGGTCAAGATTTTGGGCAACGTCGCCTTCAACCCCATCAGCGTGCTGACGCGCAAGACTCTGGTCGAAATGATTCAGGACCCTGACACGCATGAACTCGTCCGCAATATTATGCAGGAGGCCGCAGCCGTAGCCGAGCGTCTCGGGATCAATATCCCGGTCGGCATCGACCAGCGTATCGCCGGCGCGGAGAAGATCGGCGCGCACAAAACGTCGATGCTGCAAGACTGGGAGGCCGGCCGCCCGCTGGAACTGGAAGCTATCGTCGGCGCCGTGCTGGAACTGGGAGAACAGCTTGCCGTGCCCATGCCTTGCACGCAGGCCGTATACGCCTGTACTAAGCTGCTCGCCAGGTAGGCCGCGGCCCAGGCACTCCTGCCTGGAGCGTCGAGACTTATCTCGACACCTGACGCACCATCCGGGAACTTCGCCTACTTCCCCCGGCTCAGCCCCAGCGCCCGAATCCGCTTGTGCAGGTTCGTCCGCTCCATCCCCAGCGTTCGCGCGGCGCCCGACACGTTCCAGTTCGATTCCTCCAGCGCCCGCAGAATATGCTCCCGTTCCGCTGATTCGCGTGCTTCCTGGATGGTCGATTTCGGCCCCGCTTCGCGCTGCACCCGGATCTCCACCGGAATCGACTCGCGAGTCATCCGGTCGCCAGGCGTCAGAATCGCCATGCGCTCGATCACGTTCCGCAGTTCGCGCGCATTGCCCGGCCACGCGTAGCTCTCGAGCAGGGGGATTACGGTTTCGTCCAGCATCTTCCGCCGGAAATTGTTGCGCGTGCAGAAGTCCTCCAGGAAGTACTCCGCCAGCAGCCGGATGTCGTGCGGCCGCTCGCGCAGCGCCGGAACGCGAATCGGCACCACGCTCAGCCGGTAGTAAAGATCCTCGCGGAACTTCTCCTGCGTCACCAGCGCACTCAGGTCGCGGTTGGTAGCCGAGATCACGCGCACGCTCACCCGGATGATCTGCTCGCCGCCCACGCGGTGGAACTCGCCTTCCTGCAGCACGCGCAGCAGCTTGGCCTGCGACGCCCCATGCAAATCGCCCACTTCGTCCAGGAAAATCGTCCCGCTGTCCGCCAGCTCGAACTTGCCGCGACGCGACGCCGTCGCTCCGGTGAACGACCCTTTCTCGTGCCCGAACAGCTCGGTCTCCAGCAGCTCGGTCGGAATCGCTGCGCAGTTCACCTTGACGAACGGCCCCGCCGCGAACGGGCTCGAATTGTGGATGTGCGCCGCCAGCAGCTCCTTGCCCGTGCCCGATTCGCCGATCAGCAGCACCCGGGCATCCGAACGCGCCGCCATGGAAGCCTGCTCCACCGCGCGCGTCCACGCCGGCGAGGCCCCGATCATCTTCGGCGCCACGCCCACCAGCTCGCGCAGCCGTTCGTTCTCCTGCCGCAGGCTGGCTTGTTCCAGCGCGTTCTTCACCGCCAGCAGCACGCGGTCGCGGCTCAGCGGCTTCTCCAGGAAATCGAAGGCGCCCGCGCGCGTGGCTTCCACCGCGTCGGCAATCGTCCCGTGCCCCGAAATCATGATGGCCGGCGCTGTCGTGCCGTTCTGCCGCACGGTCTTCAGCAGTTCAATCCCGTTGCCGTCCGGCAGCTTGATGTCGAACAGGTAGGCGTCCGCGCGGCTCGCGTCCGGATGTTTCGCAAAGTCCGCCGCCGACTTGCACACGTTCACCGCGTAGCCCTCGCGCTCCAGGATCATTCGCAGCGAGCGTCCGATGTTCTCTTCGTCATCCACGATCAGCACGCGCTTGGAAGCCATTCGTTGCCACGGGCAGCAGCACGCGGAAGCCTGCGCCGCCCAGTTCTCCTTTCACCATCACAATATCTCCGCCCGACAAGAGCGCGCTCTTGCGCGCGATCGAAAGTCCCAGCCCCATGCCGCGCTTCTTGAACGAAATCGTCGGTTGAAACAAAGAAGCCCGCGCCTGTTCGCTCAGCCCCGGTCCTGAATCGTGCACCTCGATGGCCACGCGCCCGTGCTCTTCGCCGGTCACCCCCAGGATCCGTCCGCCGTCGCCAGCCGCCTCCGCCGCGTTCTCCAACAGGTTCGTCAAAATCCCCTTGATCAAATCCTGGTCAGCCACCACCGGCGGCACGCCTTCGCCCAGCCGGCAGTCGTACGCCACTTCTGGGTGCGCCGTCTTCAGGAACGCGATCCGCTCCTGCAGGATGGAATTCACGTCCACTTCACCCGGCCGCACCGGCGGCTCCGCCGCGAATTCCGAAAAGGCGCGGATGCGCCGCTCCAGCGTTTCGATTTCGTCCACCACGATCTGGGTGGCCTGCTCCATGAAACCGCGGTCCGCTTCGTCGTAGCGCGCCAGCATCTCCTCCACCGTGAGCCGGATGGGCGTCAGCGAATTCTTCACTTCGTGCGCCGTCTTGCGCGCCAGCGATTGCCAGCTCGCCAATTGGCGCAGGTAGACCAGCCGCTCCGTGCTCTCCTGCAGCCTGTCCGCCATGTGGTTGAACGCGTAGATGGCGCGCCCGATCTCGTCGTCGCGCTCTTGTTCCACGCGCGCGTTGAGGTCGCCCGCCGCAAGCTTCCCCAGCCCCGCCGTTAACTGTTGGATCGGCCGGCTGATGCGGTGCGCCATATACACCAGCAGCGCCAGCGAGACCAGCCAGAACGAGGCCGCCAGTAGAATGTAGGTCAGGTTGAATCCACGGCGGAGGTCGCGTTCCCTGGCAGCGTCCACTACGTCATGCGCATCCGCGATTTCGCGGCTCATCTGGTCCATCGCGATTCCGCTCAGTCCCGCCGAGTACGACCAGACTTCTTCTCCGTGCCGCACCAGGTAGTCCACGCGGTCGCCATCCTGTCCCGCGTGAATAAAGCGCTCGTCTTCCTTGCTGTCCGCGAAAGACTTCACTCGCTCTGGCCAGGCAGCGCGATTGGCTGCCGTGAATTTCTGCGGCTCCGCTTCGCCTGCTTGCACGCGCCGCTTCAGATCGATGCAGGCCCGCTGATACAGTTCGCGGCCGGTCCGCCGCAGTTCCTTCGACAGCCGGTCTACTTCGTCGGCGGCGCGCAGAAATCCTGTCGGTTCCAGCAGCTTGGTGGTGAACCACATGGTGGCCGCGAGCGGCAGCAAAGTGGCCGCCAGAAAGATGAGGATGAGTCTGTTGCGAAGCCGGTTCACCCGTTTCGCCCCCGGCCCGGCGTGCGGGTCAGGTCGGCCAGGCGCAAGGGGCCGGCCTGTAGCATCATCCGGTTGTCGGACGCCGGCAACCGGCTGAACAAATCGATGAGATCCACGCTGATACCCGAATCCCCCAACACGCTCGAGAGATCCTTCTGGCTGCCGCTCACCATCTCGAGCTGCACCCAGAACTCACGGTCCGTCCTAATGCCTGCCGCCGTGACCCACACGTTACCCAGGCACCACGCCTCCATCCCGCGCGCCGAAAGGTCCTTGGCCGAGAGTGGCGAGGGCCCCGGCATGGTCACGGCAAACCTGTCCTCCCCCCAGATATCGTAGCTCACCAGGAACCGGGTTTCCTTGCGTTTGAAGGGCGTGAGGAAGCGGTCGTAAAACAGAGTTAATTGAGCGACGTACGCCACCTCCGCGCCGTCCTTCAAGCGCTGCAGCGTCTTTCCCGTTAGAAAATGCAGATCCGGCGCGGATACATGCAGGTTGTCGCCGTCGTACGTCACGGCCAGGGAATCGGCGCCCCACGCCGGGAACAGAGGAGCCGCAAGGCTGGCCACCAGCCAGCTTCGGCGGCTGATCTGTAGTCCCCGCGAGGGTACTGCCATTAAGGAAGTATGCCCATCATGACGATCGGTTCGACATGTCCGGATCTGATCGGGAAAGCCACCGCCAGGGAGAGCGCGGACTCCCGTACGCCCACTCCGAGCGAATGCCTCGGAACAGCCGGCTGGCCTTCATCCCACACCGCGCCCACGTCGTAGAAGATCTGAAACGCACCGTAATGATACTCGACGGAATTGTGGACGGCGCGGTTTCCTCCCAACGGATCGATTTCGTACTTGTTCCATCCCCGCAGGTAGTACGTGTTCCCCAAACTGAACCGGTCACATAGCGGAGCCCGCCCGCTGATGACGCCCGCCCAGGCGTTGTCCATCACCACGTGTTTGCCGTGCCGCAACTGGTAGCGGATTCCGGCGCTGCGCATGGCGTAGACGAAATCACTGCCGAGAAGATTGGTGGCCGCGTGCAGAGAGGCGTCTGCATCCAGGTCTTGCTGGTTGTCCGAGCCTTCCAGCCGCCGATGATAGCGCAGAGTTGTAATCACGGCGTTGGAAGCTTCGGTCCCCGCGGCCGGAACTTCGCTTTCAAATCGTTCGATGCGTGCCCCCACCATCAAGGTGAGAGGATGGGCCAAGGCGATCGTGGCCGTCGGTTCGAAGTCCTGCCGCGAGCGGTACAGGTCCGAGGTTTCGTTCGGGTGTGCAGCCAGGTCCGTGATCGTGGCCATGTTCCACTGCTCGTGGTAACTCTCGAACTGGAACCGCAGGCTCACGCGGTCGGTTCCCAGGCGCCTGTTTTCGTAGCGCGCGCTGATGCCCGCATACCGTTCCGGCAGCCAGTCGCCATCGCTCACCAGGCCGAACGCAAAGGTATTCTGGGCCAGTGAAAAAGTAGCCTCTCCGCTCCCGCTCCACCCCTGCTTGGAATCGTACACGAATTGCGTGACGTTCATGCCCACCGACCCTCTGGCCGGTTTGACTTCGAACTCCACGCGCACGTGCTCCGGGCTTGTGCCGCGCACGATCCGATGCGTTACCTCGCGCGCGTTCAGCTCCTTTTTCAAGCTTTGCGCCAGCGAGTCCAAAGCCGCCGGGTTGAGCTTCTGCCCGATGATCGCCACCAGTTGGTGCCGCAGCCCGCTGCTGATCTTATCCGTGGTCTCCGATTGCAGATCGGCGGTCCAGCCCTTTCCGGAGATAATCACGGTCTCCACCGTGTAGCGCGCGTTCACGTTGCTCTCGGAGTCTTGCGGCGAGGCAAATAGGAGGCCGCCGAAAAGGAGGCAGCCGACCCAGGCGTATTTCATGCCGTGCCGAAAAGCACGCTGGTGGCCAACCGTAACGCGCTGAATCGCAAGGAGATACTTTAAGAAACGATGTGCTTGGAATTCACAGGTGTGGAGGATAAAAGAAAAGGCCGCCCTGGGGTTCGGAGGGGCCTGGCGGGGTCTACAGAACTTTGGCCAGCTCAGTCGCAAATGCGCTGCGCGGCGATTGCTCGCGATCCTTGCCGCCGCGGCGCTTGCGGTCGGGCCTCGGCTGCACCCGGGCGGTGTTTTGTGGAGCCGCCGGCGCCTGCTGCGGCCCGCGCGGCACCTCCTTGCCTTTGGGTGGCTGCGCGGGATTGGCCCGCAAAAGCCGGTCCTCCAGTGGCGCGCGATCGAAGCGGCGTATGATCGCCTGCATCTCTTCGGCGGTGGGAGCTTCGACAAATGCGAAGCCCTTGGATTCCTGGGTTTCGTGGTTTCGGATCACCTTCACGGCGTCGGCCACGAGATCTTCAGCGGCCAGCCATTGTTTGATGTCATCAGCGGTGACCCAGGTGGGAAGATTACCGAGAAAAACGGTGAAGCTCATTCAGTTGGTTATTGTACTCCCTTGGTTGGATTTGGGGAACTTCAAAGCGAGGGATTCCGATCTGCACCTAGATAGTACCAGAGTGCCCGCCCGCTTGGCAATCCGCGGTGGGCACATGCTTCCGCTTGTCCGGTCCAACAGTACTACCCTGAAAGTAGCGCATGACCTATTCCCACCTCACCCTTTCCCACGAAGGCCCTATCGCCGTCGTCACTCTCAACCGCCCGCAGCGCCGCAATGCACTGTCGCTCGACCTCATGCTCGAGTTGACCGCCTGTCTCGACGAGGTCGGCCGCGCGCGAGAGAGCCGGGCCGTCATTCTCGCGGCTGCCGGCAAAGTTTTCTGTTCCGGCCACGACCTCTCCGAGATGACCGGCCGCGACATCAACGAATACCGCCGTATCTTCGACGCCTGCTGCGATCTTATGCTGAAGATCCAGGCCATTCCGCAGCCGGTGATCGCCGAAGTCCAGGGCATCGCCACCGCTGCCGGCTGCCAGATGGTGGCCTCCTGCGATCTCGCCATTGCCGCCGAAGAAGCTGCGTTTGCCACCCCGGGTGTCAAGATCGGCCTGTTCTGTACCACTCCCATGGTGGCGCTCACCCGCGCTATCGGCCGAAAGCGCGCGCTCCAGATGCTGCTCACCGGCGAACTGGTGGACGCCCGCACCGCTGCCGATTGGGGCCTGGTCAATCAGGTCGTCCCTGCCGCCGAGCTCAAGGCAGCTACACGGCAACTGGCCGCCAAAGTTGCCGAGGCCAGCTCACTAGTAGTCGCCATGGGCAAGCAGGCCTTCTACACGCAGATCGATCTCGATCAACCCAAAGCCTACGCCTACGCCAAGGAAGTGATGTCGCTGAATGCCCTGGCTGCCGACGCACAGGAGGGCGTCTCCGCCTTTCTCGGCAAACGTTCCGCCTGCTGGACCGGCAAGTAGGCGCTGGTGGTACCCCTGATCTTGTCGCCAGCGCCTCCGTAGCTTACGATAGTCCCTCAGGAGGAACTATGTTGCGGAGAATCGTAACCCTGGGAAGTATCGCGTTCCTGGCGGCGTCCACGCTGTCCGCCGACTTCAGCTATCACGAAAAGAGCACGGTCACCGGCGGCGTCATGCTCAGCCTGCTCAAGATGGCGGGTGTCTTCTCCAAGCAGGCGCGCGAGCCCATCGAAACCACGGTGTCCTACAAGGGCGACAAGATGGTGTCGCGATCGGAAACCCACGCCACGATCATCGACCTGGCGGCGGAGACCATCACCAACGTCGACATGCAGAAGAAGACCTACAGCGTGATGACCTTCGAGCAAATGAAGCAGATGCTCGAGCAGATGTCCGCAAAGATGCAGAAGAAGAGCCCCGACAGCCCCAGCATGGATTTCAAGGTCTCCGTCACTCCCACCGGCAACACCAAACCGATCGCCGGCTTCGACGCCAAGGAGTTGGTAGTCAAAATGGAAATGCAGAGCACCGACCCGCAGAGCGGTCAACAGGGCACCATGGTGATCACCACCAACGTATGGATTGCGCCCTCTGTCACCGGCTACGGCGAGGTCCGCGATTTCCGCAAGAGAATGGCCGAAAAGCTCAACTGGAGCCCCGGCGGCAACCCGTTCATGGCCCGTCCCGACGTGGCTAAGGGCATGGCTGAAGTCGAGAAAGAATCCGCCAAGCTGGACGGCATGCCGGTCTTCCAGACCGTCTCCATGGGCGCGCCGGGCCAGCCCGGCGCCGCATCCTCCGGGAACACCGGCCAGCCACAAGCGCAGCCACAGCAGCAGCAACAACAGCCGCCACCGGCGCGGCCTTCACTCGGCGGCCTTCTGGGCAAGTCCATCGGCATCAGCCGGAACAAGCAGTCGAGCGATCAGCCCCAGGGGCAGCAGGGATCCACGCAGCAGGGGTCCGGCAATCCGGGCTCCCTGCTCGAGATGCAGACGGAGATGAGCGCGTTCTCCTCCGGCGCGGTTGACGATTCACTGTTCGCCATCCCCGCCGGCTTTAAGAAACTCGAACCCGACTTGAAGCGGATGCAGTAAGTCCTGTGAGCAGCGCTCTCAAGCGTTGACTCTATTCTTTGATTTACCTCTGCTGCGTCCGCGGTGAATAGAGTTTTGTTATCGCCCGCGCTACCATTAAGGACAGCTTATGGCGTCGCCGCCCATCCCGCCGCCTCTGGATCACCTGGGCTCCCGGCCATTCTCCTTCTATCCACCGATCCTCAACATCGAGCACAATGAGTGGCTCTTTCGCAAAGCCACGTGGTCGGAAATTCTGGTGGTCAATTGCCGGAGCGGCGAGGAAGTGTGGATCCCCCGGCGGTTTGTCGGCGAGATCGCGCGCGTCGAAGACCCGGTCCTGATCGTCGGCCTGACCCGCGAACTCGCGTTCAAGAGCGGCATGGTGGTGCCGTTCCAGCGCCGCATCATCGAGATGCCCGTTGCCGTCGGCGGTTCCACCGCGCCTTCCACCAGTTCTCCAGGTCACGGCGAACCGGCGCCAATCGTGGGCATCCGTCTCGAGCCCAGCGACCGCCGCGCCTTCAGGCTGATCGTCGGCGTGGTCGCCACCCTGATCGTGCTCTACCTGCTGGCCCTCAATTTCACCCGCGTGGGCGAATTACGCCAGAGGCACGTCACCTTTACCGCCGCCGATCAGTCCTTCCTGGAACTCAACCCGCACGACGACTACCTGGGCGTTTCGCAGAAGCTGGGCAAGCCGGCCTGGGACCGGGAGCAGGAAACCGGCACCATTCTCTACCGCGCCATGGGCTATCCGGACCGCAAGTACACCGTCATTCTGATGGGCCGCGACCGCGGCAGCATGGGCTACATCGGAACGATGGACAACAACTGGCGGCCCATCCATTCGGTGAACACCCGTACCGACTCGCTGCTTCGCGCCCTCAAGCAGTTCTAAGACCTCGGTTTCTCTACCTTGTGTTTCTCCGCGCCCCCGTTTCTCTGCGGTCAATATGACGATCTAGTAGACTCTTAGGAACGTGAGAATCCTGCGCCACCTTCTCTGGGCCGCCGTCGCCGCGGCAGCCGCTTACTGCCTGGGTGGCATCGCCCTCAACCGCGGCGAACACATCAGCAGCATCTGGCTGGTGGTGGCCGCTGCCTGCACGTACTCGGTCGGCTACCGCTTCTATGCCAAGTTCATCGCCGCGCGGGTGATGGCGCTCAACGACCAGCGCGCCACGCCCGCCGAGCGCCTGCGCGACGGCCACGATTTCGAGCCCACCAACAAGTGGATCCTGCTCGGCCACCACTTCGCCGCCATCGCCGGCCCCGGTCCGCTCGTGGGACCGGTGCTCGCGGCGCAGTTCGGCTACCTGCCGGGCACGCTCTGGATCATCATCGGCGCGGTGCTGGGCGGCGCCGTGCAGGACTTCGTGATCCTCTTCGCTTCCATGCGCCGCGACGGCAAATCGCTGGGCCAGATGGCGCGCGAAGAGATCGGCAGGCTGGGCGGCGCGACGGCCCTGCTCACCGTGCTGCTGATCATGATCATTCTGTTGGCGGTGATAGCCCTGGTGGTGGTCAACGCGCTGAAGGGCAGCCCCTGGGGCACGTTCACCATCGCCGCCACCATGCCCATCGCCATCTTCATGGGGCTCTACCTGCGCTATTGGCGGCACGGCAAGGTGCTGGAGTGTTCCGCCATTGGATTCCTGCTGGTGATGGCCAGCATCTTCGGCGGCCGGGCGGTGGCTGCCTCGCCGGTCCTCGGGCCGGCCTTCACGTTGAGCGCCATGGCTCTCGCGGTCTCCATCATCATTTACGGCTTCCTGGCGAGCGCCCTGCCGGTCTGGCTGCTGCTTGCGCCGCGCGGCTACCTCAGCACGTTTGTGAAGCTGGGCGTGGTGCTGATGCTGGCAGTGGGCATCCTTTTTGTACGGCCGCAGCTGCAGCTTCCCGCCTTCACTCGCTTCGTCGACGGCACGGGGCCGATTTTCGCCGGCAAAATCTTCCCCTTCTGCTTCATCACCATCGCCTGCGGAGCGGTCTCCGGCTTTCACGCCCTGATTTCCTCCGGCACCACTCCGAAGATGATCGCCAAGGAATCGCACGCCTTCCCGGTAGGCTATGGCTCGATGCTGCTGGAAGGCTTCGTCGCGATCATGGCCATGATCGGCGCTTGCGTGTTGCAGCCGGGCGTGTATTTCGCCGTGAACTCGCCCGCCGGCATCGTGGGCGCGACGCCCGCGGCCGCTGTCGCGACCATCTCGGGCTGGGGTTTCCCCGTCAACGTGGCGGACATGGAGACCCTGGCGCGCGTTGTAGGCGAGCACACACTCTTCTACCGCACCGGAGGCGCTCCCTCGCTCGCTTTGGGAATGGCCCACATCTTCGCGCAGGGCGGCGGAGGCCAGGCCGTCATCGGCTTCTGGTACCACTTCGCCATCATGTTCGAGGCCCTGTTCATCCTCACCCTGATCGACGCCGGCACGCGCGTGGGCCGCTTCATGATTCAGGATCTGCTTCGCCCCATTGCGCCGCGGTTCGTCCGCGCCGGCTGGATGCCCGGCATCATCCTTACCAGTGCGCTGATCGTGAGCGCGTGGGGTTACTTCCTGGTGCAAGGCGTGCGCGACCCGCTGGGCGGCATCAATTCGCTGTGGCCGCTGTTCGGCATCTCCAACCAGTTGCTGGCGGGCATCGCGTTGTGCGTGGCCACCACAATCCTGCTCAAGATGCACGG
>Ga0335081_10004251_pt1 | contig 22601 bp, 17 predicted proteins | sample Lox_Sample_35_FD_206713 | JGI IMG/M metagenome (GOLD analysis project Ga0335081, IMG submission 206713) | Soil microbial communities from Loxahatchee National Wildlife Refuge, Florida, United States - Lox_Sample_3.5 | ecosystem: Environmental > Terrestrial > Soil > Wetlands | place: USA...
CGGCCGTGATACCGCGGAAAGCGACGTAGCATGTTTTCCGCTCATTCCCGCGCAAGCGGGAATCCAGAACCGGGCCCCCGCTTGGGCGGGGACGAGCGGACGACAGCCTATTCGGCGCGGTCCGCCGATCCTTCGACGATCCGCACCAGATCGCTCATGATGCGGTTGAGCTCGAAATCCTTCGGCGTATAGACGGCGGCGACGCCGGCAGCTTTCAGCGCGCTGGCATCCTGCGGCGGGATGATGCCGCCGACCACGACCGGCACCTCGTCGAGGCCGGCCGCCTTCATGCGCGCGATGACGTCGCGCACCAGCGGCAGGTGTGAGCCGGATAGGATCGACAGGCCGACGACGTGGACGCGCTTGTCGGCCGCCACGGCCGCGATCGCCTCCGCGGTCAAGCGGATGCCGTCATAGACCACGTCCATGCCGGCGTCGCGGGCGCGCGCCGCGATCTGCTCGGCCCCGTTGGAATGGCCGTCGAGGCCGGGCTTGCCGACCAGGAATTTCAAGCGCCGCCCGAGTTTCTTCGACACGCGGTCGACCTCGGCGCGGATGTCGTCGAGGCCTTCGGCATCGTTGCGCATGGCGGCGCCGACGCCGGTCGGCGCGCGGTATTCGCCGAACGCCGAGCGCAGCGCAAAGCCCCACTCGCCGGTGGTGACGCCGGCTTTGGCGCAAGCGATCGAGGCCGGCATGATGTTGCTGCCGCTTTTCGCCGCTGTCCGCAGCAAAGCGAGCGCGGCGGCGACCGCCTCGTTGTCGCGGGCGGCGCGCCAGGCTTGCAGCCGCTCGATCTGACCGGCTTCGGCTTCTTCGGAGACGGTGAGCACCGCTTCGGCGGCGTCCGCCAAGGGCGACGCCTCGGTCGCGACGAAGCGGTTGACGCCGACCACGATCTGCTCGCCGCGCTCGATCGCCTCGATGCGGCGCGAGTTCGATTCGACGAGCTGCTGCTTGAGATATCCCGTTTCGACGGCGGCGACCGTGCCGCCCATCGCTTCGATATGCGCGAGTTCGTCCTTCGCCGCGGCTTTCAGCTCGGCGACCTTGGCGGCGATGGCCGGCGAACCCTCGAACACGTCGTCATATTCCAACAGGTCGGTCTCGTAGGCGAGAATCTGCTGCATGCGCAGCGACCATTGCTGATCCCACGGCCGCGGCAGGCCGAGCGCCTCGTTCCAGGCCGGAAGCTGCACGGCGCGGGCGCGGGCGGCCTTCGACAGCGTGACCGCGAGCATCTCGATCAAGATGCGCGCGACGTTGTTCTCCGGCTGCTGCTCGGTCAGTCCCAGCGAATTGACCTGCACGCCGTAGCGGAACAGCCGCTGCTTGGCATCCTTCACGCCGTAGCGCTGGCGCGTGATCTCGTCCCACAGCTCGGTGAAGGCGCGCATCTTGCAGATTTCGGTCAAAAAACGCAGTCCGGCATTGACGAAGAACGAAATGCGCCCGACCACCTCGGCGAATTCCTCGCCCGCGCACGCGCCCGACGCCTTGACCGCGTCGAGCACGCCGATGGCGGTGGCGAGCGCGAAGGCGAGCTCCTGTACCGGCGTCGCACCGGCTTCCTGCAGATGATAGGAGCAAACATTCATCGGATTCCACTTCGGCATTTCCTTGGTCGTGAACAGGATCACGTCCTTGGTCAGCCGCATCGACGGCGCCGGCGGAAACACGTAGGTGCCGCGCGACAGATATTCCTTGATGATGTCGTTCTGCGTGGTGCCTTGCAGCTTGGCGCGCGGCACGCCCTGCTCATCGGCAAGCGCGACATAGAGTGCCAGCAGCCAGGCGGCGGTGGCGTTGATCGTCATCGAAGTGTTCATCTCGGCGAGCGGGATGCCGTCGAACAGCATGCGCATGTCGCCGAGATGCGAGATCGGCACGCCGACCTTGCCGACTTCGCCTTTGGCCAAGGGATGATCGCTGTCGTAGCCGGTCTGGGTCGGCAGATCGAAGGCGACCGACAGGCCGGTCTGCCCCTTCGCCAGGTTCTTGCGATAGAGCGCGTTGGAATCCGCGGCCGTGGAATGGCCGGCATAGGTGCGGAAGATCCACGGCTTGTCGCGCATAAGGAAAACCTTCTCTGTCAGTTTGGCCCGTCTTTTGTTGCAATGCAACATAAACTGCGGCACACTCATCAGATGCAAGGAGATTGCCCATGCCGGCAGCCGCACCCTTAAGGACCGTCGCTCCTCCGAAGGACCTTTACGCCATCGGCGAGGTTCCGCCGCTCGGCTACGTGCCGGAGAAGATGCACGCTTGGGCGATTCGCAAGGAGCGGCACGGGCCGCCCGACCAATCCTTCCAGCTCGAAGTGGTGCCGACTTGGCCGATCGCCGAGGACGAGGTGCTCGTTTTCGTGATGGCCGCCGGCGTCAACTATAACGGCGTCTGGGCCGGCCTCGGCATCCCGATCTCGCCGCTCGACGGCCACAAGCATCCGTTCCACATCGCGGGCTCCGACGCCTCTGGTATCGTCTGGGCTGTCGGCAGCAAGGTGAAGCGCTGGAAGGTCGGCGACGAAGTCATCGTTCACTGCAATCAGGACGACGGCGACGATGAGGATTGCAACGGCGGCGATCCGCTGCTGTCGCCCTCGCAACGCATCTGGGGCTACGAAACGCCGGACGGCTCGTTCGCGCAGTTCTGCCGCGTGCAGTCGCGGCAATTGATGCACAAGCCCAAGCACCTCACCTGGGAAGAGTCGGGCTGCTACACGCTGACGCTTGCCACCGCCTATCGCATGCTGTTTGGCCATTCGCCGCACACACTCAAGCCGGGCGACAATGTGCTGGTGTGGGGCGCCTCCGGCGGCCTCGGCGTGTTCGGCTTGCAACTGGTCGCCGCGTCTGGCGCCAACGCCATTGCCATCGTCTCCGACGAGAGCAAAGCCGAATACGTGCTCAATCTCGGCGCCAAGGGCGTGATCAACCGCAAGGACTTCAAGTGCTGGGGCCAGATGCCGAAGGTCGGCTCGCCCGAGTACGATGTGTGGACCAAGGAAGCGCGCCGCTTCGGCAAGGCGATCTGGGACATCACCGGCAAACGCGACGTGGATATCGTGTTCGAACATCCCGGCGAACAGACCTTCCCGGTCTCCTGCCTGGTGGTGAAGCGCGGCGGCATGGTCGTGTTCTGCGCCGGCACCAGCGGCTACAATCTCACCTTCGACGCGCGCTATGTCTGGATGCGGCAGAAGCGCATCCAGGGCTCGCACTTCGCGCATCTCAAACAAGCCTCACAGGCCAACCGTTTCGTGCTCGAGCAGCGCATCGATCCCTGCATGAGCGAAGTATTCGCCTGGGACAAGATCCCGCTCGCGCACATGAAGATGTGGAAGAACCAGCATCCGCCCGGCAACATGGCCGTGCTGGTCAACGCGCAGCGCCCCGGCCTGAAGTCGTTCGAAGACGTACAGGAGGCGAGTGGCGGTTGACGCGCGCGCGTTTCTTGCCGCGTTTTTCCGCGCGCGCCGTCGTTCGTGCTTTGGCGATGACGGAATTCAATTCGCCCCCGTAGATGAAGATCGTCGCGGTGAGATAAAGAAACACCAGCGCCACCATCGCGGACGCCAGCCCCGCATACATTGACACATAGGCGAAGGCGTAGGAAGCGAGATAGCGGCCGAAAGCCGCACCGCTCACCAGCCACAGCAGCATTGTCGCGATAATGCCGGGCGCGATTTCCAAGAGCCCGCGGTGGCCCGCCGGCAGCCAGAGGTGCACGATCAGCAGCGCGATCACCAGCACCAGCGCCGCCACTGCGTAGCGCGCGAGCGTCACGGTGCCGCCGAACGGATCGAGCGTCGGCACGTACAACACGAGCTTGTCCCAGAAGAGCGGCGCCAGCACGACCAGGAACGAAAAGGCGAGGAGCGCAACCGCCCCCACCAGCACATAGGCGATCGACTCGATCCGCAGCAGCCACCACGACCGCGGCTCGGTCATGTCATAGGCGCGGTTCAGCCCGATGCGCAGACTCTCGACGCCGCTGGAAGCGAAGTAGAGCGCGAAAATCGCGCCGAAGGTAAGGACGCTGCCGTGCGCGTTGGTGAGCACGCCGCTGATGTCGTCGGAGATCGGCGCTGCCACTTCCCGCGGCCAGGCTTGCAACAAAAGTTTCGCAGCTTCGTCGGCGAGATCCTTGGAGCCAAAGAATAACGCCGCCAGTGCGGTGACCACGATCAGGAACGGGAACAGCGCCATCAGCGTCGACAGCGCGATGTGGCTGGCGATCGCCCAGCCGTCGTCGGCGAGAAAATGCCGGAACGCCTCGGCCACAATTCGCAAAGACGATGTCAAAATACGCAATGGATGGCCCCGACGGACTTTTCGTCCGTCAGATCATCCAATTGGCCAATGCTTGGCAAGGGTGGCGATTAGGCCGCCTGCACGTTGGTGAGGAACTGCCGCACTTCCGCTTCCAGGCCCTCGGCTTCGACCGCAACCGCATCGGCCAGCGCCTTGACGTCGCCGGCGGTGGTGCGGGCGTCGCCGGTGACGCCGGCCACCCGGCTCATCGCCTCGGCGCCGACGCGCGCCTCGCCCGAGGCACGTCCGACGCCTTCCGCGATCGAGGCGACCGCCGAATTCTGCTGATCGACGGTTACCGCCACCATGGTGGCGATGGATGACATTTCGCGAATGATGGTGTTGACCTGCTCGATCGCCTGCGCGGAATCGGCGGCGGCGGATTGGATCGAGCCGATCTGCTCGGCGATCTCTTCGGTCGCCTTGGCGGTCTGCCCGGCTAATGATTTCACTTCGGCCGCGACCACCGCAAAGCCCTTGCCGGATTCGCCGGCGCGCGCGGCCTCGATGGTGGCATTGAGCGCCAGCAAATTGGTCTGCCCGGCGATCGCCTGGATGAGCCCGACCACTTCGCCGATGCGGGTCGCGGCATTGCCGAGCTCGGACATGGTGGTGACGGTGCGTTGCGCTTCGGAAACGGCGCGGGTGGCGACGTCGGTCGATTTCGCCGCCTGCGAGGCGATCTCGCCGATCGAGGCCGCCAATTCCTCGACCGAGCTTGCCGCCGCGGTCACGTTGTCGGAGGCAGCGCCGACGCGTTGCTCGGCGGTCTGCGCTTCCGCCGACATGGTATCGGCGGCCTTGTTGAGATCGGTCGAGCTCATTTCGAGCTTCATCGAGGCCGCGCGCAGCTTGCCCAGCACGTTCTCGACCGAATGCTTGAATTGCGCGATGGTCAGCGAAATGGTGGCGCTGCGCTGTTCTTGGGCGCGGCCGGTTTCGGCCTGAGTGGCGGCGAGTTTCTCGCGCTCGATCATAGTGTCGCGGAACACGATGACGGTGCGCGCCATCGCGCCGATCTCGTCATGTGCGTGGGTCGCCGGAATGCGCGCGCTGGTATCGCCGTCGGCCAACTGTTTCATGACGGCGGCGAGGCCGTTGAGCGGACGCGTGATGCTGCGGCCGATCAGCCAGGAAAACGCCAGGCCGAGCGCGGCCATGGCGAAGCCGACCGCAAGGATGCCGGTGCGGGTATGCCCTTGCGAGGCGGTGAGCGCCGCCGAGGCCGCTTCCGACTTAAAGCGCGCCGCCGCGATAATCTCGTCGGCCTGCGGCAGCATGTTCTGGCAGTCCAGATCGATCAACACGCGCAGCGGATGCGCTTGGTCGGAGGTGCTGATCCACTTTTCGAACGTGTCGTTGTAATAGCTTACTTCCTTTTCGAGCGCCTCTTTCATCGCCGGCGTGCCGTCAATATTCGAAAAATCCGTGGTGAATTTTCGATAGGCGGCCACGAACTGTTGATGGATCAGCTCTTCCGGATTCACGCGATATTCGGCTTCCTCTTGCCGCATCGCCATCAGCGACATCATCAGCCTGTTGGCATCAGTTTCGGCGAGCCAACTCAAATTGTCGTTGATGATGTGCTCGATCTTGTTGCCGGCAATGTTGAGCTGGCCGCGCAGCCCGTCGATTTCGCGAAAGCCAAGCGTGTGCTGGACCGCGACCAGCTTGTCGAAATTGCTCTTCAGCACCACCACCCGTTGCTGCAGCGTGGCGATGTCGGCGCGCTGGTCTTTATCGACCGAGAAGGCCACGGTACCGAGGCTTTGCGCTGCAATCTTTTGCGCCAGTTGGAATGCGGTGATGAGGTCGTCGCTGGGTGCGGTGGTGAAATCCTTCAAGGTGATTCGCATTGCCGCGATCGCGCTCTTGAAATCGCGGCTGGAGTCCGCCAGGCCGACCGAATGCTTCACCGTTTGAAAGGCGTCGCCGACGTCGCTCTCGCCCGACAGGTAAGTCAGCCCGTTGGCGAGGAAGCCGGCCACCGGAATAAGCGCCAGCACGATGATGCGCGTGCGCACGGAAAAATGCGCCAGCAGCCGGCTCAGGCGGGGAATTTGGATCCGCGTGACGGGGAGCGAAAATCTAAGGCGCATGAAATGGGTTCGCCGCAGTGACCGGCAATGCGCGGGATGCCACAGCGATAAAAGCGTGAAATGGTTAATTTTGAGGCAATCCGGTAGGGGTCGCACGGGTAAGGCTTCGGGAAACCAGCCTATTTCTTGGCACTTTTCTTTTGTGCACTGCACACGTACTGTTTTGAAGTTGGCGTTTGCGATGCCGCCCCGAGGAGATCATGCCGATCGCTGCTTCCCGTCCCGCCGCCGGAAACGAATTGGTCGACCTCGCCCGCGAGGCAACTGCCGCCGTCGACGCCCTGCTCGCCGATGCCGTCGCCAAGGTGCGCGAACGGGTGATGGTGGAGGGCCACGCGGTCGGCCGGCTGTTCGACCGCGAGCAGCGCGCCACCCATGGGCTGGCCTGGCTCGCCACCTACGTGGAGGCGGTGCGTCAGCTCGCGTCCTATACCGAGCGCATGGCCGGCGGCGACACGCTTGGCGAGATGGAGGAGCATCTCGTCCGCATCGCGCTCGGCGAATATCTCGCGCAGATCGTCGGCGGCATTCCGATGAGCCAGGGCGAACTGGTGCGGCCGGCCGATCTCGGCCTGCCGCTGGCGCAGGTCGCCGCGCGCATCAATCCCATGGTCGAAAAACTGATCGCGAGCGGCAACACCGCCGAGCGCCGGGCGCGGTTGGTCGAGCTGATGCGCGCCAGCCATCACGCCACGGTCGGCATGTGCGGCCTCGACGAAACGCTGGAATCGATCCGCGACGAGATGCGCAAATTCGCCGACAGCGAAGTGATCGGCAAAGCGCAAGGCTGGCACCGCACCAACAGCTACATCCCGCTGGAAGTGATCGGGCAGATGTCCGAGCTCGGCGTGTTCGGGCTGACCATTCCGGAAGAATTCGGCGGCATGGGGCTCGGCAAGGAATCCATGTGCGTCGTTTCCGAGGAGCTGTCGCGCGGCTATATCGGCGTTGGCTCATTGGGCACCCGCTCGGAGATCGCGGCCGAGTTGATTCTCGGCGGCGGCACCGCCGAGCAGAAGCAAAAATGGCTGCCCAAGATCGCCTCCGGCGAAGTCCTGCCGACGGCGGTGTTCACCGAACCGAACACCGGCTCCGACCTTGCTTCGCTCAAGACCCGCGCGGTGCGCGAGGGCGACGTTTACAAGGTCTACGGCAACAAGACCTGGATCACGCATCCGGTGCGCGCCGACCTGATGACGCTGCTGGTGCGCACCAATCCGAAGGAAGCCGGCCACCGTGGGCTGTCCATGCTGCTCGCGGAAAAGCCGCGCGGCGACGACTCAAAGCCGTTCCCGGTCAAGGGGATGACCGGCACCGAGATCGAAGTGCTCGGCTATCGCGGCATGAAGGAATATGAGATCGCCTTCGACGGCTTCGAGGTGAAGGCGGAAAATCTGCTCGGCGGCGCCGAAGGCATGGGCTTCAAGCAACTGATGCAGACGTTCGAATCGGCGCGCATCCAGACCGCGGCGCGCGCCATCGGCGTCGCGCAGGCGGCGATGGAGCAGGCGCTCGACTACGCGCAGAACCGCGTGCAGTTCGGCGTGCCGATCGTCAGCTTCCCGCGCGTGGCCGACAAGATCGCCATGATGGCGGCGGAAATCATGACGGCGCGCCAGCTCACGTATTTCGCGGCACGCCAGAAGGATTCCGGCCGCCGTTGCGACCTGGAAGCCGGCATGGCCAAGCTATTGGCCGCGCGCGTAGCCTGGGCCAATGCCGACAATGCCGTGCAGATCCATGGCGGCAACGGTTTTGCGCTCGAATTCCCGGTCTCGCGCATCCTGTGCGACGCCCGCATACTCAATATTTTCGAGGGCGCCGCCGAGATCCAGGCTCAGGTCATCGCCCGCCGGTTGCTGGACGGCAGCAACTGAGCAACAAAATCGGCTCCTTCCGCGTTTGATCCAGAGCAAAAGCCGGCCGCGGCTGGTAGTCTATGGTTAGTTGTACTCAGGAGGTCGCGTCATGTCGGAATTGATGATTCATAGTGGCGAGTGGGTGGTGGTCTGCGATGGCAAGAAGGCGCTGGTGCTGAATAACGTCGGCGACGCCAAGTTTCCAAACTTGAAAACTCTCGAAGTGTTCGAGCAGAAGGATCTCGCGACCCACGAGCGGGGCTCGGGCCCTCCCGGCCGCGCCTTCAGCTCGGCCGGCTCCGGCCGCAGCGCGGTATCGCAGACCGACTGGCACGACCAGTCCGAACACGCATTTCTGACCCAGCTTGCCAAGCATCTCGATGCTTCAATTTCCGCCGGCAAGGTCAAATCGCTGATCGTGGTGGCGCCGCCGCGCGCGCTCGGCATGTTGCGGCCGGCTTATTCGCATGCGCTCAAGGGCGCCTTGCGCGCCGAGGTCGACAAGGACCTGGTCATGATGCCGGTGAGCGAGATCGAGAAGCACCTGACCCACGCCTGACGTTTTCTGTCCGGAATATGGCTGGCCCGCCGCAATTGCGGTGCTATGGTCCCCCGCCATTCAGGGGTACCGAGAGCTGATGTCCTTGCATCTGAAAGAATGCGCGCTGGCCGTGATGCTGGCCGTGATGCTGGCCTTGGCGCTCGGTGCGCCCGCCGTCGCGCAACAGCCAAAGCCGCCCGCGGTCGTGCCGCAGCTCAAGGTCCCCGGTGAGCCGCCCGAGCCACAAGGCAAGCTCACCGATCCCATGGCGGTGCCCGGCTTCTGGGATCCGCGCCGGCGCCCGGAACGGCCGGACCTCACGCGCATCAGCATCATCCGCTTTCTCACCGAGACCGATTATCCGCCGTTCAATTTCACCGGCGCCGACGGCGCCCCCGCCGGCTTCAACGTCGATCTGGCGCGGCTGCTGTGCGAGGAGATGAAAGTCCCCTGCACGGTGCAGCAGCGGCGCTTCGACACCTTGATCCCGTCGTTGAACAAGAATGAAGGCGACGCAATCATCGCTTCGCTCGCCGAGACGCCCGAGCTGCGCAAGCAGGTCGACTTCAGCGAGCCTTATTACCGCACGCCGGCGCGGTTCGTGTCGCGGCGCGACGTCGAGATCGACGAGGTGCGGCCGCAGGCGCTCGAAGGCCGCAAGATCGCGGTGGTCGCCGGCACCGCGCACGAAGCCTATTTGAAGACGCTGTTCACCGAAGCCGAGCTGCACCCCTATCCGACCGACGCCGCCGCGCGCTTCGCGCTCAAGCGCGGCGAGGTCGACCTGCTGTTCGGCGACGGCATATCGCTCGCCTTCTGGCTCAACGGCACCGACTCGTCGAATTGCTGCGTGTTCCGCGGCGGACCGTTCCTGGAGAGCAAGTTCTTTGGCGAGGGCGTCGGCATCGCGGTCAAGCGCGGCAACGATCTGTTGCGGCAGGCGTTCAACTGGGCGCTGTTCCGGCTGTGGGAAAGCGGCCGCTTCACCGACCTGTGGCTGCGCTATTTCCCGATCAGCCCGTTTTAAGTCCGCGCATTTGACCTGAGGCGGGTGGATTCCTACTGTCCGGAAACATGATGTCCGTTGCCGAATCCGCCGCATCCTTGCGCGAAGTCGCCGAGCACTCGAACGCCTGGCCGTTCGAGGAGGCGCGCAAGATCGTCGCTCGGCTGAAGAAGAAGCCGAAGGACGAGGTGATCTTCGAGACCGGCTACGGCCCCTCCGGCCTTCCGCATATCGGCACCTTCGGCGAGGTGGCGCGCACCACGATGGTGCGCCACGCCTTCCGCGTGCTCACCGACGACAAGATCAAGACACGGCTGATCGCCTTTTCCGACGATATGGACGGTCTGCGCAAAGTACCGGACAACGTTTCGAACAAGGAGATGCTCGAAAAGCATCTCGGCAAGCCGCTGACCAAGGTGCCGGATCCGTTCGGCACCCATGCGAGCTTTGGCGAGCACAACAACGCGCGCCTGCGCGCCTTCCTCGACCACTTCGGCTTCGACTACGAATTCATGTCGTCGACACAATGCTACACGTCTGGACGTTTCGACGGCGCGCTGCTGAAAATGCTGGCGAATTTCGACATCGTGATGAACATCATGCTGCCGAGCCTGCGCGAGGAGCGCGCCGGCACTTATTCGCCGTTCCTGCCGGTCGATCCGAAGACGGGCATCGTGCTGCAAGTGCCGGTCACCGCGCATGACGCCAAGGCCGGCACCATTACCTACGAAGACCCCGACACCAGAGCGCCTGTGACAACGCCTGTGACCGGCGGCCGCTGCAAGCTGCAATGGAAGCCGGACTGGGCGATGCGCTGGGTCGCGCTCGGCGTCGATTACGAGATGGCCGGCAAGGACCTGATCGACTCGGTCAAGCTCTCCGGTGAAATCTGCCGCGCGCTCGGCGGGCAGCCGCCGGAAGGCTTCAATTACGAGCTGTTCCTCGACGAGACCGGCCAGAAGATTTCCAAGTCGAAGGGCAATGGCCTCACCATCGACGAATGGCTGCGCTATGCGTCGCCTGAGAGCCTGTCCTGTTTCATGTATCGCGAGCCGAAGTCAGCCAAACGCCTTTACTTCGACGTCATTCCGCGCACGGTCGATGAATATCAGCAGTTTCTCGACGCCTATCCGCGCCAGGATTTGCGCCAGCGGCTGTCGAACCCGGTCTGGCACATCCATTCCGGCAACCCGCCGCAGGCCGAGATGCCGGTGTCGTTCTCCATGCTGCTCACTTTGGTGTCGTCGTCGAACGCCGAGAACGCCGAGACGTTGTGGGGCTTCATCGGCCGCTATAAGCCGGGCGTGACGCCGCAGACGCATCCGAAATTGAACGCGCAGGTCGAATACGCCATTCATTATTTCCGCGACTTCGTGCAGCCGGAAAAGAAATTCCGTCATCCGAGCGACTCGGAACGCGCGGCCTTGATCGACCTGCGCGATGCGCTCGCGCAAATGGAAGGCAGCGCTACAGCCGAGGACATCCAGAACGTCGTCTACGAGGTCGGCCGGCGCGAGCCGTTCCTCGATCAGAAGAAGAAGGCGAAGGACGGCAAGCCGGGCGTTTCGCTCGACTGGTTCAACATGCTCTATCAGGTGCTGCTGGGCCAGGAGAAAGGCCCGCGCTTCGGCTCGTTCGTCGCGGTCTACGGGCTACAGAACACCGTAGATATGATCGACGGCGCGCTGGCGCGGAGCGCGTAAGCAACCTTAATCCTCATCCTGAGGAGGCGGCGAAGCCGCCGTCTCGAAGGATGATGCCTCATGGTTCGAGACGCGCTTTCGGCGCTCCTCACCATGAGGATGGACGTTTACGCAAACGTCTCCACCGTGCCGTCGAGCGCCATCAGGTGCAGCTCGGTCGTGAGCTTCGGCTGGCGTTCGCCGACCTGCTTGCGGAATTCCATCAGCGCGGCCTTGTGCGTTTCGGTCTCGATCTGCTTGTTCGCCACCTTCTCGGCGCCGTAGGCGATCTTGGCTGCGCCGCAGTCGCGATGATTCATCGCAATCACCTTCGGAATGTGGTGCAGCTGGATCGACGCGGCGAGATTGTCCCAGAACGCCACCGCCCAGGTTTTGAACGCCGGCGCCACCACGCCGATCGACGCGCCGGCGAATGTGAACTGGCTGTATTGTCCGACCATGTGCCGGCCTTCCATGTATTTGATGGTCGGCTCGGGAAAGCGCGGATCGATGCAAGTCAGCAGCATCGCTTCGTAGTTGCCCTCGGCGCCGAGCGCGAGCGAAGGAAAGGCCGCGATCAACCCCGCGCCTGCCGCCACATGAAGGAAATGCCGCCGGTCGAAGCGTCCGCGCAGCATGTCGCCGCAGCACGCGCAGGTGCCCGGATGAACGATTTCACTTGTCATGGATGCCTCCGCATTGCGAAGGCAGGATGTTAGCGCGAGTTAGGGGACGCGGCCAGCACTACTCGCTTACTGGCTCGCCCACATGATGCGCGCAATCCACAGGATGTCGGACATCGGCAGCGTGCGGTCGCGGTGCTCGGCGTTGAGCGACTTGAGCTCGACGCTCTTCGAATTCTTGCGCTTGAGCTCCTTCACCATCACCTCGCCGTCCTTGGTCTTGACGACGACGCGGTCGCCCTTGCGCACGGGCGCGGCCGGCGACACCACGATGACGTCGCCATCGCGATAGGCCGGCTTCATCGAGTCGCCGGAAATTTCCAGCGCATAGGCGTGCTCGTCGGTCACCGAGGGGAAGGCGATCTCCTCCCAGCCTTTGCCGACCGGGAAACCGCCGTCGTCGAAATAGCCGCCGGCGCCGGCTTCGGCGAAACCGATCAGCGGCACGTTGGAGATTACCGCTTTGCCGCTGTCGGTCAGTAGGCTCATGAAGGTGTCGACCTTGGTGTTGGTCGCCGCCAGCGCTTTGGCCACCGACTCAGTCGAGGGCCAGCGCGGCCGGCCTTCCGGCGTGATGCGCTTTGACTTGTTGAACGTCGTCGGGTCGAGGCCCGACTTCTTGGCGAGCCCCGAGGGCGTCAGCTTGGCGCGTGCGGCCAACCGGTCGAGCGCGCTCCAGATCTGGTTATGTGTCAGCATAGGTCGTCCACTGCCCCGAATCACCACAGCGATTAATCTCCATTATATAGGAATTATAACCTTGAAACGCCCCTCCCATGCAACATTTTCCTGAGTGCTTGGAAGGCACCCCTCCCGCCGCTAGGGTCGGCGGCAACAACAACCACCGGAAACCGCCGTGATCGGCCTTTTTGACCGCCTGTCCCGCCCGCTGCTGCGGGCGCTCGACCCGGAGGACGCGCATGGCCTGGCGATCAAGGCCTTGCGTTATATGCCGGTTTCGCGCGCCGCGGCGGATGCCCCCGAGCTCGCCGTGCGCGCCTTCGGGCTCAATTTCCCCAATCCGGTGGGCTTGGCGGCCGGCTTCGACAAGAACGCCCAGGTGCCGGACGCCCTGCTGCGGCTCGGATTCGGCTTTGTCGAGGTCGGCACCGTGACGCCACGCCCGCAGGCCGGCAATCCGCGCCCGCGCCTTTTCCGGCTGGAGGCCGACGAAGGCGTGATCAACCGGCTCGGCTTCAACAACGAGGGCGCCCCGGTGGTGCTGGCGCGGCTGGCGGCGCGCGCGCGGGAGGGCGGTGTGGTCGGCGTCAATATCGGCGCCAACCGCGATTCAACCGACCGTGCCGAGGATTATGTGCGGCTGATCGAGACCTTCGCGCCGGTTGCGACCTATTTCACCGTCAACGTCTCTTCGCCCAATACGCCGGGTCTGCGCGATCTGCAGCAGGCGAGCGCGCTCGACGATCTGCTCGCCCGCATCGTGGCGGCGCGCGAAGCGGTGCGATTGCGCAGCGGTCCGACCCCGGTGCTGCTCAAGATCGCGCCCGACCTGACGCTCGCCGAGCTCGACGAGGTGGTCGGCGTTGCGCGCAAGCACCGCGTCGACGGCATGATCGTCGGCAACACCACGGTAACGCGCCCGGCTTCGTTGCGCGAGCGCGACAAGGCGAAGCAGCAGGGCGGCTTGTCCGGCCGGCCGCTGTTCAAGCTCTCGACCCGCATGCTGGCGGAGACTTTCGTGCGCGCCGAGGGCGCTTTCCCGCTGATCGGCGTCGGCGGCATCGATTCGGGGCCGACCGCGATCGCCAAGATTAAGGCCGGCGCCACGCTGCTGCAGCTTTACACGGGGCTGGTGTTCCGCGGCATCGGCTTGCTGGCGGAGATCAAGGCCGATTTGTCGGCGGCGCTCAAGCGCGGGCACCGCGACTCGCTTGCCGCCATGATCGGCGCCGATGCGGCCGAGATCACGGCAGAGAGCTGGCCGAGCTGATTACTTCCCGCGCGGCGCGTTCACGAGCCGCATGACCAGCCAGATCGGGATCACGATCACCGCGCCGAGCAGGAAATAGCGCCACAGATAGCGTACGGCGTCGAAGCCCATGTTCCAGATGGTACGGAACAGCCGCTCGACGCTGTGGATGATGTCGAACGGGTCGAGCCCGAGCACCGACAGGATGACGCCGACCAGGATCGACACCAGGACCAGCCGGCCGAGCACCGCCAGCGGCGAGCCGCCGAAAATCTTGGTGGTCATGTCGGTGCTCATGGGGGCCTCTTTGGGGGTGATCTGATCTTGGCTCATGTTTCCAGCCTAGCACATTGTCGCGCGCCGCTTTTAGATATGCCTTAGAATCGCGAAATGGAACCCGCGGCCGCACGCAATATCGAGACTGACGCCCAACCGCTGCCGCCCGTCTTCGCCCGCTGGTTTGCCAGCCGTGGCTGGGCGCCGCGCGCGCATCAGCTCGAATTGCTGGCAAAGGCGCGGGACGGGCGTTCGGTATTGCTGATCGCGCCGACCGGCGGCGGCAAGACGCTGGCCGGCTTTCTGCCGACGCTGGTGGAAATCTATGAGCAACACGAGAGAACGAAATTGATGCGAGCACAGCGTGCTCCCTCCCCCCTTGTGGGGGAGGGTTGGGGAGGGTGGTCATTAGAGCTTTCGGAATTACCCCCCTCCCGACGCGCTTCGCGCGTCGACCTCTCCCACAAGAGGGAAGGTAAAGAAAGAGACACGCGGGGAGAAGGAAGAGGCTTGCACACGCTTTATATCTCGCCGCTCAAGGCGCTTGCCGTGGACATCGCACGCAATCTGGAAATCCCCGTGCGCGAAATGGGTCTCGCCGTGAAGCTCGAGACGCGCACCGGCGACACGCCGGCATCGAAGCGCCGGCGTCAGCGCCGCTACCCGCCCGACATTTTGCTCACCACGCCTGAGCAGCTTGCGTTGCTGCTGGCGACGCCCGACGCGCCCTATCTGTTCGGCACGCTCAAGCGCGTGGTGCTCGATGAACTGCATTCGTTGGTGACATCGAAGCGTGGCGATCTGCTGTCGCTTGGTTTGGCGCAGCTGTTTGCGCTGGCACCGCGGCTCACCACTGTCGGGCTGTCCGCGACGGTAGTCGAGCCGGACGATCTCTGCCGTTTTTTAGTGCCGCAGCCGGCGGGCGGCGCGGCGCGCGCCGATCTGGTGGTGGCGGAGCCGGGCGCGCAGCCCAAGGTCGCAATGCTCGACACCGAGGAGCATCTGCCATGGGCGGGCCATTCGGCGCTGCATGCGCTGGGCGAAATCTACGCGCTGATCAAGGCGCACAAGACCACGCTCGTGTTCGTCAACACCCGCAGCCAAGCGGAATTCATTTTCCAGGAGCTGTGGCGGTCGAACGACGGCAATCTCGCCATCGCGCTGCATCACGGCTCGCTTGACGTGGCGCAACGCCGCAAGGTCGAAGATGCCATGAGCGCCGGCAAGTTGCGCGCGGTGGTGTGTACCTCTTCGCTCGATCTCGGCGTCGATTGGGGCGACGTCGATCTGGTGGTCAATGTCGGCGCGCCGAAGGGCGCCTCGCGCCTGCTGCAGCGCATCGGTCGCTCCAATCACCGCCTCGACGAGCCATCGGAAGCCGTGCTGGTCCCCGCCAACCGCTTCGAGGTCTTGGAATGCCGCGCCGCCATTGATGCCGTGGCGGAGAATGCGCAGGACACGCCGCCCTTGCGCATCGGCGCGCTCGACGTGCTGGCGCAGCATATCCTTGGCCGCGCGGTCGGTACGCCGTTCTTCGCCGACGAGCTTTACGGCGAAGTGCGCGCCGCCGCGCCCTACGCAACGCTCGCGCGTTCCGATTTCGACGCGGCGGTCGATTTCGTCGCCACCGGCGGCTACGCGCTTAAGGCGTACGAGCGCTTCGCCAAGATCCGCCAAGATACGAGACCTGGCAAAGACGGCCGCTGGCGCATCACCCATCCGCGTATCGCGCAGCGCTACCGCATGAATGTCGGCACCATCGTGGAGGCCGACATGATCAAGGTGCGGCTGGTGCGCTCGCGCGCCAGTGGCGCGACCGTGCCGCGCGGCGGCCGCATCCTCGGCGAGGTCGAGGAATATTTCATCGAGACGCTCACCCCCGGCGACACTTTCGTGTTCGCCGGCGAAATCCTCAAATACGAGGCGCTGGTCGAGGACGAGGCCTACGTCTCGCGCTCGACCGCTACCGATGCGAAAGTGCCGGCCTACGAGGGCGGCAAGTTTCCGCTGTCGACTTATCTGGCCGCACGCGTGCGCGCGATCCTGGCCGATAACCGAGCCTGGCACGCGCTGCCCGACCAGGTGCGCGAATGGCTGGAAATCCAGCAATGGCGCTCGACCCTGCCGGGTCCGGGCGACCTGCTGGTGGAAACCTTCCCGCGCGCCGCCAAATATTATCTGGTCTGTTATCCGTTCGAGGGCCGGCTCGCGCATCAGACGCTCGGCATGCTGCTCACCCGCCGGATCGAGCGCGCCGCGTTAAAACCGCTCGGCTTCGTTGCCAACGAATACGCGCTCGCCGTCTGGGGCCTCGGCGATCTCGGCTTGCGCATCCAATGTGGCGATTTGTCGCTCGCCCAGTTGTTCGATGAGGACATGCTGGGTGATGACCTGGAAGCCTGGCTCGCCGAATCGGCGCTGATGAAACGAACGTTTCGAAGTTGCGCCATCATCGCCGGGCTGATCGAGCGGCGCTTTCCCGGTGAGGAAAAGTCGCGCCGCCAGCTCACGATCTCCACCGACCTCGTCTATGACGTGCTGCGTAAGCACCAGGCCGACCACATTCTGCTGCGCGCCGCCCGCGCCGATGCCGCCACCGGCCTGCTCGACATCAAACGGCTCGGCGAAATGCTCTCGCGCATCAAGGGCCGAATCGTCCATAAGGCGCTCGACCACGTCTCGCCGCTCTCGGTTCCGGTGCTGCTGGAGATCGGGCGCGAGACCGTCTATGGCGAGGCATCCGACGAGCTCTTGGCGGAAGCGGCCGATGAACTGGTGAAGGAGGCGATGCAGTGACGGCTTCTCCCGCTCATTCCCGCGCCAGCGGGAGTCCAGGACGGGCGGATCATGTCGTGGCGGTCGCCGCGGTTTCTCTGATTGCCGATCCCGCCGGCGCGCTCTATTGGCCTGAGCACGGCCTGCTCGCGGTCGCCGACCTGCATCTGGAGAAAGGCTCGAGCTTCGCTTCGCGCGGGCAGTTGCTGCCGCCTTACGACACCGCGGCGACGCTGGCGCGCCTTGGCCGCCTGGTCGCGGATTATGCGCCGCGCGTTGTGCTTGCGCTCGGCGACAGCTTCCATGACGGCGGCGGCCCAGCGCGTCTTGCCGCAAGTGACCGCGATAATCTGCATGCGCTGCAGCGCGGCCGCGATTGGATCTGGCTCACCGGCAATCACGATCCGGAGCCGGCGGCGAATATAGGCGGCGTTTTTCAGGCCACGCTCACGCTCGGCACGCTGAGTTTTCGTCATCTGTCGACCGGTGCCGACGGTGAAATCGCCGGCCATCTACATCCAGTGGCGCGCGTGTCGCATCGCGGCCGCGCGGTTAGCCGGCGCTGCTTCGCCGCCGATGCGACGCGCATGGTGATGCCGGCCTTCGGCGCTTTCACCGGCGGGCTCAACATTCGCGACGCCGCTTTCGCTGATCTGTTCGGCACGCTCAAGTTCACCGCGCACATGCTGGGCGAAGACCGGCTCTATTCGTTTGCGGCGAAACGCTGCCTGCCGGATTAATCCCTTCGGAATACCACGCTGGCGAGCCAGCCGGTGAACAGCGCGATCAGCGCGGTAGCGATGCCGTAGAGCAACCCATGATCACGCGCGGCGTCGGCAACATATTGCTCAAAGCCGGCCTTGATCACCTCGAGCGCCGAATTGGTACGCGCCACCAGCGCGCCGCCGGAAAACAATTGGACATCGATCGCGTAGGTGCCGGTCGGCACGTCGGCCGGCAGCGGGATCGCGGCGCGGAACACGGTCGGCGTCAGGAGGGTCACGGCGGTCGGCGATTCGCGGTAGAGCCCTTGCTCGCTTTCCAGCCGCACGAAGGCCAGCCGGTAGGGATCGTCGCGCACCGTGTCAGCGATGTCCGGGCCGATGCGCTGCGGCAGCAGGAAATTATCGAGGCCGATCTGCAAACGCCGCAAGGTTTCGGCATTGGCGATCTGCGCCACCGGCCGGTTGCTCAGCACGGCGAGATAGGACGGCACGCGCACGAATTCGCGTGAATCGATATTGACCCAGATGCCGGCCACCCGCTCCTTGCGACGCGTGCGGAAAGTCTCGCGCGGGCCGGTCATGGTGACGACGAGATCGTAACTTGGGCGCAGCGTGCCCCTGGCCGTGTCAGGCTCGACAGTGCCGAACAGTACCAGATCCTCGCCGGTAAAACTCGAGGTGATCTGCACGCGGTGGTTCGACAGCGACACCACCAGCCGCTCGGCCGCGGCTTGCCGCGCGCCGCAGGCGACAGCGATGACAACCAGCGCGCAGGCGATCCGCCGCATCAGCTTTGCCCCATGGTGCGGATCGAAAACACATTGTCCGGCGTCGCCACCAGGTCGTAGGCGAAGCGCAAGCCGACCAGTAGCACTAGAATGCCGAGCAGCAGCCGCAGCCGCTCGTCGCGCATCCTTTGGCCGGCCCGCGCGCCGAATTGCGCGCCGACCACGCCGCCGATCATCAGCAGCACCGCCAGCACCGCGTCGACCAAGTGGTTGGTGGTCGCGTGCAGCACAGTCGCCGAGGCCATGGTGATCAGCGTTAGCAGCATCGAGGTGCCGATCACGGTCGCCGTCGGCACCCGCAAGAAATAGATCAGCGTCGGCACCAGCAGAAAGCCGCCGCCGATGCCCAGGATGGCGCCGATGAAGCCGATCACGAAGCCGATCGCCCAGACCGGAATAACCGACACGTAGATTTTCGAGCGCTTGAACCGAAGCTTGAGCGGCAGCCCATGAAACCAAGTATGGCTGCCCGGCCGGCGCGGCAGCGCCGGCATGCCCCTGCGCGTGCGCAGTTCGGCTTGCGCGCTTTCGTAGATCATCAGCGCACCGACCACGGTGAGCAGCGTCACATACGAAAGCCCGATCGTCAGGTCGAGCTGATCGAGCGCGCGCAATCTGGTGAATAGCCAGACCCCGGTCGCAGTGCCGACAATGCCGGCGGCGAGCAGCATCATGGCGAGCGCAACGTCGAGCGCGCTGCGTCGCCAGTAACTAATGGCGCCGGTGAAGGAGGAGGCCGCGATATGACTGCCGACGCTTGCCACCGCCACCGCCGGTGAAATGCCGATAAAAATCAGCAGCGGCGTCATCAGGAAGCCGCCGCCAATGCCGAACATGCCGGAGATGAATCCAACCGCCAGCCCCATACCCAGGACCAGGAAGGTATCCACCGGCAAGTTGGCGATCGGGAGATAAATCTGCACGGGGCGCGTCCGCAGTTCATGGCTTGAGAGCGATTGTAGCGATGAAATCGCGCGCGATCACGGCAATAGGCCGCGACTATTACTTTTTTCCGACGGTGAACGAGCCGAGCGATAAGGGCGCATGCGGGCCCGGGTGCGTCTTCGGCTTGGCGGGGACCGGCGCCGGGGCGGCATCCGGGCTTGCGCCGTTGGCGTCGTCCCAGCCGCCCTGCGGCTTGGGCACTGCGGTCGCCTCCTCCGGCTGCGGCTCGGGCGTGTAGCTTTTGACCGCCTGCTGGGCGGCGGCGAGCGCCTTGGGATCGAGATGGGCGGCCACCTCGTCGCGCTTCTTGGCGCTTTCCGCGTCACCCCTGGCGGCCGCCAGCGCGAACCATTTGTAGGCCTCGGCAAAGTTCTTGTCGGTGCCAAGGCCGCGCGCGGCCAGCACACCGAGATTGTATTGGCTGTCCGAAATGCCGCGTTGCGCCGCCTGCTGGAACCATTTCACCGCCGTGCCATAGTCGGGCTTGCCGTCGATGCCCTCGGCATAGAGCACGGCAAGGTTATGCATGGCCTTGGCATTGCCCTTGGCGGCGGCCGCCAGATAGAGCCGGCGGGCCTGGATGAGGTCCTTCTTCACGCCCTGGCCCTTCTCCAGCATGCTGGCATAGCGGAACTGCGCCGGCGCCAGGCCTTTGCTGGCCGCGCGTTCGAACCAGCGCGCCGCTTCGGTCAAATTCGTCGGCACCCCGTGGCCTTCGGCGAAGCGCAGGGCAATCTCATAGGCCGCGCCGACGTCGCCGGCGGCGGCCGCGCTACGCAGATGCGGCCCACCGATGGCGAGCGGCAGATGGTCCGGCATGGGCGCAGGTTGCGGGCCTTTTGCGCGCGCCGGGATCGAGCCGGTGACGTCTCCCTTGGGCGCAACGGATGTGGTCAGGTCGGGCGGATTGAGCAGCGAGGAGTTGTCTTTGGTGCTCGGATCGAAATTGTACGCCGGGGTGGTCGCGACTTGCTCCGGGGCGCGCGGCGCGGCCGGAGCGGCGAGCGGCGGCGCGGCCTCGGCCTCGCGCGCCGGCTGATCGGGGCTGAGGTCGAGCGGCTCGCCCGCGACGGTCGCCGGCTTTTTCAATTCGGCCTTGCCGGTCTTGGCGCTTTTGGTGGTGCCACCGAGGTTGAGCATGTTGCCGGTGATCTGCACGCCGCCGACCACGATGGCGATGATGCTGGCGGCGATGAACAGCGACTTTACCCGCTTCGTCAGCCGCGCGCGCAGCGAAGGGTTCATGCCCTCATTGAACTCCTCCGGTTCGGCTGCAGGCGCGGACTGCGCGGCGGGCTTGGCGCGCACGCTCGGCGCGTGCTGGAGGGCGGCTTGCGCGGCGCGGCGGGCAGCGGCGATGAAGCTCGATTTGCCGCCCGGTGCGGCGGCGGCCGCGGGCGCGGCGCCACCGAGCGCCGCTTCGGATGCGGCAATGCGCGCCGCCGGATTGGCGCGCAGCGGCGGCGGACCGGAGCCCGGCTCGAGCGGCTGGTCGGGCGGCAGATCGGGATTGATCGGCTGAGCGGCAAGCGCGCGGCGGTGTGGGGCCGCCTGCGGCTGCAGTGCGGGCTTTGCGGCCGGCGGCGGGAGAGGGGCAGCCGCTTGCGGCGGTGGCATTTGCATTGGCGTCGCCGGCGGCAGGCGTTGCGGCTCCTGCGGCGCGGTGCTCACCGCGCGGACCGCCAGCTTGCCGGTGGGGATGGCGACCGGCTCGCCGCGCATGCCGTGTTCGATGGCGGCCAGCCGGTCGACCACCAGCGCGAGCGTACCGTGCACGCTGTCGAGCGCGTCCTGCGTGCGCGCGATGTCGTGCTTGAGCTCATCGACCACCGGCGAGGTGTCCGCGCGCAAGCCGGAACCTTGCTTGCCGGATTCGATGTGCACCAGCAGATCGCCAAGCCCGCGCTCGATCGTTTCCAGTTGCCCGAGGCGGGACTCGGAGGCGTCGAGCTTTTCCACCAGGTTGACGATGCGGTCCTCGAGATGCGCCATCGCGGTAGTGTCGCCGCGCGAGGATTGCAGCTGCTCGATCTTGTCGGAGAGCGACTGCACCAGCGCTTCGAGGTGCGGCGGCACCGCGCCACCGGCCTGCACGCGCTCAGCCAACGCTTCGGCGAGCCCGTTGATGCGTTGCTCGAGATGATCGAGCGCGGCGCTGCCGTTTGTCGCATGGGCGATATGCTCGACCTTTTCGCCCAGCGCCTGCACTTCATTGGCGAGCTGCGTCACCGTCTCGTTGGAGGCGATATGGGTTGCGAGCGAGCGCAGCGTGGTGATGGCGCCGTCGAGCTGCTGCAGCGTCGCCGGATTCTTCTGCGCCACGATCAGATCGATCTTGTGGGCGAGCCCGGCGACCGCCTCGTTGAAGCCGACCAGGTTCTCGGCCGGTGTCAGCCCGCGCAGCGCGTCGCGCACTTCGGCGAGCCCGTGCTCGACGTTCGCCAGCGCGCCGTGCTCGACGCCGGCCTGGCGGCCTTCGGCGATACGCTGGGCAAGACCCGCGATCTGTTTTTCGATTGTCTCGATCTCGCGCCGCGGCATGGCGTCGTTGAGCGCGTTGCCGATCTCGATGAGCTCGCCGCGCAAGGCGTTGATCGCCTCTTCCACGCCCGGCTTGCGCAGCGTTTCGATCTGGTCGGTGATCTGCCGCAGCTGGCCTTCCAGTCCCGACAGGTCCTGCGTCGGCAGCGGGGCGCATGGCGGAGCGACGGGCGCTGCAGGCATCGTTGGCGCTCCGGCAGCCGGCAGTCCGTTGAGCACGCGCTGGCGTGCAGCGATTTCGGCTACCGCGCGATCGAGGCTCGGTGGCATCTGCATCGGCGGCATCGCCGGAGCGAGGGGCGGTGCGACTGGCCTTGAGGCATTGGCGAACTGATCGAGCCTGCGGTCGAGCCGCCCGATCATCTGGGCCATCTTGTCGGATTTACTGCGCGCGTGGCGTGGCGGCGGTGCATAGGCCGCCGGTCCGCTGCGGTT